>SDBV01005036.1_pt1 | contig 18778 bp, 14 predicted proteins | sample 2277081 | NCBI WGS metagenome assembly SDBV01 (sample SAMN10402039, study PRJNA504765) | marine sediment metagenome | isolation source: marine sediment core GS10_PC15, 223 cmbsf | place: Arctic Ocean: Southern Knipovich Ridge | collected 2010
GAAGTGAAGAAGGGCTCGAAGATCCGCGGGAGATCCTGCGCTGGGATGCCCTGGCCATCGTCCGTAACCGTGATTTTGATCTTCCCATCGGTTGTGGAATCCAGCGCAACCCGCAGCTCTCCGCCGTCGGGCATCGCGTCTACGGCGTTCATGAACAAATTGAGGAAGAGTTGCTGTAGGCGCTCGGGGTCGCCGAGCACGCTCGGCGCGGAATCGATCTCGAATTGGGCCTCGATGCCGCGATGCGAGAACTTCTCCGTCAAGAACGCAAGGGTCATTTCGATCACGGATTTGAGCGAGACGGGCACCAGCTGTGTCTTTCCGGGCCGCGCCATGTTGAGAAGCGTCTGGATGATCTTCGAAATCCGGGTGACCTGTTCCTGAATCGTCCGCAGGCGCCACTTCGCGTCCTCGTCGGAAACCGCGGATTCGAGTTGACTGGCGTGTCCCTTGATAACGCCCATTGGTGTGCCTATCTCGTGCGCGAGACCGGCGACCAGGGTGGCCACCGATGCGAGTTCTTCGGCGACCCGCGCGCGATTTTCGGTGAGCTGCAGCTCGATCTTTTGATCCTCGAAATTTCGCGCGAGGCGTCGGCTCTCTTTCGCGAGTTCACCGGTGAAATACTTGAGCTGTCGCTGCTGCCGATCGATGTAGGCTTCCATCGCGATCTGTGCGTCGAGCGAGAGCCGTTTCTGGAGAGAGGCGATCGTTCGACTCGCCTCGATGGGATCGTGCAGATGGACCTCGTGCACCAACGGTATGAGCAGCGAGAGGTAGAGCGTGTAGGCTCCGAGGTACCAGCGCGGTTCCAGCCCGATCCGCTCGTGGGTCTCTCCGATGAGTCGGCGCTTCTCGAGGTAGGCGTCGTCAATGGTCGGATTCGCGAGGCTGAGCAGATAGTCGCGTTGTGTGTCCACGAGCCGCTCTCGGACCACCGGGTCGCCGAGAAGCTGACGTGTCGGGGGAAACGAAAGGAGATGGTGGTAAAAAGAGTCCACCAGTTCAGCGGCTTGCTTCTCGAGTGCTGGCTGTAACACGGCGAGTCGCTCCAGATCCGGAGGGCCCAAATCCAGGTAACTGAGGCGCAGCTCGAGATCGGCGGATACGCTCATCTGTTAGAGATTGCGTTCGGACGGCGCAGAGTCAAGGGTGTTCAGGAAGGCTTCTTCGCGAGTTTCGTGCTCCTTGATGGCGAGCCAACACTTTTCGAGGGATTGGGCGGCGAGATCGAGCCGTGCCTCGAGGATCTGATCGATCACGGCCTGAAGCTCCACGCCGAGACCACGGTGGTCATTGGCGAATGCTTCGAGTTCAGTGTCGTTTTGCGAACAGAGTCCGCGAATCGCCGGAAAGATGATCTTCTCCTCGAGCAGGAAATGGGCCCTGATGGCGCCATCGAGTCGAAACCCGGCGGTCTGCGCGTCGCGGCTGGCTCCGCTCGCGAGCGCGCTGCTCAGATCCTCGAAGAGGGGCTCGAGCCGCCTGTGCTGTACCTGGATTTGGCCTGCGATGCGCTTCAAGCGATCGCGAAGCTCGGCTTCGTACGCATCCATTGGATCCCGTGATCCCCTCGTCAGCGCGCAACAGGCTCGGTGCTTTGGTGTCTCGACAACTCCGCTCAACCCGATCGGTGGAGAATTGGTTTTCGATCCTCTTGCGTGTTTTACAGCCAATGCAAGGGGTGTGCCGCGAATCGATTGCGAGTTCCGTCGGAATCGCGACCAAATGCGGCACATGGGGGCACCTGCTCCTCGGAGAGTGGGGCAGATACGGCCTTTTCAGGCTTGGTTCGAGACCACACCGGCTGGGACGATCCTCGCGTCGCCGTGAGGATCGATTGACTCGATTGCGGGTAGTCGGGCGATGATCTCTTCGATACGGGCTGTCGTCTCTACTGAAAGTTCGACGAAGCGCAGGAACAGCCCGCTTCCACCGTCGTCTCTGGAAACCTCCGCGTCTAGAATCAGCGGCCCTTGCTGCGACGTGTCGAACAGGGCGAGTCGGAGTTTGTTGCCGGGGGCTAGTCCCAGCTGTCGCACCACTCGGATCCCGCCCAGCGAAAGGTCGCGCCCGAGCAGTGCTTGAACCACGCGCGATTCTTCGTCGACCTGGACGATTTCCTGTTCGAATACACCGCGTGGCGTTGATCGTTGGGCGGCGCCCAATGAGGGATCCTGCAATTCGGTGTTAGTCGAATCTTTCGTCTCGGTTTTGGAGGGCTCCTCGGCGTGGACCTGGGAATCTTCGGTCTGTGGTTTCGGCGCGAGAACTCCTTCGTCGTTCTCCTCGACTGCGAGAGTCGCGGTTTGTTGGCGCTCGTTGCGCGGTAGCATTGGTGGGCTCTCGCTCCATCTCTCGCAGAGATCGACGAGAGACTTCTGCACCGCCGGCGTGATGCCGTCTAGAACCACTCCGAGCGCGGTGCGCTCGCTTCCGCCATGCGCCGCGTTGGGCGTGCTGCGGAGCACCCTTCCGCGAAGTTTGAGCGTTTTTCCACCGATTGTTTCGGCCGGGATCTTGATCGCGATGTGCGCGCCAACCTTCGGGGCATTCTCCACCAATAGGCAGCAACCAGCCCGGGAAATATCCAGCAGCCGACCGCGATTCCGCTTCCAGCCGACCCACCAACCCACCTCGCACCCGACGGGGTGGCGAACCCGCCCGCGTCGATCGCGCTCCGCGTAGACCGCGTAGCGAAGCAGGAGTCGCAGCGCTTCGGGATGTATGGGAGAACGGAGCAGATAGCGGAAGCCCTGCTGGCGGATCTGCGAGCGCAGGGTTTCCGAAATGTCTCCACAGACCGCAACTCCGACGAGCAAGTCGGTGTCGACCGGAATCGGATCCGACATCGCGATCTCTCCAGAAACGACGAGGAGGCTGGCGTCGTCGAGGGCCGCGAGTTGGGGATCGTAGGGCCCACACTGAATGATCTCGACACCCAGACCCCGGAGGATCGCGGCGATCTCGTCCAGACCGGAGTCCCCCACGAAGAACCGCGATGGGCGGGCGCTGGGGCTCGGGTGCTTCGGTTTGCACGCTCCGCGGGGCATCGCGTTTCTCGCCCTGCTTCGCGGACGGGCGCGCCGATTCGGGCGGCGTCTTTTTGGTGTCTCTGGACGCGCCTCTCGCCTCCACCGTGTTTGCCTGCGGGGGTGGCTGGGAAGGTCGATCGAGTTCAACCCTTTGTGTTGTCGAATCCGATCTTGTGGGGGGTGGACTCACTTTGTGGTGCTGATCGGTGTTCGGAGCCTGCGTGAAGTCGCGGTCGCTTTGGATTGCTTCGTCGAGTGCGCAATCGCGCGTGAGAAGTCCGTATTCGCGTGGCGCATCGAGGATTCGCACCCCGAGACCCGGCTGGATCAGCGTGGTGAGCGTTGCCGGTACGGCTCGGCGGCGTATCACGCAGCCTCGCAGTGTCATGGCCGGCGCCGCCACCGAAGCCGCCAGATGAATGTCGACTTCCGTTCCGGGCGAGAGCAGCGCGTTGGTCCGGATGAAGATTCCCGCGGGGCTGATGTCGAGGATGATTCCGCGGTGGCTGCTCACCCCGTGGAAGAACTCGCAGGTGAGCCTGCGCTTGATTCTCCGGTCTTTTCGTCGCTCCATGGCTCCGCCGCCCGAAGGGGGAAGATTCAGCCTCTACGGGCCCTCCGCTATCGGCCCCCGAGGTCTGCGAGTTGACGTCCGCGCGCGTCGGCGGCAAGTGGCGAGCAGGATCATCGCCAGTCACTCGACAGCAAGAGCGAACCGCAGATGCGCAACTCAAGCGCGAGACAGTGACGGACGATGAACTTCGTGCAGTTTTCACTCAAGCGGATGCTCGAGAAATCCGATGCGGGTATTGCACCACAATGTCTGCAGGACGCCGCTGGGTCGGGCAAACGTTCACCGATCCACTGTGGTGTCTTGAACGACTTGCCGGGCGTTGCGTTGACAGGGACGGACGGTGCTCGAGGTAAACGAATGACCCTACTCCCCCGTTCGACGAAAAATGTTTTTGCGCAGCTTCTGGCCGCGTTCTGTTGCCTTCTGATGTCCGCTTCAGCGAGCGCGCAGAGCGGCGATGACCTGTTTCTCCTCCAGTCTTCGGTAGCGCCCAACGTGATCCTGTTCATGGACAACTCCGATTCGATGAATCAGATCGAGTGGCATCCGGCCTTCGATCCCGAGAAGGTTCCGGACGCCAGCTATTGCACGGTTTCGTCTGACATCACCGAATTCGGCGGAGTTCTCGATCCCGACTATACCTACGTAGACAGCCAGAACCGCAACAACGTGGATTGCGACACCCCCGCGCGCGGCAACCGAACGGTCTATTTCGTCCAACACCCCGACGACACGCTTTGGTATGGCCGTTACCTGATGTGGTACCTCGGCCTCGATGAGAGCGACCCCGACGACGCGGCGATTCTAGACGAGATCGATACTGCCAAAGCCAATGTCTCGGGCTGCACCCAGGCGGGTGCCTCGAAATTCTTCGCCGAGAAGTATCGGCGCACGCGCTTCGAAGCGAGTAAGCAGGTTCTCCTGGACCTCTTGTGCGTCGCTGAGACAAAGAACGTTCGATTCGGCCAAGCGGAGTTTCGCGTGCCTGCCGACGTGGGAAACGTCGACCCCAACGGCGGATTCATAGCGTCAGACCTCGGCCGGGCCAACCCGAACCATGCCTCCGAACTCGAATCGGCGATCAAGAATTCGGCCACCACACCAACCGATGGAACGCCGCTCGCGGAGACGCTCTTCCAGATCTACACCTACTGGATGCCGCGGGTCCTGGCGGATATGCCACTCGGACTAGATGGCAGCGCGTTTCCGATCTACGAGTACGACAAGTTTGGCGGCCGCGTCGCTTCGGGTAGTTGGTTCGAAGACGCGATGCTCTTCGACTGCGAGAAGGCCTTCGTGATCATCGTGACCGATGGGCTGCCGAGCCGAGATGACTTCGACTCCGACCCGCTCGACACTTCACTCGGATTCGCGAATTTTGGTACCGGCGGCATGGCGGGGTTGATTGGCAACTACTACGCCGATGCGGAGGTCGAAGAGCCCGGCGCCGCCAACGAGGCCGCCTTCTACCTCGATGACATCTCGAAGTACATGTTCGACAAGGATTTCCGCCCTGATCTGGCAGGCACCCAGACCATCGATACCTACACGGTCGGTTTTTCGACGGACGCCACCACGGACGATTACCTCGAGCGAACCGCTGTGTTGGGTAATGGCACCTTCTACAAGGTCAAGGACGGCGACCAGTTGACGGCTGCGCTGATCGCGGCATTGAACGACATCATCGAAAAATCGGCTTCTTTCACCGCGGCGACCGTGCCCTCTGCTCGGACCGCGGATGGCGCCGATTTCTACCAGAGTTTCTTCTTTCCGCGCGGCAAGAGCGCGTTCTGGGAGGGCCACCTCCGCGCGTGGAAGATCGATGCGCTCGGTGCGGTTCGCGACCAGAACGACGATTGCGCGCTCGACGATCCCACCGCGGGTGAGTGCAACAGCGGGCCCTTCAGGCCGGATGCCGTGTTCTTCTGGGATGCCGCAGATGAAGTCCCGCTGCCTGCTTCGCGCAACCTCTACGTTTCGAAATCCGGTGTCGCGAGCGGCTCGGTTCCTCCGGATTTCGATCAAACGAACATCTCCTCCACCGACCTGCTGCTCGACCCGTTCGCAGCCCCCCCGGACGCGGCGCCCAATAGCGTGCTTTATGCCATCGCCGGGAGCACCGCAACGACCGAAGAAGGCCTCGCGGATGAAATCGTTGAGCACACAAGGGGGTGCTTCTTCGGCACAGGCGTCCCGACCGATGTCGCGGTTCCGGTGCCCTGCGCGGAGCGCCCCGCACGCCTAGGGGACATCTTCCATTCGAACGCCATCGCAGTCCGGAAACCCTCGCTGCGGGTCAGCGATCCGGGCTACGGCGCCTTCAAGGCCTTCTACGCCAACCGTGATCGCGTTCTCTACGCCGGTGCGAATGCTGGGTTCCTCGAGGCGTTCGACACCGGCGCGTGGACCGTGCCGTCTCCTCCCGCACAGCCCTCCTACGGCACGGGGTCGGGTACGGAACTTTTCGGTTTCATGCCGTGGCAGGCGCGTCAGACCATCAAGAACCTCACGATTGATTCCCCGACCAACCGTCATCACTACGTCGACGGCGACGTGAACTCGGCGGATGTCTGGATAGATGCCCAGACTCCGGGAGGTGCGGGTTACAACGTGAGCCCGACCGATGGCAGCGAGTGGCACACCTACCTCTTGGGCGCCCTGCGCGAAGGGGGCAACCACTACTACGCGTTGGATGTCACCAATCCCAATCAGATCAGCCCGCTCGATGGAGGCAATACCGATTTTCCGCGCTATGCGTGGGAGTTTCCGACTGAGGGCAATGTCGCCGACCAGGCCTTCATGGGAGAGGCCTGGTCGAAACCCATCATCACGAAGGTCAGGCTGAAGAACACGCAGGTCGCCGGCCAAACCGTGGATCGCTGGGTTGCGATTGTGACCGGTGGCTACGACGCGACGAGCGATCCCAATCCCGATGAGGTCACCGGCCTCACCTCCACCTACTCTGTTGCTTCTCTCAAGGGGCGCGGGATCTACATCATCGATCTGAAAACCGGAAGTGTAATCGCAGAGAAGAAATTCGGATCCATCGCAGACAACCAGGCCTCGATGCTCTACTCCGTGGTCAGTACTCCTTCCGTCCTCGATCTCAATTTCGACGGCACTGCCGATGTGATCTACGTGGGAGACATGGGCGGGAATGTCTGGAAGTGGTCGATTCACAATACCGGAGAGGATCGGATCAACGACGGCAGCGGTCTTCGAACCCAGCCGAATTGGCCCTTCAAGGCGTTCTTCGCCGTCGCTCCTGCGACCATCGGAGCCGGGGCCGGCGCGGTGACTTACTACAGGAATTTCATGTTTGCGCCGGCGGCCGCTTTTTCCAAGGGTCAGCTCTATCTCGCCTTCGGAAGCGGTGAGCGTCGCAATCTTCAATTCGAGGGCGACGCGGGAGACACGACAGAGAACAACCGCTTCTACGTGATGATCGATTCGGACCCCTACGAAGTCGCATCACCCGCGCTCGCCACGATTACCGAGGCCAACCTGACGGATTTCAGCGGAAGCGCAGCGGCCCAAAGCTTCGCCAACAAGGGTTTCTACATCAGTGTCGCAGATGGCGAGAAATTCGTGACCAACGTCGAGATCTTCAGCGGCGAGGTGATCGCGGCGACCTTCACACCAACCTCAACCGCCAGTCCCTGCTCGGCCCGCGGTGACGGCAACCTCTACGTCTTTGACATCGAGACCGGAGAGGGCCATTTCACCGACGCATTCGGCGGCGCCGAACGCGGCTACTCGCTCGGGCCGGGTCTGCCGACAGATCCGAAGATCTCGATTGGTGTGGGTGGCAAGGACAACCGGGTGGTGATCGAAAAGAGCGGTTCGGACATTGAGATCATCGAAGCCCCCAACCTCAATCTCAATGGAGCGACACTCTTCTGGCGGGAGAACGACTGAAGATGGGGTATTCGCGACCGGTTCCGAGAAACCAGCGAGCCGGATTCAGCTTGATCGAGGTGGTCGTCGTGATGGGGATCATCGCGGCATTGTCGGCGGCCGCGATCCCCTCGATCCAGGATATGATCGAACGGCGGCGCCTTCAGGGCTTCGCGCGCGATCTCGGCAACGTGTTTCAGATTGCGCGCAGCCAGGCGATTCGAACCGGGAATCATCAGATCGTGTTCTTTGGTCCGCTGGGGACCGCGGATCCGGCCGGAACCGTCCTCGTCGATTCAGCGGGAGGCACGGTTCCCATGCTGATCCTGGACGATGGCTCTCCAGCCACCGCGAACTGTCATATCGATGTTGCGGAGAGTCGAGAGACGATTCCGCTACCGAACGAAATCGCATTCGGGGTGTCGGAGGCGAGCGCCAAGGTGCCGACTGACACGGGTAGCGCGCCCTTTAGTCCGCCCCAGGCCAGCGGAACCACGGCCTCCGATCCGAGCAACAACCCGACGAATTGGGTGCTCTTCCGGCCCGACGGCATTCCGGTGGGTTTCGACCCGACCACAACGAGCTGTGGAACGATCGGCGACACGGGAACCGGTGGAGCGGGTCTCTACGTCACCAGTGGCGGTCGTGACTACGCGGTAACGCTCGCACCTCTCGGCGGCGTGCGCGTGCACACCTGGAGTGGGGCGGGGTGGACTCAATGATGGGTACGAAGACCGAGCGATTCAATCGGACGGCGGGCGGGTTCACCCTCATCGAGGTGATGATCACCATTGGCATCCTGACCTTCGGCCTTCTGTCGCTGGCAACCATGCAGATCCATGCCATGCGCGGAAGCGATCGGGGCCGGCATATGACACACGCGGCGGCGATCGCCGAAAACAAGATGGAGCAGCTCCAACAAGATGCCTGGGCTTCCGTCACAGTCACGGCCGGTTTCTTCACCGATGACACCGAGACGAACAACATACAGCTCGCCGGTGGCGCCAGCCTCGGCGAAAGAGCCTACAGCGTCTCCCATCAGGTGACGGATCTGCAACCGACCTTCACGCGCACGATCGACGTGCAGGTGTCGTGGACCGAGAGGGGTGGTGAAATTCGATCGGTCACGCTTTCGAGTATTCGTTACAACCGGGAAGGGACCTAGCCGAGGATGCGGAACTCCGGATTTACGATTATCGAGTTGATGATCGCCAGCGCGATACTCGCGATCGTGATGGTCTTCACGATGCAGATTTTTACGGTGAACAACCGGACCTACATCAAGGTCGACTCTGTTGTCGATACGCAGCAGAGTGTTCGCGCCATAGCGAGCATTCTTGAACGCGATCTGAGGCACGCGGGAATGATGGTGCCAGAAGGCGCAGCGATCTGCGGCGTCGATAACCCCGATGCGCCCGATCTCCTCTACATCAGCGATTATACGGCCATCAATCCCGTGAATGCGATCGGAACCTTTGCTGGCGCCCGGGTCCAGGGTGGTGTCAGCCAGGTCAATATCGGCGGTCCCACCACGCTGGCCCTGGACACCCTCGTCCTCGAGCCGGGCACGCCGGATCCTTCCTACGACACGGATGGCAATGGAGTCAATGACAGCGATTTCCGTGAGGGGGGCGGTGTGATCATCACCGACCTGATGAATCCCGATCGCGGGTCGGTCTGCGGGGTTGTCGACGTCAACGGCGTCAACCTCGTTACGAAGTCCATTACATTCCATATCAGGTCCGCTTCGTTCGACCCGGCGGGTGGTGCCTCCGCGCTGATTGCGGTTCCGGCTCTCGAATACCGCATCACTGCCAACAAGCTATACCGAAACAACCTTCGCTTGGCGGACGGTGTCGAGGATCTACAGGTTGCGTATTTCCTGGATTCGAATGGAAACAATGACCTCGACGTCGGCGAGTTGTACGGAATTTCGGGCAATAACTATCTCGCCAAGACGAGTGATGCGAGCGATCTACGCGCGGTCCGCTTCAACGTCGTCACTCGCACTCGCTCTGAAGACGATAGGTTTACCCAGGGCTTCTTTCAGGCTACGGAGAATCGGGTCGCAGTCGCCGGTCAGGATGGCTATCGGCGGCGGGTTCACACGGCCATCGTTCGGATGAGAAACATCGGCGATCGCGTGGGAGGCACATGATGAGGCATTCGCGCAGACGCCAGCAGGGGTCGGCACTTCTGATCGTCATGCTCGTGATGGCGATGATGGGGATCATCGGTTTTGCGGGCCTCGAGGCCGTCACGCGGGACCAGCGTGTCGCCGGATTCCTGAAGCGCAAGAAGGTCGCGTTTTTTGCAGCCGAGGCCGGAGTGGCTACGGCGCTTCACGCGCTACGAGTCAACGAGGACCCGACGTTTGCCGCATCCACGGTCGGAGACACGTCGTGGTTTACGCAGGGGCTTCCGACCTACTCACTGGATACGAGCAGCGGAGCTGCATCGACGAATCTCGGAATCGGCGCGCTCCCCGGCATGAATATGCAGATCGGGCAAAACGGCGTGCCGAAGTTCACCATTCGCTTCTGGGAGGTGAATGTGAAAGGAGAAGCAGTCGGAGGAACGATTTCGCGAATTCAATTCGCGAGTGGCACGCTCGAGGCAAATTAGAACGGGCGGTGCGAGGACATCGGGTGGTTCGACCCTTAGCCCGAATGACCCACCGGCTGCCTGGATGTTGAGATGAGTATTTGACGCATTGAGGAGGGGAGAGCCGATGCGGATCATCGGATCGATTGCGACAGCGGTTCTCGTTGCGGGCGCCACCGCCTGCGGTGGAAGCGACGAGGCGGCTGTACCCGCTGCGTCGCTGAAGGTCGCGCGAGCGGTCAGCACCGCGACAAACCACGCGCCCGTAATCCGGAGCGTACGACTGGACCCCGCCGCGCCCATCGAGGGCGACCGCGTTCACGCGATCGTGTCGGTCACGGATGAGGACGGCGACCCGATCAAGCTCGGGTTCGAGTGGCAGATTTCGGGCCGCCTGATTCCGACCGGAGAAGCCTCCATTGAGTTGAAGGGCGTCACGAAACGCGACCGGATCGCGGTCACGGTAAAGGCCAGCGATGGAAAACTCCAGAGCGATACGGCGCGGGCCGAGGCCCGCATCCCAAACCGGCGTCCCACGTTGGTTGGTGTCGCGATTCGCCCGCAGCCCGAAGTGTTGCCCGGCGAGAAGCTGGTGGCGACCGCCCAGGCCAACGATCCCGATGGGGATCCGATCGCCTACAGCTACCGCTGGCGGGTCAATGGGAAGCTGAAAGTGGCCACGGGGGATACGTTCGAGACCGACAATCTCGTAAAGGGCGATGAAATCCAGGCCGTCGTCATTGCGAGCGACGGTAGCGCCGACAGCGACGATCTAGCGAGCGTCGTCGTGCGCATCGGCAACTCCCATCCCGAGATCGTTTCGGTTCCCGAAGGCAACTGGACGAACGAGGGCTTCAGTTACGACGTCCAGGCGCGCGACCCCGACAATGATGGGCCCCTGCGCTACTCGCTGAAGACGGGCCCCAGCGGCATGCGGGTCGATTCGGTGCTCGGCAAGGTTTTCTGGCAGCCGACGCCCGATCAGGCGGGCGTACACCCGATCGAAATCGCCGTCTCGGACGCGTTCGGCGCGACATCGGTCCAGATCTTCGAGATCACCGTGAAGGCCGAGGAATCCGCAGCACCTCCGGCATCCGCTCGCCGCTGATTCTGCCCGGGCCGTCGCATCGATCGGTCGAGCCGTGAATCTCGAGGTTCGCGCGGAGTCGCTCGTTGTCGACCGATAGCAGCGCGAGATAATCCCGAACCCGCTGCCGTTTCCACGACGCATCCGGTTCCGCCCCCATCCGTGAACTCGGTGCGATCCAATTCGGGCGCGCAAATCTCGCTCAGCCGCGCTTCACCTCCGCGTACGCCCAATCGAACCACGGGAGGAGCGTTTCGATGTCGCTCCTCTCCACGGTTGCGCCGGCCCAGATGCGCAGTCCGGGTGGCGCATCGCGATAGGCGCCCACATCGAACGCGACGCCCTCTTCATCCAGTTTTTGGGCGATTCCCTTGGCTGCCGCGGCCTGTTCGTCCGGTTCGAGTGCCTGAAACCAGGGGTCGACGATCTGCAGGCAGACCGACGTGCACGAGCGGATCTCCGGCCGGCTCGCGAGAAAGCTCGCCCACGAACTCCGATCGACCCACTCGGCGATCACACCGAGATTCGCCTCCGAGCGTTTGCGGACTTCGTCGCGGCCGCCGATCGATTCCACCCAGCGCAGCGCGTCGATCGCGTCCTCGACGCAGAGCATCGAAGGCGTGTTGATGGTGTCACCGCGGAAGATGCCCTCGATGAGCTTGCCCCCCTTGGTCAGGCGAAAGATCTTGGGCAGCGGCCTCGGCGGCTTGAAGTTCTCGAGCCGCTCGACCGCTCGAGGCGAAAGCGACAGCATTCCGTGTCCCGCTTCGCCACCCAGGGCCTTCTGCCAAGACCAGGTCACCACGTCGAGCTTCTCCCAGGGGAGTTCCATCGCAAATACCGCCGATGTCGCGTCGCAGATCGTCAAGCCGGCGCGGTCTTCGGGGATCCAATTTCCGTCGGGAATCCGCACTCCCGAGGTGGTCCCGTTCCAGGTGAACACGACATCGCCGTCAAAGTCGACCTGGTCCAGATCCGGGAGCTCTCCGTAATCTGCGGTCCGCGCCTTCGCGTCGTGAAGTTCGAGTTGGGTGATGACGTCGTTGACCCACTGCGATCCGAAACTTTCCCAGGCGAGCAGCTCCACGCTCCGGGCGCCGAGCATCGACCACAGCGCCATTTCCACCGCACCCGTATCCGAAGCGGGTACGATCCCGACGCGATGCTCGTCGGAGATTCCGAGCACGCGACGAGACCGGTCGATGACTTCCCGAAGTTTCGCCCGGGCGGGCTTCGATCGGTGAGATCGTCCCAATTCGGCGCTGGACAAGAAGTCCGGCGTCCAACCCGGGCGTTTCGCGCATGGCCCTGAAGAAAAATGTTGCCGCTTCGGGCGCTGGATCGGCTTCATCGTAGGTCTCCTGCGTGAGTGGTTGATTCGAAGCGTGTCGATCGGGCCCTGGAGTCTAGACGAAATCGGGCGAGACCCCGTCTCAGGAGAACGCGGGGGTCGTCGCGGCCAGGAAGTCCTGATCGAGGATCTGCACGGTCGCGGTGTCGCCTTCGCGAAGCTCGCTGGCCTCGGCGGGAAAGACCAGCAGCCCGCGCGCGAGCAGCATCGAGCGCAAGACTCCAGAGCCCTGATTGCCGGTGCTTCGCGCGACGATCTCATCCCCATTTCGTTCGAGATCCACACGCACGAAGTGGAGTCGACCGGGCTGTTTCTGGAGCCCCTCCGCGAGTCGGGCGCGGACCGTCGGCCGGAAGAGCGATCGGTGCCCGGCCATCTTGCGCAGCGCGGGCCGGACGAATTGCTCGAAGGTCACCATTGCGGATACCGGATTGCCGGGCAGGCCGAATACGAGCGGGCCATCGCCGGCTTCGAAGCGACCAAAGGCCATCGGGTAACCCGGTTTCATATTCACGCCCCAGAAGAGCAGCGAACATCCGAGCTTCTCGAGTACGCCGCGCACGTAATCCCGGTCTCCGACCGAAATGCCCGCAGAGCTGACGAGCACGTCCGCGCGTAGACCCGCCCTCAACCGCCGCTCGATGTCGTCCGGCGTGTCTCGCGCGATGCCCAGATAGATCGGTTCCGCACCGACCTCCAGGCATTGCGCGGCGATCGAATACGAATTCGACGCTACGATGCGGCCCCCGCCGGTGTCTCCGTCGGGTTCAACCAGTTCATCACCGCCCGAGAGGATCGCGACACGGGGGCGCCGGTGGACAGCGATGGCACTGCGGCCGAGCGATGCGAGCATCCCGATGACTGCGGGCCCGACGACCGCGCCTGGATCGAGCACCTGATCTCCAAGATCGACATCTTCTCCCGCGTCACGGATGTGCGTATGCGGATCGGGAAAGACGCTGACCTTCACCCGGTCGCCGTCGCGCGTGGTGTCTTCTTGTCTCACCACCGCGTCGCTGCCCGGCGGGATGGGAGCGCCGGTCAAGATCCGAGCGGCCTCGCCTGCTCGCAGCGCCCGCTCTGCCGATCCGCCCGCGGCAATTTCGTCGATCACTTCGAGGGCGACGGGATGGTCGGCCGACGCCGCGGCCAGATCCGCGCTGCGGACCGCGAAGCCGTCCATCGCAGAATTGTCGGAAGGCGGGAGTTGGCGGTTCGAGCGGATGTTCTCGGCGAGCACGCGGCCGCGGGCGTCCGCTACCGCGACGGTCTCCGCGCCGAGCAGCGGCGTCTGTTCGAGGACGATCTGCAGCGCCTCAGCCGGTGTGATCCCCTTGCGCACGGCAGCAACCTTAGCCCGGGCCCGGCCGCGCTCCCGCTTTTTCTGTTGGAATTCGGGCCTCTTCGCGCTCGACGCGCCGGCCATCGCCCGCTAGGCTGCACATTAATTAGGCACCTTCCTGGCGATTTCGCGCCGTGACCGATTGCCAACAGCGATCCCGAGACTTCGCGTGACCCAACCGCCCATCGACCGCAGCGCCATCCATCCGATCCAGCTCCGCCAGCTGCAGCTGGAGAGCAATCTCGTGCTCGCCCCGCTGGCCGGCGTGTCGAACTTCCCGTTTCGGCTGATTTCACGCGAGGCGGGCGCCGCGCTGAGTTTTACGGAGACCGTCAGCGCCAAGGGTCTGGTGAGGGGCGGCGCCAAGACCCGCCGGCTGCTGGAGACGAGCCCGCGAGAGGCCCCGGTCGCCTTCCAGCTGTTCGGATCGGAGCCCGAGATTCTCGGTGAGGCCTGCCGAATGCTCGACGCCGAGGGCGCAGCCTGGGTGGATCTGAATGTGGGCTGCCCGGTGAAGAAGTTCATCAAGAACCGGGCGGGCTCGTCGCTGTTGCGCGATTTGCCGCACGCCGGCCGGATCGTCCGCGTCATGCGGAAGAATTTTTCGGGAATCCTCTCGGTCAAGATGCGCACCGGCTGGGATGCGGAGTCGATCGTCGCGCCAGAATTCGCGCGCATCGCGGTTGATGAGGGCGCCGAGCTGATTTCGGTTCACGGCCGCACCCGCGCCCAGCAGTACACCGGGCGGGCGGATCGCAGCATCATCCGTCGTGTCGTTGAGGCGGTACCCGAAGTGCCGGTCCTCGCCAACGGTGACGTCGTTACACCCACCGACGTCTTCGAGATGCTCGCGGATACCGGGGCCGCGGGGGTGATGATTGGTCGAGGCGCCATGGGAAACCCGTGGATCTTCGAGCAAACGCTGTCGCTCGCGAGAGGGGGGCGCGCGAGCGGACCGACTTGTGCTGAGAGGCTCGCCACGATCGAGAAGCACATCGGTTGGATGCAGCGAGTTTTTACGGACCTCGGGGCGCTGTCGATCAATCTGAAGAAATACGTTTTCGCGTATTCACGCGGTTTGAGTGGCAGTGCGAAATTTCGGCAGCAGATACTCGAATCAAACGATGTCGACGAGATTCTCGAATTGGCACGCAACTATTTCGCCGTGGTGAAGCGCGCGTCCGCGCTGCGCGACGAGGAGCGGGCGGCCTGAGGTGGTGCGCGATCTGGAGAGCATGCTCGACGCCGTGCTCGATGGGGTCGTCCTGCTAAACGCCAGGGGCGAGGTCGAGTCACTCAACGCCGAAGCTTGTCGCATCCTCGAGACTTCGACCGAGGTCGCGGTCGGCCGGCCAATCGAAGATCTGTTCGGAGAAGATCAATCGATAGCGAAGCTGTCGCGGGCCGTGCTCGCGGATGGGCGCGCGGTGATCGAGCGCGAATATCCCGTCACGGAGCGTCAGGGCGGCGATATCGTCATTGACGCCTCCGCATCGCCGCTGTTCTACGGAGACGATCTAGACGGTGCGGCGCTGTTGCTGCGGGATTGCACGATTCAAAAGAACTTGCGAGATGTCGTGAGTCAACGCGAGGCGACCACCTCCTTCGGTCGCATCGCGGCGGGGATCGCCCACGAGATCAAGAATCCGCTCGGCGGAATCCGCGGTGCCGCGGAGATTCTCGGCGCTCGCGCCAGCGACGACAAGTCGCGCAGCGCCGCCGAGTTGATCGTTCGCGAGGTCGATCGCATCGCATTGCTCGTCGACGATTTCATGGTTTTTACACCCGGAGAAGATCTGCGAGTCGCACCGGTCAACATCCACCGCGTGCTCGATGGCGTTCTTGCGCTCACGGCTCATGAGAAGATCGGTGCCAACATCGAGGTGGAAAGGGCGTTCGATCCATCGATCCCCGACCTGACTGCCGACGCGGATCGACTCTCGCAGGTCTTCCTCAATCTGATCCGGAACGCGTTGCAGGCCATGGAGGATGAGGGAGGGAAGATCGTGATTACCACGCGGATGGCTTTTGATCACCACCTCTCGCCTCCCAATGGCCAACTCGGCCCCTCGCTAATCGTCGAGTTGGCCGACACCGGGTCGGGCATCGAGGCGGCGATTCTGGATGAGGTCGCCACGCCATTTTTTACGACGCGTCCGAAGGGAACGGGGTTGGGGCTTGCGGTCGCGCGGCATTGGATCGCGTGCCACGAGGGGACGCTGCGTTTGGAGAGCACGCCGGGAGTCGGGACCACCGTGCGCGTTTCGCTGCCACTGTCGAGGCCAAGATGACCGCCGAGAATCCCGCGCGGGTCCTGGTTGCCGACGACGAAGAATCGATCCGATTTGTCCTGCGCGAGACCCTCGAAGAGGATGGCTGGGAGGTCATCGACGTAGATAACGGTGATGCGGCGTTCGAAGCGCTCGCCGCGGGGGAATTCCAGATCGCATTTATCGACATCCGCATGCCTGGTTTGACGGGCCTCGAGTTATTGGATCGTCTGCAGGCGGTGGGATCTCAGACCGCGGTCGTGATCATCACCGCGCAGAATACTTTCGAAAACGCCGTGGAGGCGATGCGCCGCGGTGCGTTCGAATATCTCGTCAAGCCCTTCGGGATTGCCGATGTGAAGGCGCTCGCCGGCAAAGCGCTGCGCACCCGCCAGTTGCGCGATGAAGTGCGGGCATTGCGTCGAGAAGTTTCGGGCCGGCTCGTAACCGGTGATCGAATCATCGGCAGCCATGCGGTGATGCTCGAAATCTTCAAGACCATCGGGCGCGTCGCCGGGAGCGACGTCTCCGTGCTGATCACGGGCGAAAGCGGGACGGGTAAAGAACTCGTCGCTCGGGCGATTCACGCGGCGAGCCCGCGAAGCTCGGGAGCGTTCGTGCCGATGAATACCACCGCCATTCCCCGGGAGCTCCTCGAGAGCGAACTCTTTGGTCACGAACGCGGCGCTTTCACGGGTGCGCTGGCGTCGCGGATTGGGCGCTTCAGTGAGGCCTCTGGTGGTACCCTCTTTCTCGACGAGATCGGTGACATGCCTGTCGATCTGCAGGCCAAGTTACTGCGGGTGTTGCAAGACCAGATCGTGACGCCAGTCGGCGCTCAGCGTGCGCAAAAGGTCGATGTGCGAATCATCGCCGCAACCCATCGGGATCTCGACGTCCTCGTCTCGGCCGGTTCGTTTCGCGAGGACCTTCTCTATCGGTTGCGGGTGATGCCCATCCACATGCCCGCGCTCCGCGAGCGCAGCGAAGATGTCAAGGTGCTCGCCGAGCACTTCATCGCGCGTTACGCCGAGGATCTGGCGGGCGGCGCGCGCTTTCTGATGGATTCGGCGGCCGGGTTTCTGAGCCGGTATTCTTGGCCGGGCAATGTTCGAGAACTCGAAAACGCGATCAAGCGCGCACTCGTGCTCTCGAGGGGGGAAGTTCTCACGCGAGAGGACTTCGCGTTTCTCGAAACTGAGCCTGCGGAACCCGCCGCCGCCAACTTGCTCCGGAGATTGATCGAGCGCGACGTGCAAAGCGCGCTGGCGAATTGCGAAACTGGCGAGATCCATCGGGCGTGGCTCGAGCGCGTCGAACGTCCCTTGCTGGAGACCGTGCTTTCCCACACCGATGGCAACCAGATTCGCGCCGCGGCCCTGCTCGGCATCAATCGCAATACGTTGCGCAAGAAGATCGCTGATCTCGGCATCGCGTTACCGGGTCGAAAATGATCGCCACGCTTCGTGGGTTGATGGTCCTGGCCGACGACGCACCGAACTGGAAGATCGATCCGATCGATCAGGCGCGGGCCGCCTGTGAGGGTGGGGCTTCGGTCGTGCAGCTTCGCGCCAAGCGCGCCACGGATGCGGCGGCGCTCGAATGGGCCGAGGCGATTCGAGAGATCACGCGAAAATTCGGCGTCGGTTTTTTCGTGAATGATCGCTTTGATCTGGCGCTGGCAGCGGACGCAGATGGCGTTCATCTCGGCCAGGATGATATCCCCCCGTCGAGCATCCCGATGACCGCTCGATCGCGATTGCTGGTCGGGCGATCCACACACTCTCTCGAGCAAGCCCGCGAGGCCTGTGAGGAGTCGGTCGACTACATCGCGTTCGGGCCGATCTTCGCGACGGGGTCCAAGGATTCTCCCCGCGACCCCCGAGGCGTCGAGCGGCTCGCGGAGGTGGTGCGCGCCGTGCAGCCGCAGCCGGTCATCGCGATTGGCGGAATCGATCTCGGAAATGTCGCGCGGGTGGCCGAGGCAGGTGTCGCGGGTATCGCGGTGATCTCCGCGATCGCCAAGGCCGCCGATCCTCGTCACGCGGCTCGCGAACTCGCCGAGACCCTGCGCGAACACGGAAGCGCGTAGGTTCTCGCCAAACGAGCGGCTTCCGCATTCGGGCGGGTCGCGTTGATCGCGATCGCCTGGGCGATGTCGAGCGACCGCCGCTAGATCACGCCGACGTCAGGTCGCTCTGGAATCATTCGAGTCTTGCTCGCCCCGAGCCATCAGCCTGCGGCGCTGGCTGTGAACCCGGAGCGCGTAGACGCAGAGCGATCCGATGACGATTGCGTAGGCGGCGATCACGTAGCCCAATGCGTTCCTCCGTCCTTCTCCAAGATTCTCGCCACGCGAGATCAGCCAAGCGCCGAATTCGAGCTGCACCCCAGGCTGATCCCCGGCACTCTCCGAGCGATCCCCAAACGCGGGCTCGCGCGATGGGTGATTGTGGGCAGGCGGCGCCAATCGCGCAACCTCGCAGCGCGGGCTCGCTGCGCGTTGGCCTGCGGCCAAAGCTTTTGCGGCGTCGCACGACCCCATAAATGGGGTCGCGCTCCTAGCTGCGCGTTGGCCTGCGGCCAAAGCTTTTGCGGCGTCGCACGACCCCATAAAT
>SDBV01005037.1_pt1 | contig 18777 bp, 15 predicted proteins | sample 2277081 | NCBI WGS metagenome assembly SDBV01 (sample SAMN10402039, study PRJNA504765) | marine sediment metagenome | isolation source: marine sediment core GS10_PC15, 223 cmbsf | place: Arctic Ocean: Southern Knipovich Ridge | collected 2010
CTATGTACATCAAAGCCGCTGACTTTCATAAGCTTAATTCATGTTAAGTTTAATATTAATACGATTGAGCCAAGAGCTCGTTATACAAATATAAAACAGTGGCTTGATTTTTATTCGCCTATGTAAAATCGCAATGATTTTATGAACGTTTATTATTGTTTAGTTTTTTCTGTTCAATATAATGAATAAAAAACGGCAATACCACAAAGAATCCCATGATTGGGGGATCGAAAGGGTTATTTGCACTGAAAAAAGAGTAAAAGAAAGTAACCAAGAAAAACATAAATAAAATGTAATACTTCCTAATATACTTCAAATAATAATAAAAAACCTTATACAAAAAGAAAAGGTAGATAGATAGCCCTATTATCCCTGAATATAGTAACACAGAAATAAAAGGATTATGAGGCCAATCACTCTTGGTTTTATCACCATAAAAGTAATAGCCATACCAGTTTAAATATGCAAATCCTCCCCCAAATATTTTTTTTCGCCAACTGTATTCTTTTGTTAAGATTTGCCAAGCAAATTGCCAACGCTCCGTACGACTACCAATGAAGCCATTTGTAATAGTATCAATGTCAATATTTACTTTATAGCCATAGTATGTTGTGTCTTCTGAAATAAATTCCGATACCCAGGTCCTGATGAGATCTGGGTCATTTATAGTTTTTACCGTAATATAAAAAGTTATTGGAAAGTTAATAAAACAAGCCCTGCTATAACTACCTGAATTTAAAAATTTTAAATCTACACTTACTTTAAACTCAGATAATTTTGTAACATCAAAATCAATATTTTTGTGAAATAACTCCTTTGTTTTTGTATCATTTTTATTGAATTTGTCAAGTTCAACATTATTACCTAATTGCGTAAAATCGTTTTTCAATGAATCATGATTGTATTTTATTTTGGGAGTAATAAAGTAAGACAAAATACTATCTTTATTTTCAATAAGCTCAATCTGTGGGTAAGCAAATACTACAAAACCATTAATATCTAATGAATCATATTCAGGTTTATAATATTTTGTCCAAAACAGGTAGCATCCAATGGTGTCAGCTAAGGCAATATCATGTTTAAGAGACAATAATTGCCAAGACCCTTTTTCCCTATTGTCATATTTTAGTTCTATTAAGGCTGTATTTTCCCCACTCAAATAGACACAAGCATAGGTTCCGTTAAAATCTTTTGATACATAACAATAACTTGAGAAAAGAACTGTATTACCTGGATTAACTACAAATTTGGTTAATCTCGTCTGAGAATAAGTACTTCCTTTCCAATAATTAACATTTGTGGTACTATCCAGGAAATAACCTTTAGCGCCTTTAGGTAAAATTTGATAATTATCACCGAATTTTGTTTCTACAGTAGTATGAATTCTATATCCCCATCCGCTGTCTGGATTATATGGATCAAATCCTTTTGGTATTTCCGGAGTATCAGGATTATCTTTTATTGACCATAAATCTTCATTGAAGTCTTCAAAATTAATGGTCTTATTAATTATAGTAGCGTAACGGTAAAACATTGAAGAAATATTAATTTTTGTCTGAAGTGAGGTATCAAACCCAATTATATTTAGAATTTTATTTTTTTGATCAAAGGAAGCAAAGGATATAAATACATAGTTTATTAATAACAATATTATTAGAGATATTAAGAAAGGTCTTGAATTATATTTAATAAAATTGATAAATGAGTTTTTTTTGAAGAAGATCTTTTTGGGAATTGTGTTTGAAAGTGCTAGAAATAAAACTATTACTAAATATATTATTAGTCCTCGTCTAGAATTTGATATAAGCACGTCTGCAGAATAGACTAACATTAAAAAAGTTGTAAAAGTTTTTGTTTTAGGTTTAATATTTTCATTTGTTGACCACTGATATATTATTATGATCATTGAAAAAAGTATAGGAAGAAGAGAGAAGTTATAATCTGTATAGTAACTGTCAAGATTTGAACCTAAACTATGCAGGATTTGAATAGATAGGAAAGTAGAGGCATTTAATGAATCGTAAATAACTATAAAATCCTTAAGGCAAATCATTATAGAAAATAGGATAACATATATAAAAAATTTATCGTTGAAAAGATTAAGAGATTTGGAGTTTTTTATTTTCAAAGTAAGTAGAAAGAAGATGAAAAGTATAATTAATGTATTCAAGACATCCTTAAAAACAATTAAGTATAATTTAGGTGAGAAAAGAAATGACAAAATTAATATTCCAAATGAAAGTAAAACCCAGAAATAATTTCGAGAAAAATTTACAAAAGTAGATATTAAATATTTGTTATATTTAATCAGTATATATATAGTGGTCAGTCCATAGATAACTAAAAAAGGGTACTTGAAAAATGGTACTGAAGTGCGAAATAAAAATAGACAAATTACAATAATCAGCAAGTCCAATACAATTATATCTAACTTAGATTTAATTAGCATTTACTTGAATTAATATTTAACAATATTCTCTATATTATTAATTATCATGTTAAAAGCAACAATCCCCTTCGACAAAATTTCATTTCTTGAATTATGTTTATTGGGGTAAGTATTTAATACCTGATCTACATACTGGACAGAGAGGTTTTTAGTATGAGTCATGGCTAAAATATTTATTAAATAATGATCTACAGCTAATAATTCATCTTGATAGATAGATATCGTTGGAATCCCAACAGCAGCAGCTTCTCTTGTCATTGATCCTCCTGCACCAATAAATATATCACAATTATTAAAAATTTCATATTGTGGTATGGATTTTTTCTGTACGTTTATATTATCAAATTTAGGCTGTGAGTAATGCTTAACAGGTCCCTCACCTCGAGGCAATATGGTTATAATATACTTTTTAGCTAACTCTATTATTACATCATCGAAAAAGAATAATCTACCATTATAATAGTCTGCATTCCAAGGTTCAGTTCTAATATATATTCTTGGTATTGCCGAACTATTTCTGTTTTCATTATTATAGTCCCATAAATAAACACATTCTTTTATACCTGGGTAAAGTTCGATTCTTCCTAACTTATTCCATCCTCTAGTGCTAATTATTTCTTTCAATGGTTCTGGAAATAATGCAAGTGCTGAAAATCTTATTGCTAACTTATTCCATGCAGCATGTTCATTATCGTTTAAATAGATACTTTTTTTTCCAAATATTTTTGATACAATTTGTAGATAAAAGGAACTATGAGAAACTGCAACATCAAAATTTATTTTTCTAAAAAATTTCCAGAGAAGAAATATTCTCCAGAACACGCCTAAAATTTTCCCTAAAGAACTTACACCATAGTGACTTCCAACAACCGTAAAATCAAATTTTTCAAGCTCTAATAGTTCAATAGTATTGGCTAAAGGTCTACATGTAATAATAATAGTATGTTTCTCCTTAAGTTTTCTAATAATTTTAGCAAAAAATACTACTTGTGGAGAGTTTGCAAAATCAAACCAAATAGTCATATTCGATAGCTTATTATAAAAGAGTTTCTAATTTTTGTTTCAATTCACTTCTAACTTTTTTTTCATCGAAAATGAGGGCAGTTTCATACGCCTTTTTTCGCATTTTTTCTTTTTCCTCTTTGCTAAATGAATTGAAAATAATAATTTTTTTTGCTAAATCAATTGAATTTCCAGGTTCGAAAAAGAAACCATTTTCATGGTTCCGAATATAATTTTCTAAACCTGCCATTTTTGATCCAATAACTGGCACTGAACAGGCCATAGCTTCAAGACCTATAAGGCCGAGACTTTCTTCTTCTCTGAGAGTTGGAAAAACAAACAGATCAAATGAATTTATAATAGAAGGTAATTCCGATTGGGATTTAGGTCCAAGGTAGTTTATATAATGATTAAGATCATACTTATTAATTAGTTCAAATAGCTCTTCTCCGAATTTTCCCCCACCAACCATGACAGCCTTAAATTCTGAAAGTATATTAGTTTTTACTAAATAATTAATCGCATCTATAAAGATGTCCCAACCTTTGTTTTCGTCAATTCTTGAAATAAACCCAATTGTAAAGCCACTCTTAACAACAGCTTGGGGTTTAAATAGATTAAGATTTATTCCTCCCGAAGCAGATACAAATATCTTTGAATGATTCAAATGAAATCTTTCTAGAAGAACTTCCTTGAAATATTCAGAAGGACATACAACAAGGGAAGATTTCATTATTAGACGCTTTCTTAAAGGTCCGATTATCTTTGAAAAAGCGGATCGCAGAAATATATCTCCACCATGTGAATTAATCACCAGCTTTATAGATGGTCGAAATAATGAAAGTAGTAAAACAGGTATTGAAGTATGGTTGATGTAATGAACATAAACTAGGTCAAATTTTTTCACTAAACCATTATATTGAATTGAAATAATAAAACATAAATATTTATATATCTTTTCAAAGGTGTTTTTTCCTCTGCCTCTAATGACAGATTTGGCTGTTATTGAAACGTTCTGAGCTATCATACTAATTTCAAAGTTTTTAACAAAGATTCCATATACAGGATGGGTATTTGAAGGATACATATTGGAGATTAAAAACAATTTCATTTTAAAAGTTGGTTGTTATTCTTCTTAATTGAATTTTGTATGATGATTCTAAACTAACTTTTTCAAGTTTTAGCAAAGTCTCCTTGTATTTTCCAAATAGGTTTTGGGTATTTATCAGATTAATTATACTTTCATTATTTAATTCATTAATAAAGAAAAAATATTCATTCCCCACTAACTCAACTATTGGTATATGGGGTAAAGATATAAAAGGAACACCACAAGATATACAATCCATTAGCTTAATGGGATACGTAATATCATCATAAGTGTTCCTGGGTCTTGGGTGAATTACGAAAGTTATGTTTGCGTCATCAAAATAGGATATGACTTCATTATGAGTAAGCGATTTATAACTAATAATATGTTGAAGGTTCCTTTCAATCAACTTATTTGAAACATCATCTTTACTTAATATATGAAATTTGTACTCATTTGAAAGACCTTCTGCCAAATCAAGAAAGCTCTCAAACCCAGAATACACATATTGTAAGCCTCCAAGATACAGGAAACTAATATCTCTTAGTTTATTGCTGACTTTGTTGTTAATATCGTGAACCGGGTTATCACAATGATAAGTGCCTGGTGGTAAAGCAAAATAAGGTTTAAGTAGAAATTTTGGAATACTTGAGCTAAACACCTTTCCCATTTCCATAGTTGGGAAAGCCAAGCTTGTTGATATAATAACATAAAATAAGTTAGAAAGTCTATTGAATACTTTAGTTATACTTTTCCGCAACCCTTTGTACTTTTCCGGGAATACCTGTATATAAACGTCTCTTATGTAAACAATTAATTTAGGATTCCTAATCCTCAAGATAAATAAGCAGATAATATCAATAAGTTTCACCCTGTTTGTCGAGCTTTCAACATATACCGTTCCCTTTTCTCGTGTTAATAAAGTTTGTTTTAATTTATTCCATGATTTACCTTGTATTATTGTGTTAATATTTGATTCTGCAATCACTTTGGATACTTGGGTGATTCTAGTTGCTGGGCCCCCACTAACTTTATCAATTTCAGGAACAGCGTATAAAATTATTCTTTCATTTATCATATTAAATTATCAACTTAAAACTCTTTGAACACAAACCGTATTCATTCTTGCTGATTATTATTATTGTATATTTATAATTGACCAACTACTATTTTTTCTATACTTAATAATATTATCTATAATCTTTACCTCATTTATTGGTTTTAGGAAGTTCTGAGATTCAATTATAATTATTGTTATGAATTCGTTATTATTTGAATTAAATTCAAGTTGATGAATAGGCTGGAGTTGATATGGTTTGTATGATATATATCCTCTTATTTTTTTCTCATCACCGTAAAACTTATTTAAGGTAAATGGTTTAATTTGTTCAATGCGTACTGATAGATTTTTCGAGAATTTTATATGAAGGGAATTACTATCCCTTTTAATACTTTGCGCTTTTAGAACTACTCCCCTCCTTTAGACAACGAAATTCAAATATACGTTTGATTTCCTTTCCCGGCCAATTGGCCGGGAAAGGAAAATTATGCAGCCCTTGCATACACCTGTTCCGGTTTGTTATACCCCAGGGATTGATGTGGCCTGCGGTTATTGTAAAATTCCATATACCATTTGATTTTCCCATATAGCTCTATCCCATCTTCCGATGGCTCCAAATAGATCTTTTCGTACTTGATATTCCGCCAGAATCGCTCGATGAAAACGTTATCAATCCACCTTCCTTTTCCATCCATGCTCAGCTCCGTTTTTATCTCATCGAACAGCGTAGTAAAGATCGGACTGGTAAATTGACTCCCTTGATCAGTGTTGATAATCTCAGGCTCCCCATGAGCTGTAATAGCTGCCTTTACACACGCTTTACACCACTCGGCTGTCATTGTATTGGATAGTGACCATCCAACAATATAACGGCTGTAAAGGTCAATGATGGCTACCAGGTACATATAGCCATTCCCTACTGGGACATAGGTGATATCCAGGGACCAAACCTGGTTGGAGTGTATTATCTCTAAATTCCGAAGCAAATATGGAAATACGGTGTGTCCCTTGCCCTTATGAGGCTTACTGGTATTGGGTCGGGGACCAATAGCATGCAAATCCATCAACCGGTACAAACGGCGGATCCGCTTGTGATTGATCTTGTGACCCAACGACTGAAGGTGTTTTGTCATTTTTGGTACTCCATAAAACGGTGTTTCCAAATATTGCTTATCATTTAGTTTCATCAGTTCTTGATTGTATGAACTGTCTTCCTTGGGAACATAGTAGAAACTGCTACGGCAGACTTCCAGAAGCTCGCATTGACGCTTAATGCTCAGATTTTTATTATCCTTATCCACTTTTTGAAGCCTATCCTCTTTTGCTATTTCCCCAACACTTTTTTTAAGAAATCAACCTCCATCTGTAACTGGCCTACTTTTTTAAACAGATCAGCTTTCTCCTTTTCATCGTCATTCTTCGTTATACCTTTTTCAAAAACGTTGCTGGCTTTTGATAAAAATTGTGTCTTCCAGGTTGAAATCTGATTCGGGTGAATTTCATACTTCTTCCCAATTTCCTGGATAGTTTCCCTCTCCTGAAGGGCTTCAAGGACTACTTTCGTCTTGAATCCCGGTGTGTGATTTTTTCTCTGTTTCATAACAACAAGTTTATTAATTTTTCTAATTATACCTGTTGTCTAAATTCTGGGGCTAATTTCTATATTTATTTCTTCGCCGCAAGCGGGGGGGAACTAACCCCAAAGTGATTAGATTTATGAAGAATGGCTGCAATAAAAAAAGGAGCGGCAACATATGACCAATAATCATAGGACAGCAAGTTTGTAATAATGAAAAAAGTAATAAAAATAAGTCTACTTCTTAGATTTCTTATCTTAAATATTAAGATAAAATGACTATATAAAATCAGCATTAAGCCAACGATTCCAGATCGATGATATATATAAAAGAATCCATTGTCAATTTCCAAGAATGCCCTGTAACCAGTTAATGAGGGGTAATCTTCATTTACCCTTAGAATTACACTATTCACTCCAACGCCCGATCCAATAATTATTTTCTTCCATGTGTCAGAAGACATTGGAAATATATATTTAAAATCTTTGACTCTCATCTGAATTGTCTCAGATTTAGACAAATTAAATATTTCTTTCACTTTTTCCTTTTTTCGCATATCAAAATTACTAAATATTGTTAAAACAAAAACTATGATAAGTATTAACACAATAGCACTCTTTTTGATAAAAGCTATAGTGTTTTTAGTATCAAAATAAGATATCCCATAAATCAACAAGAAAAGTGCCAGGCTTTGTAGTGAGCCATTTATGAATAATGAGATTAGACAAATGAAAAAATTTAAGTAATATATTCTGTCTTTCTTAAGCTTAAAAATACTATATAAGAATGGCAATATATATAATGAAGAAAGAGCAGGGCCAATTGTTCTATAGTCTTGATATGCAGCAAGTTTTTCAACTTCGTAATAATTTGCAATTAATCCAAACTTAACAAAAAGATAAAATGCAGCTATGTATATATTTATATAAAATATTATTCTTATTATAACTCTCGGATACTTGCCATTATGTTTAAAGAAATTATAATAAATAAAAAGTGTCCCAAACCAAATAATATTTAATCTAAGATCATGTAAAAATGCTATATTCCCTAATCCCATTAAGAAAAATACCAAATAGAGCAGAAAGATAATAATATAACCTTTGAATATTTTTAATTTGTAATTATAGAGAGTAAAATAAATAAATACAAGTATTGCGAAGATACCTGCAAAAATCCAATATAATGTATAATGCAATGTGAAAGCAGTAAAACTAATGAAGATTATTAGAAATTGTAAAATATAATTTACTGATACTTTCATTAAGATCGGGATGATTGAAATAATGATAAACTAAAAAGGCGGTTGAAAATACATCGGAATTCAAAATAAATCATCTTCATTTAATTTGATTTGAAACATCTTTATATTCATTTTTAGTACTCCCCATTCTTAGGACCACTCTTGGTAATTTCTTAATTGATTTTCTTAATGAATTTGCCCCCTCCATATTTATGTACCAATCATAAGTAAAGAAATCGGGCTTTTTTGACGCTCCACTTGAACTTCATACGGAGTCAAATCATTCAAAGAACTGTGAGGTCTGAATCCATTATATTCGTCCCTCCAGAGTTCATTTTTTTCTTTTGCGTCTTGTAAAGATAAAACCCAATTGATATTTAAGCACTCATCCCGAAAACTTCTTATGAAAGAATTATTATTTTTTTGCAGTTACAATATAACCAGACGATTCTAAGGACCAGTCTCTATCCAATTTATCTAAAAACGGCGCAATCAATTGCCCCAATGACCAAAATATTAAGAGAGGAATCCGTACCAGCCACCTGATTGGTTTGGGGCCACCAATAAATCGGGAGCTAAAATAATTAGCTTTCATGATCCACATTGTAAAAAAACCACTCTGTGGCTCAACCATAATGCCTTTGAATCCCGCTTTCTCGAACATATACTTTAGACCGTAAGGTGAATAGCGAAAATAATCATGAGGTTTTTCGTGAATCCTCCACTGCCAGGGCACTTGGAGAAGAATGTTACCAGAAGGCTTTAATATGCGATATGCCTCATCAATCATGTTTTGGGGTTCATATAAATGCTCTAAAACTGACATAGAAATTACTGTATCTGCTACTTTTGATTCTACAGGAATTGGCTTATTCAAATCAGCTATAACATCTGCCTTAATATCGTGACTACTTTCGGTCCAATCTACTCCAACATATTCATCAGCGTACTTTAAGAAAAACTTTGTATAAGGTGAAGAACCACAGCCAAGGTCATATATAACTCCATTAAATAAAGATGTATGTTTTATAAGAAACTTATCTGTTATGTCATAAACCAACCAATTGTGCCATTTCCGATTGTTATGTAGCTTACTTGGTTTCATGATATTTTTACGTTTTATTCATTCTGTCAGTGTATATTCTAATGGTTAAGAAAATTACGAATGCCTAACTAATAAATAGCCTGCAATGATGGCAGAATATCTGTAACCTTTCAGTTTGATGCACCCCTAAAACTAATTAAAAAATATATTTTCCGATATTTTCATTTAGGCTGGACTGATTATATAAATTCTAAACTGAAATGATAGTTTAAAATACCTAAAAATTCAAAATAAATCACCTATGTTCAATTTGATTTTGATATTTACTCAGTTTAAAAGAAAAGATTTAAGCTTGACAGAAGTGTCAATACCTGGTTCTTTTCAACAGCATTTCCATACCGATATAAGTACTCACAATCTCGCTTTAGTTCCGGATATTTATTTAGTTCACAAATATTACTATTATAATAACTATCCAGATAATTTTTTAACTCTAAATTAGTTCTAAGCCAGTAGGATAGAGGATTCATATGTCTACTAGTATTTGTATAATCTTCTTCGACCCCAAGTATGTGTTTAATCTTCCTGGAAATTTGTTTTGGGATGTTTACAATGTAATAATTTCTGTTTTTAAACTTAAAATGAGGGGCATTAATAGTTGTATGGATTTTTTCCCACTTGTATTTAGCAGCCATTGGGTATTTTTTTTGTATCCATTTAAAATAGATGTTATGGTTTAATCTATACTTCATTGGTATATGCAGTGCAAATTCAAGCAATTCGACATCATAAAATGGAGACATTGTTTCAGTATACTCTTGAGTGAGTAGAAGTCCATAATTAATTCCAGAAAATCCTCTATTATAAAGAATAAACATTTCCTGATTTTTATAGTCCATTTCGAAGTTAAAAGATGGGATAGCATGCAAGAGTTTTTTTGAAAACGCACCATCTCCGGCCGAGAATGGAAAATCTTTATTTCTATTTTTACTGTAAGTGCCTATTATCACATCGCCAATTTGTCCCGAATGTAGTAATCCTAGTTCGTTGAAATTGATTAATCTTAAAATACTATTCGCATGAGCTAAACCAGAATAGAGGATATTGCCACCAGATATGATATTTGTCTTATCTATATCCTTTAAAAATAACCCATTGTCGAGAGATTTAAATATCCATTCATGTTTTAGATCTCTTGAAATAGATTTAGGAATCTTTTCATCAAGATAATCGCTTTGTGAAAATGTAAGATTTATTTGTTGAGTATAGCCGAGTTCATGAGCAACCCATGATGTCATACGAGAATCAAGGCCACCACTCAGTGCCACGAGGTGATTATATCCATATTCTAGATCTTTTTCAAATTGGAGTTTGACAGAGCGTCTGAATTGAATATCGATTTCATCAATAATATCATTCTCAGTCATTTTTATGTCTGGAGTATTGCTAAATATGAAATACTGCTTTATGATTAATTTATTCTCATCTATAATTAAATAATGCCCGGGAAGAAGCTTTTTTATTTCACAAGAAAGAGTATAATCCTCAAGCATAAATCCATAAGTAAGTAAAAAGTAAGCAGATAACTCATTAAGATTAGTCTTTATGTTCTTTTTCTTAAAGAAATCATAAATATTTTTTATTTCTGAGCTAAAAACAAAACCAAAATTTGTTGTTGAATAATATATATGATTACTTCCTATGTGATCAGTAAAAATGATCCATTTTTTATTCTTTTTGTCAAACAGTAAACCCGAAAAACTACCCCTTAATTGTGAAAAGAATTTTTCACCTTCTAATTGATACAATTTTAGTATATTCTCTGACCAACTTTTGAGCTTTGCGTTCTTTGTGAACTTATACTTATTCAGAATAATACCTTCTATGACAAGAATGAAATCATCGTTTTGATAAAAACATTTATCATTTAAGAATTTGAAATTAGTTCTTCTTTTTACAAGATAATTATGATCACTAAACATGTCAATGTCATGATTATCTCTGAAATTACTAATATTTGTATTTATATTTTCTCCTACTTCAGCGTAAAACCCTGGCATTTGATAATGATATTTTTAATAATAAATCCAAACTCTTCTGATTTAAAATATGAATAGAAACATAAAAGTATGATTAGGATACTTGTAAATAACATTTGGTCCAATATATTATAATTTCCTAAAAAATAGTAGATAAAAAAGATAGTTAATCCCAAAAGCATTTGAACGGTAAAGGTAGCGAGATAAGATAAAAACTGTAATCCAATTAAATTCTTATAAAAAAGCTTCCATCCAGGAATTATTAAAGCAATTTGTGCTATTACTAAATAAATAATTACCATAGAACCAGACTTAAGCGAACCAAAATAGATTACTACTGGAAACAGAAAAGTAATAGTTAGATTCCAATAGAACCCCAAATCCGTTCTTCCTTTTGTAACAACAAGTACCCCGACCTGACCGGCTAAAGATCTAGTAAAAACCAATAGAGAAAAAAGCTGAACATAATTAACTATATCTAAATATTCTGAGCCATACAATAATTGTATTAATGAAGGAGCCATTATAGCAATTGATCCATACACTATTGCATTAATTATTGAAAGGTTTGTTAATACTTTTATGAAAAGGAATCTAAGTTTGACATTAATATCTTGAAATTTAGGGAATACTGATAACATGACTCTATTGATTATCGGATCAATGATCTGCAAGGGTCGCCTAACTAGCTGTTTAGCTAAACTATAACCTCCTAATGATTCTGTTCCAAGAATCTTACCAATAATTAAAATATCAATATCTCTATTTAGATAGTTTGTAAAATCACTTCCGACCTGAAATAACCCAATCTTTAGAAAAGACTTTATTTCATGAAATGTAAAATGTAACAATAAGGATTTCTTTTTGATACCTAGCAAAAGAAATATACCATTTGATATCCCATGCAAAATTAAAAACGAATAAACTAATGCATAGACTCCAAAACCAGTTGCCGCAAAAAGTACCGCACTAATAAGTGAAATAAAAGATGAAATTATATCAATTTTAGAAATGAATTTGAAATTAAGTTTCTTTTGCTCAATTGTCTTAAATTGTTTACCTGCAGCAGAGATTATTATGGAAATTCCCATCAAAGGAATCAATAATAATAATTCATCATCATTGTAAAATGACGCCAATATTGGTGTAAATGCTAAAAATATAAAGAAAAGAATGATACTTATTAAAAAATTAAACCAATAAAGACTTGAATATTCATATTTATCAATTGATTGTTTATGCAATATTGCAGCAGTGAGCCCCATATCTGCAAATAGATTCATAAAACCAAGAACGAAAATTACAATTGCCATCAATCCAAAATCGGCTTTATCCAAGAATCTTGTTAAGACTGATATTTTCAAAATTTGAAAAAATGCAATTACTATTGTTGAAATTGAAGTCCATTTTACTCCTGATATGGCTTGTTGTTTAATACTCAAATCTTTGTAATTGTTTTCAACAAGTCATATTTTAAAGATTTTATAATACTTTCTTGTCCTGCTTCTTCAATTAGTATTTTTCTATTATGCGCTACTTCATTTTCAGTTAAAAGAGAAAATACTTTTCTATTTTCCTTTTTAAGATCGCTTTTTATTGAATAAACAAAACAACCGATTCGTTTTAAATATTGAAAAAAAGTATTTTGATCATCTAAATAAATCTTTGAACCCATCCACATCATTGCTATTATGTTACCAACTGCCTGTTGTCTGTAATGATTCATAATTACGATACCACAATTTTGAATTGTTCTATTATAGTCGTTTAAAGGAAGAAATTCAAGCAGTGGAAGAAAATTACTCCCTATTTGCTTTTTGCCGATTTCTACAACTTTAGATGCATAATCCTTTTTTCCGTAACTTAACGGTACAATTACTTTACGATTTCCGATACCAATGTTTTTCAATAAATCAAAAATTTCAAGATGGTTGTTTGATTCAATACTTGAATTACCAATCAGAAAATCATTTCCCTTAATTCTTATTTTTTCATTATCCTTAAAAATAAACTCTATAGGATAATAATTATATCTAATATGCTTTGTATTTTCTGTAATTATTGCATTTTCTTTTAATTTAGTATAATCTTCCAGATGCAAGGATCCAAAATATTCTATTTTCTTTGCAGCTTCTAAAATTGACTTATCCGGAACGGGTAAACCGTATAAAAAGCTATACTTTAGCTTTCTTAATAATCCAATTAGAATATTATCCTTAGGTTTTGGAAAATGTTGACAAGTTTTATATCCGATAAAATCTTCCTTGAAAGCAAATCGATTATCATAAATTTCTGCACCCCAAAATATCCAGAAAAAATTGATCCGTTCATATTTAGATTTTAAAACAATTCTACTATTCAAAAATCGCAAACTATGTAATACAACTATATCATATTCATTAAGCCCAGTAATAACACTTTTAATATTTTTTCTGTTACTCTCAAGTATTTCAATATTATCTTTTTTTGTTACATATTTTAATTTGAGATGTCCTTTTGAAACAAAAATGATAAATGTGTTTGCTTTAGGTGCAACTTTTTCAAATAACCAATTAGCACTATCAATGAATTTTTCATCACTGGCTAGATGAAGTATTTTTTTCATTTTATAAAGAACTCTTCTATCTTTTTTGTAATAAATATAATATCTTCATATGTTAGTTCATGATACATAGGTAAACGTAGCAAAGTTTCTGTATACAAATCACTGTAATAAAGTTTTATTTTTTCATTATTTTTCAGGTAATATGCACTTTTATGCAAACTTAAATAATGAAAGACAGACTGAATTTCGTTATTCCTTAAATACTCAATAAGTGCAGATCTTTCAGTAGGTGAATTACATACAATATAAAACATGTGAAAGTTATTTGTGGCATAATCAGGTATATAAGGAAGTCTTATTCTATTTTCTTCTTCTAAATATTTCAGCTTTTCGTAATAAGTTTCCCAATTTTCCTTTCTCTTAATTTGAATATTGTCAAGATTCTCTAATTGAGCATATAAAAAAGCAGCAATAGTGTCTGCCGGTAAAAAAGAAGAACCAATATCAACCCAACCATATTTATCAATTTCCCCTCTAAAAAAGGCAGAACGATTAGTCCCCTTTTCCCAAATGATTTCTGCTCGTTTGAAAAATCTCTCATCGTTTATAGCTAATAAACCTCCTTCACCACATTGTATATTCTTGGTTTCATGAAATGAAAAAGTTCCTAAATGGCCAAGACTTCCTAGAGGTTTCCCTTTATAATAACTATCTATAGCTTGTGCTGCATCTTCGACAACAAAAAGATTATATTTATTAGCAATAGCCATTATTTTATCCATATCACAAGCCACTCCTGCATAATGAACAGGCACAATAACTTTAGTTTTATCTGTTATTAATGACTCAATTCTATCATCATCAATACCAGGGTGATCAGTTCTACTATCAGTAAAAATTATTTTAGCACCTTGTCTAACAAAAGCTAAGGCTGTAGAAACAAATGTATATGAAGGAACAATAACCTCATCTCCAGGCCCAATATCAATCAATAATGCAGCCATTTCTAATGCATCAGTACAACTTGTAGTAAGCAGTGTTTTTTTATATCCCCATTTTTCTTCAAAGTATTGTTGACACTTTTTTGTGTAAGATCCATTTCCTGAAATATGGCCCGAATATACAGCCTGATATAAATAATGTACTTCTTTACCTGTTAGGTATGGTTTGTTAAAAGGAATTCTCATTTCAATCTTGTTCTAATTGATGTAATTTTTACTTCATTACATTCTGTATCGAATATTTTTTTCAATTTAATAGTTCCTGTACCACAAATAATAACAGGAAATCCTTCATCAAAAAGTAAAACTTTACCAGGAGTTGGATTTTCTATCTCAAAATCAAGATATTCTTCTGCTTCAATAATAGTTATTATATTTCCATTATAGTAAGATTTTGCTCCAAAATAAGGATAACCTACAGCATCAATAAATCTTCTAATTTTCCTTGCATCGATATCCCAATCTATAAAATAATCTTCGAAATCTCGCCAAATTGAATATGTTGCTATCTGATCATTTTGAACTACGCTTTTTAATTTAACATTTTGTTTAAGTTCATTAATAATATTTACAACAATTTCACAATATATTTTAGATACCATATCTATTGCTCCTTGGATTAATATAGGGTAATTTATTTCAACTGATCTTTGAAATATTATTTCACCAGTATCAAAGTTTTCGCCGGCATAAAGTGCTGTAACTCCTAATTTTCTTTCACCATTAATTAGGCAAGAAACAAGAGGAGCAAATCCTCTGTACTTTGGCAATAATGAATCATGCAATACTATAAGATTTTCATAATCATAAATCATCCATCTCCATCCAATTGCTATCCTATAATTTGTATGTGGTAGTATTTTTTCACTCCTATTGTATAAGTTCAAATTATTTCGATTACAAATTCCCTTTATTTCCTCATAGAAGTCTTTCTGAACATTATTATCTATAGCACTTACTATCCATGTAATATATTTAGTAAGTTTATTTTCTATTATAAAATTAAGGACCTCATATCCTTTTTGATTCATTAATAAAAGTCCAATCATGATAATAAAATCTTTAAAATTCTCTCACTTGCCTTCCCATTTCCATAGGGATTATTTGCTTTTGCCATACGGTTATAAATCTCTGTTCCATCTAATAGAACATTACACCATTTCACAATTGCCTTCTGACTAGTTCCAACCAATCTGACGGTTCCTGCATTAACCGCCTCGGGTCGTTCCGTAGTATCTCGCATTACCAGCACTGGTTTACCCATCCCTGGTGCTTCCTCCTGAATACCTCCACTATCGGTAAGAACAAAAAAACTTTTACTCATAAGATAGACAAAAAGTAAATATTCAAGAGGTTTTATCAAATGAACATTATTTATTCCAGCCAGCAATTCATACACCGGTTTTTGCACATTCGGGTTCAAGTGTACTGGATAAATAATATGTACCTCCGGAAAACATATGGCAATCTTTTTCAGGGCTTCACAGATATTCAAGAATCCTTTTCCAAAATTTTCCCGCCTATGGCCAGTTACAAGGATGATCTTTGTTTCATCCAAATTAATTGTATTATTAAATTTAGAATTTAACTCATCCAAAATCCTTTGCTTTAAACCTTTCTCATTTTCAATCTTATCCAAAACCCAATGTAAAGCATCAATTACTGTATTGCCTGTTACAAAAATTTTATCAGCCTGCACATTTTCATTGAGTAAATTTTGTTTTGATTTCTCTGTAGGTGCAAAATGGTATGTAGTTAATCTCCCTGTTATCTGTCTGTTCATCTCCTCCGGCCAGGGAGAATAAATATTATTTGTTCGCAAGCCTGCCTCAACATGTGCAACTGGAATTTTCTCATAAAATGATGCTAAGGCAGTTGCAGAAGAGGTAGTTGTATCTCCATGTACAAACACCATATCGGGCTTAAAATCATGAAGTATATCTCTCATTCCCAATATTACCCTTGATGTTATATCATATAGGTCTTGTCCCTCTTTCATTATATTCAGATCATAGTCAGGTTTAATCTCAAAAATGTCCAACACCTGATCTAGCATTTCCCGGTGTTGTGCTGTTACACATACTTTTGTTTCAAAATGCTCAATATCTTTCTTAAGGGCTTTAACAACAGGTGCCATTTTGATAGCTTCAGGACGAGTTCCGAATACAATCAGTATTTTTTTTCTTTTTTTTGTCATTTTAAACCTGTTCATTTACTTTTTAAAAACGCCACAAAAGTCAAGGATGATCTTATCATCCTGGTAATTAAGCTTTAAGAATTCATTATGTTTAACAAGAAAAGCAATAATATCTGCCTTTCTATAAGCCTCTTGATAATCAGTCAACTTAAAGATTGAATGTTCCTTAAGATTCGGTTCAACTACCAAAATAGTTCCATTACTTTCTGATTGCATAACTTTTTGGGTGATATATTTAGCAGGCGATTCCCTAAGGTCATCAATATTGGGTTTGAAAGCTAGTCCCATGCAGGCAATAATTGGCTTATAACCATGGTTTACTTGAAATTCAAGTTTTGCACTGTTGATCTTCTCTGCTACCCAGAAGGATTTATAATTATTAATCTCCCTTGCTTTACTTATTAATTGAGATTCGAGTGGGAATTCTGAAGAAATAAAATATGGGTCAACTGCGATACAATGGCCCCCCACTCCGGATCCTGGTTGCAGGATATTTACCCTGGGATGCTTGTTTGCCAGTTCTATCAATTCCCATACATTAATATCAGCTTTATCACATATCAGAGAAAGTTCATTAGCAAATGCAATCTGTACATCCCTTGAAGAATTTTCAACCAATTTACACATCTCTGCAGTTCTGGAATTAGTCTTGTACAAACCTGAACTGACAAATGTTCTATAAAAATCTATTGCTTTTTCAGAAGAGTTGTCGTCAATTCCCCCAATAATCCGATCATTATTCTCAAGTTCATATATTACATTCCCTGGTAATACACGCTCAGGGCAATACGCGATAAACAATTTTTCTTCTAATTCTGGTCGATTTTTATAAATTAGATCCCGCATTTTCTCAGTTGTCCCAACAGGAGAAGTTGACTCAATAATATATAAATCTCCTTCCTTAAGAAAGGGAATAATCTTCTTTGTCGCTGCCTCAATATAAGAGATATCAGGCTTATGGTTTTTTGTAAAAGGAGTGGGTACTACAATAACATAAACACTTGCAGAAACAAGATCAAGTGAAGCTTGCAGTGTCCCGGTTTCCACGGCTTCCTTGACCATCACCTCCAGATCGGGTTCAATAAAATGTACAGAACCCTTATTTATTGTATCAATCACTTTAGGATTTACATCAACTCCGTGAACCTTAATACCATTTTTAGCAAGTAATGCAGCGGTAGGAAGTCCAATATATCCCAAGCCCATTAATACTACTTTTCTATTATTCGAACTCATAATTGAATCATTTGATCAACCAACAAAAAAAATTCCAGTTTTTTCTAATATCATGTTTAATATCTATCTCCTCCTCACTTAATATAGGAACTTTAGTATCTGTCCATATATTCAGAGTTGATTATGTGTGCGTTTTTATCAGCTCTCGTATGCAGTGAGGAATCTTCATTAAAAGTTATGCAACTTTCTTTCTGTAAAATCATTAAACCACGGTTATTCTTTGTTCTTTGATGGAAGACAGCTCATCAGCAGGAGCGCGCTCCTGCTGATGAGCTGTCTTCTGATTTTCAAAT
>SDBV01005038.1_pt1 | contig 18769 bp, 22 predicted proteins | sample 2277081 | NCBI WGS metagenome assembly SDBV01 (sample SAMN10402039, study PRJNA504765) | marine sediment metagenome | isolation source: marine sediment core GS10_PC15, 223 cmbsf | place: Arctic Ocean: Southern Knipovich Ridge | collected 2010
CATCAAGAGCCATGCCAATTCCTCCGAATCCTTGAGAATTATCTAAAACTTCCCCTTCAACTTCGTACCAACATAGGGGATTAAGTTTTTTCTCTATGATATAATGAGTAATGAATCCTAAATCATAACCTCTTCTTTTATCTACTTCAGGCATTCCCACTTTGCTAGCAATATCGTGTAAATCTTTATAATTTGTCGCAAATATTTTTATTGCTTTGACTTTTTTTCCAAGAAATTTTTTTTCATGAATTTCTGTTTTTTCTACTTTTGTTTGTCTCCCTTTGATATTTAATTTTATTTTATTTATCTTCTCTATTATTTTATTTATTTGTTTTTCTTTTACATCTTCTTTGAGAATTGCCCAAAAATAAACCGAGCAGGTATCCACTATGCATATTCTTTTACCCTTGCTATCTCTGCCTATGATTTTTGCGTAGTTTTTTCCATTGAAATCAAAGTAATCATAGTCAATTGGAATGAAGTTTATTTTCATGTTAGGATATATCTGAAAGACTTTTTATATCATTCGAATATCAAAACAATTAAAAATCTCTTTGGCTATTTGTGGTTATGGCTTATGATATTACTGTTGGTCGAGATAAATCAGATAAAGAGAATTTTCAAGATAGAGGATTGGTTTTTATTGGAAAAGGTTATGTAAAAATGGGACAGTATACTTCTTTGAGTAATAAGATATTAATGGATGTTGCTAGAAGTCATGTTATTTTGGTTGCAGGAAAGAGAGGTTCTGGAAAAAGTTATACACTGGGAGTTATAACAGAGGAACTTGCGAATCTTCCAAAAGAAGTGAGTCAGAATATTGGTTCATTAATTTTTGATACTATGGGAATATACTGGACAATGAAATTTGAAAACGAAAAAGATAAAACCCTTTTGCGAGAATGGGGATTGGAGCCGAAAAGTCTTCCTGTGAAAGTTTTTGTTCCATTTGGGCATTTTGATTTTTATGTTGAAAAAGGAATTTCTGTAGATGAAAAGTTCGCGCTTGATGTTACAGAATTGACTTCCGAGGATTGGATAACAACTTTTGGGTTGAATATGGTAAATCCAATTTCTGTTTTAATCCAAAGAGCAATTAATAAATTAAGAGATGAGGGAGATTTTGAAATAAAAGATATAATTTTAAGTTTAGAAAAAGATGAGAAAAGTCCCATTGAAACTAAAAATGCTGCTATTGGGTTGTTTGAAGCTGCAGATATGTGGGGCATATTTGCTAAAGGACAGGAAAAACCGACAAAAGTAAGTGATTTAATATCTGGAGGAGTTACCACTGTTCTTGACTTAAGTGTGTATAATTCTGTTGGAGCGTTTAATGTTAGAGCACTAGTGATAAGTTTGATTTCAAGAAAAATTTTCAAAGAGAGAATGTCTGCAAGGAAAAAAGAAGAAGTTAAATCTGTTTCAAGAGGACTTCAGTTTTCTTCGGAAATTGAAAAGAAAGAAAATCCTTTGGTCTGGCTTTTTATAGATGAAGCTCATGAATTTTTGCCAGATAAAGAAAAAACTATTGCTACAGATGCTTTAATTCAGCTTTTAAGAGAAGGGAGGCAACCAGGAATTTCAGTAGTTTTGGCAACACAACAACCAGGGAAAATTCACCAAGATGTTATGACTCAATCAGATATAGTTATTGCACATAGAGTTACAAGTCAGCCAGATTTAGAAGCTTTAAATCATATTATGCAAAGTTATCTTCTTGAGAGTATAAAAAAATACATGGATGATTTGCCTAGCCTTAAAGGTTCTGCGATAATTCTTGATGATAACTCTGAAAGAATTTATCCTATGAGAATCAGACCAAGATTTACCTGGCATGGTGGTGAAGCTCCGACTTCGATTAGTAAGAAGAAAGAGTTATAATACTCTAAAATCAACTCGCACCCGAATTTTATAAGGTGCTATTTCTCCTGCTGATTTTGTTTTTAGAATTTTAATTTTCTTTTTTGATTCTTTAGCTTTTTGTTTAATTTTGTCTACAATAGAGTTTACTTCATCTTCCTTACAGAAATCATAATAAAAAATTCTTGTTGCTTTTTTACTAACTTTAAATGCTTGTTTCAAAAAAGTATTTTTCAACTGAGGCCGAGGCATAACAATTACATCAAATTTTTGCCCCTTTATTCCACAATTTGGGGTACACTGAGCAGTGCCAATTTTCTCAATTACTTTTTTAATATCTCCTGGAATCAGTTCAACTTTGTCTTTGACCTTGTTTAATTCGATATTTAATTCAGCATATTTGTTTGCTTCTCTATTTATTTCATTAGAATAAACTTTTTTTGGATTTGAATTACGAGCAATGACTATTGAGAAAGGAGCAACTCCTGCAAACATAACTAGTACCTTATCTCCTTTTTTAATTTTAGATGCAATCTCTTTTCTTTCATTACTTAATCTTGAAGAGAAATAAGTTGTATCAATGTTAAATCTGAATATGCATTTATTTTCTTTGTACAAAACTTCTTTTGTTTTTTCTCCAGCAAGATGTTTTGTTTGCATCTTTCTCAACCTTCCAGAGAATTTTCCCACTTTTTCTAGTACTGTTTTTATAGAACTATTGTCTTTTAGGATTTTATTCGCAAACTTTTTTTTATTAATTAATTTAAAATCTTTTGGAAATTTGGCAATAGCAATATTTCCAAGTACATCAAAGGCTCTAATTTTCATATGTGATGGAATTAAAAAGAATTATTAAAGGTTTGGGATTATTTTTTTTCTTCTCCAGCCCTAACTAATTCAGCACCCTCTCTTTCACGTGCTGCCATAGCCTCTCTCCTTATTTCAGCTTTTCTTTCACGGATTTCTTTTCCCCAACTTGCAATGATCTTCCTAAAACCTTTATTAAAGGCTACTAGCACAAGAGTAAGCACACCAATTATAACAAGAACAATACCTGCTCCTTTAATAAGAAACATAAAACCTTCATCTATCCATGCCCGAATTAGCCGAAAAACAACAAGACCAAACCATATGAGCAATAACAAAAATTGTACTGCTACTCTTCCACTATTCATTTTATCATACTTATCCGTTGATACTAACATTGCAGAAATAAGAATGACTCCTGCAAAAGGTACGAACATGAGCATTAGTGATCCCACTTCCATACCCATTATTATTGTAGAGACATATTCTGGAAGAAGATAAGCACTTGCTAAAAAACTAACCCCCAAAGCAATTAAAAATCTAAGAAATCCATTTTCAGGAAAACTTATAAAACTAAGTCCACCCATGACAAAAGCAAGAAGAGTAAACCAAATTACATATTTACCTATGGCGTTATCAAGATCATCTCCTACATTTGTAAACAAATCTTTAATAGCACTTTCAACTCCAGAACCTTCCCCAGTCTCAATTTGTCTACCTGTAACACTTGCATTCTGAGGGACATTAACAAAAGCCAAGGCAAATGCAAAAACTAAAAATGCAACGATTGAAATCGTTAACCATTGTTTATTAGTTAATTTGGTTTTTTTAGAAACTTTTTTCTTAGAAATCTTTTCAGTTTTTGAAACTTTTTTCTTCGGAGCAACACTCTTTTTTTTACTAGCCTTCCCTCTCTTCATAATTAGTAGATAACTTTGTTATTTATAAATATTTTGATAATCAATATCCAACAGGCAATCCAGTATCTGCGTCATAAACATTAGATATTCTTCTTTCGTTATCAAACTCTAAAATATATTGTCCATCATTACCTCTTAGAGAATTTTTTAAGGTGGAATATAATCTTTCTCTTCCATTTGTAGAATGTAGAGTATGTTCATTTGGATTTGCTATGATTTTCTTTAATGTATCGAGATCTGTATTAAATACAGCATAAACTAGACCATCATTATCTCTTTCTAACAAGCCAATGTTGGAAATAATTTCTTCAGATTCAAGTTTGTTTAGCAAATCATTTCCTTCTTGAAGATTTGAAATTCTTCTTGTTCCAAGGATTGTATTTTCTATAGCATTATCGTAGATTTGTTGAGCAGTTGTTTCAGCTTCAGTATAAATTCCTTGAATTTCGTTTTCAAGTTGTTTTGTTTTCCTATTATACCCTGTTTTCCATCCCAGTGAAAAAGCCACAACTGCAGCTAAAGTAGCAATTAACACAGCTTGTGTTATTGGTTTATGTTTTTTCTTTCGTTCTACTTTTTCTTCTTCAGTTAAACTATCTTCTGTCATGTTCTTATCCGAAGGCCACACTTTATAAATATTTCTTCTTATAAAGATAAATTTATAAAAACTTTAATATTCATTAAGATATGCAAAAAAGAGTATGGTCTTTGGCGATATTTTTGGCGATAATTTTAATTGGTTTTGTTAACGCAGCTCAATTCCCATTAAGTGATTTGTTAGGTAGTATTGCTGAAGGAACTTTGATACTCCTTTTGGTTTTTATAATCTCTTTTGCACTTCTTTTCTTTGCTTTAAACAGAGCATTTAAAGGAAACACTCCAATAGCAGCAGTGATCTCTTTTGCTTTGTCTTTTGGTATAACTTACTGGATAAATAAATCTGGATTTGATTTAAGTGGTTGGGTTTATGATCTCGGAATCTCTGAAGAAATATTATCTATTTTGATACCTATATTGGCAATTGCTTTAGTAATCTTTTTGATTTGGCGTTTTAGGAAAGAGTCTTTATTTATTTTTGGAGGGTTTTTATTGGCATCTTCGCTTTTTGTTTACGAGAAATCAATTGTAATTGTTCTTGGTATTATCTTACTTTTGATTAGACTTTTTATTGGGAGAAGAGGGGAAAGATCAGAAAGAAGTGAAAGGAGAAGACGTCGGCGGGGGGATGATTATGGAGATGGTTCTAGAGGATCGCGTGGAGGCAGAGAAAGGAATCCTCGGATGAAGCATTATCTAAAAAGACTTCATAAAAGAAAAGAACGGAAATTGGAAAATTTAAGTCCATTAAGACGTGATAGAAAATATAACTTGATGGCTGAAAAATTAGAACATGAATTAAGAGCAATAGAAAGAAGATTGGGAGGGCGTTAAACCCAATCACTTAATCCTTTTTGTTTGTTTTTTTCTGCAATATTTCTAAGTCGTGTTAATTGTTTTTCAATTCGTTCTTCTGAAAAATCATGTTCTTTAATTAAAATTTCTTTTATTTTTTCTTCATCAATTTTCTCAAATACAATTTCTTCATTTTTTACTTGTGGTTTATGAAACAATTCAAAAATTTCTTTCCAATCAAATTTATCTTCTCTATGTAATCCGAGAATTTGTTCTTCAACACTTTCAAAAATTAAAACTGGTTGGTCAAATTTTTTGACTATTTGCAATGCTTTTTTTTGTCCAATTCCTGGAATTCCTTTTGGATTATAATCTGTTCCAACAAGTATTCCAAGACAGATTAATTGATCTAAATTAATCCCAAGAGTATTTAATAATCGGTCAAGTTCAATCATTTCTGGTTTAATCTCAACGAATCCAGAAAAGGTTTTTCTTTTTCTTGCTAAAGTTAAATTTTGGATAAGTTTTGGAGCACCAAAAAGCAGACTGTCATAATCTTGGCTTGCACTTGCATAAATTTCACTTTTAATCCTGCAGAGATATGCTGCTTCTGCTTCTCCCTCGCTCGGCGCTTGCACAATAGCTATCCCCATTGCTTCTAAAAGTTCTTTGCTTTCTTTAATCATATTATCTTCCAACCTTACTATTTGACTGCTATATCTTCTCATTGCAGAAATGTCTTCACTTTGTTTTGCTTCTTTATATTTTTCTTCTGCTAAGAATTTTGCAGTCTCTCTTTTTTCCCTGGTTTTTCCTTTAGCTTCTGGGGGAATTCCGTCAAAAACATAAACTAATTTAATGCCTTGTTCAAGTAAAGCAATATTGCGATAAAAAATACCAGAAAGATGACTTGTGGTTCTTTTTTTACTATCCATTAAGGGAGTTCCGTCTATTTGCCTGATTGTGGATAAAAATTGGTACAATGTATTGAATGCATCAACACAAAGTATTTTATTTCTCAATTCAGAAAATGAGATTTCTTTTCGCAAAACAATTTCTCTGATGTTTAAACCCATGTTAAAATAAGGAACAAGAAATATAAATAATTATCCTAAAACAGGATTATTAAGATGAGTTCTTATATTTTTTTTAATACTCTTAAAATAAGCCCATGCTTCCTTTTTTTTCAGTCTACTATAACTAGATTCAATATCATATCCTGTTTTTTTTAATTCTGTTAATCTTTGTTTTATTTCTCTAACGAGAATTGTTTCTCCTGATAAAAGTAAAGGGAATCTTCTAAATGCTATTGCCTCCCATTTTTCCCAATTTCGTTGCCTTTCAATAATATCTTTAATCTTGAAAGTTCCATATTTCCTGTATACTCTATCTGCTAAGCTTCTACCTTGATTTCCAGCTGGATCATTGTCTGATTCATAACTTTCACATTGTTCTAATAATTTATCCATATCCTAATCTCTTAAGAAGTGTATATAAGACTATTGTTTTTGAAATCACCCAAAACTTTTTAAGCAATGTTTTTTTAATTCTAAAATGGATGAGGAAAAAGAAGGAGAAGAAGAAAATAATAAACCAGCAGAAGAACCAATAGAAGAGGATAAGAAACTAGTTGAAGATAATTACAAGATACCAGAGGAACCACCCAAAGAACTTTCTAAACCTGCTGAAGAATCTTCAAAAAATAATCAAAGTTTGACTGATAAATTAAGGAAAAATCCTTTTATTCTTTCGACTATTGTATGCGGAGTTTTAGCGGTGTTATTACTGATTGCTATAACTTCTGGAGGAATTACTGGGAAAGTTGTTTCAGAGAAGGAAGCTGGAGAAAATGTGTTAGATTTTGTAAGTTCTCAAGTTGAAGGAGCAGAATTAGTTGAGGTTAATCAAAAGAGTGGTTTATATGAAGTTATTCTTTCTATGGAAGGAAGAGAAGTTCCTGTTTATATAACAATGGATGGAACTTTAGCAGGTTCTTTAATTCCTATTTCTGGTTCTAAGAATACGAACACTAAAGAGACTACTGAAACTCTTGTTGAAGGTTCTACTTTCAAAGATAATGGTGATGAGATTTGTACTGATGAACAAGGAAGGCCTTATGTTTTGCTGTTTTCAACAACTTGGTGTTCGCATTGTAAATGGATTTCAAATACTTTTGATTCTCTTGTGAATGAATATTCTTCTGAAGAGATAAATTTACAACATTGGGAAATTGATATTGGAGACAATACTTTGACTACTGCGGTTGAGGAAGAAGTTCCTAAGGATATGGATGCTCTTTATAAGATGTATAATCCAAGAGGTTCAATCCCGACATTTGTATTTGGATGTAAATATTCGAGAACTGGAAATGGATATGAGAGCCAAGATGATTTGAATGCTGAATTAGAAGATTTTAAGTTAATAATTGATAAATTAATTTAATTATTCAAATAGTCAATTTCTTCTTCGTTAAGTTTAAGTTCTTTTTGAATTTGAACATTAGATTTTATTATTTGTTTTAACACTGGAAATTCATGCATTGCTCTTTTTTGTCCAATATGTGCATATCCAGCATATTTTTTAGCTATGGATTTCTTTTGTATAGTTCTCTGATTATTAAGCCAAATTTTTAAAATTCTTGTTGGTTTTTTATAATTTGTAAATCCTGTTTTGGGATTTTTTTTTGACGCTGCTATACCATAACTTAAAAGAATATTTTCATAAACTAAAAATCTCCAATACTGTTGTTTGTAAATTCTCCCTTTGAAAACATCTGTTTTACTTAATCTATCAAATGCTTTGGCAAGTTCCTCGCCTTGATATTCATTTGGGATATTTTCTTCAACCCATAATATTACTTCGTCAATGGACATGTTAACTGAATCAAAAACTTTTAATGTTTCATCTGTTGGTTTGTTCTTGAAAATTTGTTTAAGAGCATTGAAAATATCTGTTTCTTTGTTTCTTTCATCAAAATCCACTGGGAAGGGATATTCTATCTCAGAGATGGTTTGTAAGTCATTTATGGCTGCCCTCAAGTCTCCCTTGGATTTAACAGCAATATCTGTTAATATTTGGTTTTCAATGAATTTGTTTTCTTTTCTTAGTATAGTGATAAGAATGTCTTTTACTGTTTTGTAATCTATTTCTCTTAACTGTAGGAGTTCTGCTTTTTTTCTTAATGCAGCTAATTTTTTATTCCAGATATCATTTGCAGTAATTATTATTGGATAAGGGCTTGAGTTAATTATAGAAATCAGTTCTGTAATTCCTCCCCAATCAACTTTAGAAATTCCATCAACTTCATCTACAAGAATTATTTTATTTTGTTTTATTAATGATTTTTGTTCTGTGGCAGGCCTTAATACTTCATTTAGTTTTGCTTTATTTCGTAAATCACTTGCATTAAGTTCAAAAATTTCTGAATTTGTGCTTTGTGCTACGACATAGGCTAATGTTGTTTTACCAGTTCCTGGTGGGCCATGAAGAATTAGAGCTTTTTTGGAAAGTTTCCCCTGAAACCCTGAACCCCCGCCCGCCCTTGGTTGGAAGTTGTTAATGAAATTTTTTATTTTTAAGACAGCTTCATCTTGTCCTTTAACTTCTTCAAAATTCTTTGGTCTGTGTTTTTCTGCCCAGGGCATTTTATCCCTTCCCTAAACCAGCCAAAACAAAACTTGCTAGAAGGGCCTGGAGTTGTATAAAAGGATCAGAACCTTCAACAATTCTGAATTCAGCTTCACCTGTTTTTTCTGTAAGTTTGACTTTTATTTCAGGCTCTACTGGAAGGTTCCAAATTTCTTTTTGAATGGCTTTTATAACGTCTTGTCCTGAAATACTTTCTTTTAGCATAATGTCTAAAAGTTTTTCTCTTGCTCTTTGAAAATCTCCAGATATTGCATAATCAAGAACTATCTTAATATCTTTTGGTTTTGTACTTGCAATCATGGTTGAAACAAGTTCTGAAGTTATTGATGGAGAAACTGATGCAGTTGATTGCAATATATTAATACACCTCCTACAATCTCCTTCACTACCTTCATAAATTAGTTCTATTGCTTCTGGAGAGATTGTTAATGCTTCTTTTTCAGAAATTTTTTGAATTATTTTTTCTATATCCTTCTCTTCCAAAAGTTTGAATCTAAATAATGCACAACGTGATTGTATTGGGTCAATTATTTTGCTTGAATAATTACAAGATAAAATAAATCTACAAGTTGCGGAATAGTTTTCCATGGTTCTTCTTAATGCTTGCTGTGCTTCTGGGGTTAAAGCGTCTGCTTCATCTAAGAAGATTACTTTAAATGGAACATTTCCCAATGATTTTGTTCTTGCGAAATTTTTTACTTTTTCTCTTACAACACTTATTCCTCTTTCATCACTTGCATTAAGCTCAAGATAATTTTGTTTCCAGGTTTCCCCGAAAAGTTCTTTTACAACTATTAATGCTAATGTGGATTTACCTGTTCCTGCAGGTCCTGCAAAAAGTAGATGAGGGATATTTAATGAATTTGTCAAAGATTCTACTCTTTTGATAATTTGGTCTTGTCCAACGTCTTAATAAAAAATAGAATGATGATATTTTTCTGTCCAAATTCCGTATACCATTATAGACTATTTCGAATCTAACTTATAAATATTATTATATTAGAAAACTATTACTTCTTTGCTCTGGCTTTTTTCATCTTTCTTTTTCTTTTTTCTTTTCTAAGACGCTTTCTTTGCCATTTCCAGCGCATTTGCCATTTCTTTTTCCATCTTCTTGAACTTCTTTTCATATTAAACTTTAGAGAAATTGATTTTTAAAGCTTTCTTTAAATTCTTGTGAAGCAAGGTATTCCTGCTTTTTTTAAAATATTCTTTGCTTTTTTTATTGAACTATCTCCTAAGAAAAATGCAGTTATTTTATTTTTTTTCGGAGAATCAACAAGAATTCTTGCAGTTTCTTCTGGAAGAGACATAGCTTGAGGGGTTAATATAACAACAATTGAACGATAGGCTTTTAATTTTTCTAAAGCTGTTTTGTAATCTTCTGGTTGAGCTGTTCCAAGTAAATCAATTGGGCATTCAACATTAATTTTTTGTTCTGTAAGATAATCTGTCATTAGGGCTGCTGCTCCTCCGGCATTTGTTATAATTGCTGTTTTTGTTTTTGGCATTTTAGGGAAATCTGTTTTTAGATTAAATGCTTCTGATATTGAATTAACAAGTTTGACGCCTGCTTGTTTGAAAGCCCCTTTGTAAATTTCAAAATCTGTGGCTAAACTTCCAGTATGACTTACTGTCGCTTCAACACCTTTTTGTGATTTGCCTGCTTTAATGATTATGATTTCCTTCTTTGATTTTTTACAGATTTTGATGAATCTTTTTCCTTGTTTTAATTTTTCAACATATAAAATAATTTTTTTGGTGTTTCTATCTTTGTTAAAGTACTGAATAAAATCTGAGAAATTAAGATCTGCCATGTTTCCGAGACTTACAAATCCTGAGAAACCTGAGATTTGTTTTAATGAAGAGATATCTGCTATGTAGCTCCACAAGGCTCCGCTTTGACTTATGAATGCTATGTCTCCTTTTTTGGCTGAAGAGTTTGCAAATGTTGTGTCAAGATTTGTGTAAGGATTTGCTACTCCGAAACAATTTGGTCCAAGAAGATTCATTTTGTTTTCTTTTGCAATTTTTAATATTTCTCTTTCTAATTCTCTGTCTCCTATTTCACTAAAACCAGAACTTATTATTATAACATTTTTTATTTTCTTTCTTGCACAATCTTCAAGTATTTCTTTAACCCCCTTAGCAGGGACTGCAATAATCGCTAAGTCTATGTTTTTAGGATATTCTCTTAATGAGGCATAAACTTTCTTGCCTAGAATTTCATCATGCTTTATGTTGATTGGAATAATTTCCCCCTCGAATTTTGATAATTTTTGCATTAGCACATAGCCGACTTTTCCAGGATGATTTGACGCACCTACAATCGCAATTGTTTTTGGTTCAAAGAATTTGTTTAAGGATTTCCTCTTTTTCATTTTATTAATGCGAAAGGTATATATAAATAAATTTCTTTTTTGAATAATGGAAGTGTTTACAGAAAAAGAGGCTGAAGATTTTTTGGAAAAGGAAGGATTTGATATTATTGAAAGAATTTATGTTGAAAAAGAAGAGGAATTAGAGAATGCAACAAATAAGCTGGGTTTTCCTTGGGTTATGAAAGTTTCTGGAGAAGAGATTATTCATAAGAATAAAATTGGAGGCGTTGTGAAAAATATTAAAGATCATGAAATTGCTTGGGAAGTGTTTAATAAACTTAAGGAAATTAAGGATGTTAAAGGAGTAATGATTCAGAAACAAATTAAAGGAAAAGAATTTTTGTTGGGGATTAAAAAAACTCCTGAATTTGGGCATGCTATTGCTTTTGGTGCAGGAGGGATTCATACTGAAAAATTGAAAGATGTAAGTTTTAGAATTTATCCTTTTGGAAAAAAAGAAATAAGGAGAATGATTGAAGAAGTGAATGCTTCTAAAGATTTAGAAAAAGAATCTGTCAAAATTATAGAAAAAAATATTCTTAAATTATGTAAGTTGATTAAAAAATATCCAAGAATAAAAGAACTTGATATTAATCCTTTAATACGAGGGAGAATTGTTGATGCTCGAATTGTTTGGAATTGAGTTTTTCTTTTTTATATAGATGGACAAGATAATTAGAATAGAAAGAATATTCAGCATAATTAAACTCAAAGCTATTGGAAATGCTGATAACATTTTTAGAGTTCTTATTACTGGTTGATAAAGAATCAAAAATCCAATTATTAATGATAGTATAGATGTTGCTAACACAATTCCTGCCATTCTGTCTTTTATTTCTCCTGCTTCTTTGCTTTTTTCTGGGGATACAAAATCAATTAACTTTTCAAAATTTTTGTTAAATAGTTCTAAAATAAGAACAAGAAAGGTAACTAGGATAATTGTGATGAAATATATTTTTGAGATTTTTAATATAATTGATATGGCAATTATAATTAATCCCACGATTAATTGAATTTTTAAACTTCTTTCTTGTGAGATTCCTTTGAAAATTCCCCTTAATGCACAATAGAAACTTTTTATTAGACTAACTTTGCTCATGCTAATTATTATTTAAATCTGCTTTTAAAAATTACTGTAGTAGAAATAGGTTTTTTAGAAAACAACATTGTTATAAGAAAAAATTAATTTATCTTTTTTGCTTACGTAATCTTTTGGCTCTATTTGTAAGAGTAACTGCTTCTTTTTCTTTTCTAATTTTCCCTTTTAATTCTGTTTCTTCTGCTCTAATCTTAGAAAGTTCTGTTTGAAGGTAATCTTTAGACTTTTCAATTATCGCAAGTTTCTTTTTTAATTTTTCTAAACGACTACTCTTTATCACTTCTTCTTTTTTCATAATTCTTATTAAATAATTTACTTTTTATTTCTTTCTATTATCCTACTAACTTTTCTTTTATAACTTCCAAAAGTTTTTTCTTTTCTTTTCTCTTTGGGTTTGAAAAAATTCTTGCCCTTTCTTTTCTTCTTTTTTTCCTTTCTCTTTTTCTTCTTAGTGTTCTTTTTTCTTGTCAGTAATAAGACAAATAACAAAATAACAAAAAAACCAGTACCATAAATAAAATAAGTTTTATTATCTAAAACAAATTTTAAAATAATAAAATATCTTTTACAAGATTCTCCTTCAATTATTTCAAATGATTCTCCTGCTACTGCTGTTTTGTTCTTGGCATAATCAATCTGTGCGTATAGACGATAGGTTCCTTTGGAGGTTAGTTCTGGGATTTTTATTTCTGTATTAAAATTAATTTTATCTTGTACTGCGCGAGTATCTTTTAGTTCTGCAATTAAAGTGTTATTTTCATTAATTATCCAATATATCATAAATGCGTCAAGAAGTTCTATTTTACCATAATTTTCTAAATTTATGTTTGCTTTAATTTTGCTTCCAGCACAGACTTTTGTGTATTGTCGGGGAATTGTAAGAAAGATATCAAAGAGTGGTTCTGTAGGCCCTGTGTAATTACACACTTGTATTTGTTTAGGCATCCCTATTATGCCCGTGCATGTTCCTTTATTTATACATATACGTTCTTGTATTTCTGATTCAGGGCATTCTGGAGAGAACCAGTTGGTACATTGCCAATTATAAGTACAGGCTGCGCCTCCTCCGCCTCCAGGAGGAGTTGGGGGAGCGGAAGTTACTTCTCCAACACCATAAAGCCCTGAACCGTATTTACCTGCACCATAATTTCCTGCAGAAATTAAAGGCAGAACTAAAAGAATTATTAAGGTTACAATTATAAGTTTTTTTTTAATTAGCATTTTTATCTTAACACCACTCTCTTTCACCAAGATTGCAGAGGCTTGTTTTTATTGCGTTTATTACTGAAAAAAGGGCTTCGCCTTTTACGCGCGGGGTGTTTGTTGGTTGCAGGAGTGAGTATTTGTTTTTCATTTTTTATTCTCCGACTTTGTATCCTATTATTTTAAAAGTGCTGATTGTATCTGCAGACACATCTTTTCTATATAATGTATTCCCACTTGTTGGCATCCAATATATTCCTGCAAGATTATTATTCCCACCATCTGACCATGATCCAAGAATATGATAATCACTTCCATCTCCATTAGAACTTTCCCAATGAACCCAAACAGTTACAGTTGATTCCCTCATATAAATAGCCATAAGAACTGCTACAGTATTTGATGGCAGTTCTGAAAAAGTAACTAATCCATCTGTTCCACCATTTGGAAAACTTGCTGAATAGTCTAGATGATTACCAGCTGTGAACATATACTCACCAGTAACTCTTATTGCATTTGCTATTGGGTCTCTTGAATCAAGAATAACAGAATTAGCATTTGATATATTTCCTGTTAAATTTATATTCCCAAGAGTTTGACTTGCATTATTAAATATAATCTCTCCTCCACTCTCTGCCCATATTGTATTACTTGTCACACTATCTTCTGTTGTTTTCATACAATAAATTAAAGCAAAACTTACTGGGGCTGTTTCTCCTCCTGTTCGTGGTTCACCATATGCTGCACCTGCATCAACAGGGTCTCTAACACCATCACCTAATAATAATTGGTTTCCAAGACCTCTTTGTGTTCCACCAAATGCTCCATCAAATGTTCCAGTATTACTATCAATCATAGCACTATGCCAATGCCCCTGAAGCATATCCAACATCCCAGTCCCAAAAGGAGCAGTATAATAAGTTCCGTTCGCCATTTGATAACTTCCACTTGTTCCAGCACCTCTAATAAATATTCCTCTTAAATCAGGAGTACCTGAACTACCATCAGCAAGTATCCAACCTGATGGACAAGATGATAAGTTAAATGCCATAATTGCGTTTGCAGGAGTTCCCCCAAATAAAGGTGTTGTGTTTACTCTAATAATTTGAGTAACTATAACTTTGTAATAATCAGCATCTGATATCATAAATCGTCTTGTTCCATCCGTATCAATAGCAAATAGTCCATTTGCTCCTGTTTGAACAATTAAATTATTTGTATCAACTTGATTTACTTGTATTCCATAACTTCTATCTGCTGAAGCTACATTATCATAAGGAGCATATAATACTTCAAAACTATTATCATCTGTTCCATCTGTTGAGATTAAAACTCTGACAGTTAAATTAGATAATGGTGCATTTAAATTATGAACAACATTTCCAGCAGGAGCAGTTCCTAAATGTTGATTAGACCAATCATTATTTGAAACCCAACCAGTGTCATAAGTTCTATAAAACGCATCTGATGATATAGTACCTGTTATTGTTCCTGTTACATTCAAATCTCCAACAACATTTAAAGTATGAGTTGGATTCGTTGTTCCAATACCTACTTTATCTCCAGTATAACCCAAGAAAACATCTGTGCCACTCCTATTCCAACCAGAATTTGCTATTGATAAAAAATTGGCAGTAACCCACCCTGATTCATCCCAAGTTAAGTTCCAGTTGTCAAAAACTCTTTGAGTATAGTTTTTTGAAACGTTTAAAGCATAATTGTGATAAGTCTGATTAAATGTTTGGTTATACAAAGCATAAGTCGTATTATAAGTTTCATAAACTCCAGAAGCATTCATTACACTTTGTAAGTTTGCAAGAGTGTTTATCCAACGATTATCCCAAGTTGAGTTCCAGTTGTCAAAAACTCTTTGTGTGTAGTTCTTGGAGATATTTGTTTGCCAAGTAGAAATATCAGTTGCATTGTTTATGTAAATTGTTCCAGAAAAATTACCTGCTCCTCGCACATTTAATCCTCCTGTTACTTGCACCCATCCATTTATAATATTATCAATGATCCCTCCCAATGCGAATGTTATTTTTTGAGTAACACTTAAATTTGTTGGTCTTAATTCTCCACTGGCATTCAAAGATACATTCAAATAATCATTAAGCACAGTTCCCCAAGTATCAGAATCTCCATCGACAGTTGGTAATCTTGCTGAAGAAATAATAGTCATAGAAAGTATTAATAGAGTTATGCTAACTAATATTAAAGATGTTTTTTTCATTTTTTCGCCTTTTTTCTTGTTTTAATAAATTCAGTATATTTGTTTTTCTTTGCATAATCTTTTAAAATAAATGAAAGAGCCTTGTCTATGCTTTTTAGATTCATTATAGATTTTACAACGTTAATCAGAACTAAGTCTTCTTCATCTAATTCAATTGTATACTTGGGCATGATAGTAAATTACTATTTATTTATATTAATTATAGCATTTTACTATTTAAATGTTTGGATATAGAGTTAATATGAATTAAACGCCTCTGCCGAACTCGCGCTCATATTGGCTTTTAGTTTGCCTTTGTGATTAATGCAAACGTAAACGTTCGGATTCGAACTGTTCAAATCCTAGAAATAAAAAAGGATTCTACGAATCCTTATACGCCCCTGCCGAGATTCGAACTCGAGTCACCACCGTTCTCCAAAACCTTATTTCTAAGGTCTCGCGAGGTTACATTGAGATGTTTAGACCAATGCTCTCATCGAGATTAGGTCACCTCTCTTTGGAATTTAATTCTTTTTACATTTGAGAGGGTGGCATTCTTGGCCTCTGAACTACAGGGGCATCTAAAGAAATAAACAAGCCCCTTTATAAATTTTACACACTATTCTACTAAGAAAACTGTATCGTTTGGTCTTACTTTCTCAGGAACTTTTATTCCGACGTGGTTTCCTTTTTTTGCTTTTTGTACGCTTTCTTTTTCTATTTGTATGCTGTCTACAACATGCTCAAAATCTGTTGTATTTCCCTTTACATGAATTTTGTCTCCAACTTCCAATTTGTGTGAAAGTTTTATGGCAGCAACACTCACATGTGAAAAATAGCTGGATACCTTCCCAATTTCTTTTTCTACCATAATTTCTTAATGAACAGAAGATATTTAAATTTAGCGATTAAACTTATAGTGCGAGTTTATTCAAGCCTCGTGGTCTAGTGGTCAAAGATCCGACCCTCTGGAGGTTGGGACCTCGGTTCGAATCCGAGCGAGGCTATTACATTGTTAGCTTAATTGATCTTATAGAAATATTTTTATACTTCTTTTTCTTGTTTTAAAAATGGGTATAGGTATTTCCATTTTGTTAATATCTGTTTTAATCATTGCTATTTGGGTGGTAATTGAAATGAAGAGGATGAGACATAAAATATTTGCAGTTTTCTTAATTGGATTGATTTTATTTTCATACTTTAGTTTTAGTCTTGTTCTTAAAAATCAGGAGATTGATTTTATGACGATTGAAGGAATCACAACTGCAACAACCCTATATTTCTCTTGGATAGGAACAGTTTTTTCAAATTTTAGGACAATAACTTCAAAAGCAATCAAAATGGATTGGGAAGGGAATGAAACAGGCTAAAATTTATAAACTATCGTTTGTAATATATATAATCAAATGGTTACAAAAAAGAGAGTGAAGAAAACTACTAATAAATCTAAGAAAGTTAGAAAAAAGCGTGTTGAACAAGTGAGAGTTCGCTCAACAAAGAGAAAAATTAATCTTGTTTTGAAAAATTTAGTTTTATTTGCAGTATTGACGCTTGCGTCCTTTATTCTTTATAGTCTTTCTAATCAAGTATTATTCAGAAGCTTGTTCGGATTGTTAGCAATGATTCTTGGTTTTGTGGGTATTGCGTTTTTAATTGTTCTTTTGGCTTTATTAATTTTGAAATTTATGAAAAAATAAAAAGCTTTATATTTAGTTCTTAAAGTAATTATACTGTGCCACTTTAGCTCAGTTGGTAGAGCACTTCATTGGTAATGAAGAGGTCCTGAGTTCAATCCTCAGAGGTGGCTTATCAATAACTTTATAAAATCCACTTTTTAACTTGAGATATGAGTGAAGGAGATTTAGAAGTCTTGAAAAAAGAATATGCTAGATTACAGAAGAAATATGAGCTTCCAAGTTTTGAAGAATTGAATAATGATTTTCAGATAGAAAAAGCATCGGAAAATGAAACAGATTTTGTTTTGCGAGAAATTCGGAAATTAATTGCAGAGAGACTTTTTAATTATCTGAGATTTATAGAATCTCTTTTGAATCCAGTAAATGTTCCAATGTTTGTTTATTCTATTATCAAGACATTTGATGTTCAGGAGAAGGAGAAGCTTACAGAAGTGTACAAGAAGTTGGCTAAAAAAGAAGTTGAATTAATTGGGTTGGATATTGAGTCTACAGAAGAAAAAGAAGTAAAGTTTATTAAAGATTCATATAAATTATGGCAAGAAATTAAGAAGGATGTTTTAGAAGTTGTTAATGCTATAAAGAAAAATTGGGATACTAAAGTTGAGGCAGATAAAAAAGATTATTTTGGGTGATTAATTGTCATCTATTTGTTTAGTGAGTTTTTCTGCTAATTTACAATAAGTTTCGATTTTTTCTTCTGATAATATTTCTCTCTTTTTATATTGATCATATATTTTTTCAAATTCTCTTTCATCTTTGTTATTTGTATTGACATTATTTAAGCAAGTTTCATAATCAAAAATTAATTTTCCTGTTTTGAAGTAGCTCAGGACTTGCAATTTCCTTCTTAGGTGTGCCATAAGAGCTTTTGTTAATATGTAGCCACCAATTTCCTTGAAATAACCATGCAGTTCAAAATCATCTTTTTCTTTCACATAGTTTTTTACTTCATTTTTTGTAGGTTTGTTTCTCATTAATTCTGTTTTCATTTTTTCAAATTCGGGTGTTGAATAAATTACTCTCGACCCATCATCTGCTACAATTGTTATATATGTGCTCCATCCTAATCGGTTATTTGTTTTTAGGTATTTTTTTATACTTTCTAATGAATGAAAGTATTGTGTTGCGAAACCATATTTCCCTAATTCTCTGAGTAAAAATTTAATCTCATCTTCGAAATTTAGATTTTCCTGTTCTTTTACAAATATCATGTGGTCAATATCTGATTCCCCCTCTTTAAAATGATCGGTGTTTACAGAACCGAAAATAAGGATTGCAGCTAAATTATTTTTGTATCTATTATAAATAAAACTTTTTATCTTTTGGATATTTTTTTCTAAATTCATTCCAACCTCTTCAAAACTTCTTCCAAATCAATTTCAAATAATGCCACAGGCATTTTTATTCTCCAATTTTTCAAAATTTTTGGGTGGATTTCTCCTACAAATCCTAAACTTTTCTCGTCAAGTTTGATTTTAGCACATCTACCTTCAATGAAATAAGGAGGAATATCGATTGGCTCTTCTAATTTTATTTTTTTATCAATCATTTTT
>SDBV01005039.1_pt1 | contig 18768 bp, 24 predicted proteins | sample 2277081 | NCBI WGS metagenome assembly SDBV01 (sample SAMN10402039, study PRJNA504765) | marine sediment metagenome | isolation source: marine sediment core GS10_PC15, 223 cmbsf | place: Arctic Ocean: Southern Knipovich Ridge | collected 2010
ATGGGAATAAAAATAGGCAGAGAACCATTTTTAGGTATCGGTTTTGAATCTTCACCAGGTAATGCTGTTGCAGCATCAAAATATCTTCCATTTGTAACTTGTACTATTCGAGGTATACAAGAACCAATTGTAGACGAAGCAGCAAAAGGCGTTAGAGAAAGAGTATGGGGTGCTATAACAGGACAAAAACACGGAGAAGGAGATATCGAAATATACGCTGATGTAGAAAACGCAGCATATCTTTTTTATGCTGCACTTGGTGGTATTTCATCAGATACTGCATCTGGTGAATCAGCTGTATATGAACACGTTATAACAAGAAAAGCAAGCAATCCGCCAAAAACAGTGACTCTTATTTATGATGATACACAAGATACCAGAAAATATACTTATGCCACTATTAACACTTTAGAATTAAATGTTGCAGATGGTCTTGCAACTATTTCTGCTAGCTTTTTGTCTAAGTTTCCTTCAACTGGCACTGGCTCACAAGCAATAACAGAAGAGCGATTATTAGCTTTCAAAGATTATACTATTAAATTTGGGAGTGGTGCTGATGGGACTGCAGCATTAGCAGATGCATCGTCAGCAACACCTATTAGTAGTTTTACATTGCGAATTAATAATAATGCTGAGGTTCAGTATCTTAGTGGAGATAATGATGCAGCTCAGATTTCAATGGGTCAATTAGAAATTGACGGTGAGTTCGTTCTATTCTATGAAAACACTACTCAAAGAGATCATTACGAAACATTATTAGATAGTGGGAATGCAGTGAAAGCGATGATTATAACATTCAGTGGAGGTAGCATCGGAAGCGCTGAAACAGAAGAAATAGAAATCCGAATACCTAACTTTCACTTAAGCGAAAGAAGTATAGATACAGCAGTAGCTGGCTTTATTACAGAAAATCCAACATTTGTAGCAGAATACGATCCAACAGAAACAAAGAGTATTCAAATTAAGATAACTAACCAAACAGAATCATACTAATCGCGATCGAGACAGGTAAAATAAACAATGTCCAATTCGTTTTTGCTTTTCTCGGTCGAAAAGCACTATGACAAAAACTAAGCTATTCGACACAAGAAAAACCATAAAAATCGCGCTACCTTCTTATCCTGATTCAGAAGTAGAACTTTACGATGGTTTACTTACTTTTGAATTCGAGAAATTGACTGAAGTAGAAAAAGACTATGATCGTGGAATCGAAACTCTTCGATTCCTTATTAAATCATGGTCTTTTGTTGACGATAATGAAAAACCATTAGAAGTAACAAAAGAAGTTCTTGGTAGATTACCCGCAAAAGACTTCACATACATAATGGAAAAGTGGGCGAGATAAGGAATCAAATAATAGAAAAAAAAGAACCGAGCTACAAAAAGTAATTATATCTTTTATATCAAAAAAAGTACGTTCAGAAGATATGGGAAAATATTTCATGTTAAGAAATTTTTGGCAGAATTTAGGATTGACTTATAAAGATATAAAAAAACTGCCATTATACACTACTGAGATGTTGATAGAAATGATGAGACTTGAAGATCAATTTGAAACGAGAGATGTAAAAAGGCAAATTGATAAAAATCATGCTAACAAGAATATACAAACTCATAAAAGATAGAAGCTAGTTTTTTGGTTAAGACTCTAGAAATAAATTTAATATTCAACAATGGCTAAGCAAATTTTAATTGAACTCAAAGCAGACGATAAAGCTTCAGCGAAAATAAAGAAAGTAGAAACATCAGTATCGTCTTTGGGGCGAAAAGCATCTAAATCAATGAAACCAGCAGCAAAGTCTATGGAAGATATGCAGGTAACACTGAATAGAATGGGTAACAGATTTAGATTCATGACTATAGCTTTCGGTGCGTTAGCAATAGGAGCTATAACTCTTGTAAAAGGTTTTATTGAAAAAACTAGAGAAATGGAAGCAGCAACTTTAAGAGTTGGTGTATTTGCAGTGTCATCTGGACAAGACATGGATAAAGCTCAAGAAGCAGCTCTTAATTTAGCCAGAACTGGTCTTGTTTCAGTTACTGAAGCATCTAACGCTTTATCTAATTTGCTTGCTACAGGTTTAAATATAGACACTGCTACTGTTTTGTTGAAAGGAATGTTAGATACTGCAGTTCTTTCAAAAGAAAGTCTTACAGACACATTTGGTCGTGCTCTTGAAAAATCTACTCTTGGTATTCGTATTCTTCAAGAAAGACAAGTCGACGCCATTGGTATTAACTTCAGAGCAGATCAAGTATGGAGAGCATACGGTAAAACAATAGGTAAAACTACTGCAGAGATGACAACCCAAGACAAACAGATGGCTATCGTAAATTTCTTATTAAAAGAGACAGCAAGATTTGCAGGTGGTGCTGATTTAGCGATGAACACATTCGGTGGTGCCTTGTCTAGGTTAAATACGACAGTAGAGATCATGCAGGCTAAGATAGGAGCAACGTTAATACCTCTTATTGGTACTTTAGCTGATGTTATATCTAGTGCATCAAGAGCTATAACTACTCTTGCTGAAAATCATGCAATTTTAGTGAGTATAATGATTTCTGGTGTTACTGTTATGGTAACTCTTATTGCAGGGCTGGCAGCATTAGGTGCTATTATTCCTCTTATTAAAACTGGTATGGGTGCATTTTCTGGATCACTTATGTTGTTGGTTAAGGCTATGGGAATGATTGTTTTAAAAGGGTTGGCTGTAGCTGCAATACTTGGTACTATGTTTTTCTTAGTATTAAAGGTGACTGGTCAATGGCAGAAATGGTCTGACAGTATGAAGAATTTAACAACAAGAATTAAAGAAACTATAAAAGCATTCGGAGATCAAGGAGATGCTATAGTAGAAGTATCAGAAAAAGTAAAAAAACAATTAAAGAAATTAGAGAAACAAATTTTTATAACTACAAGAAATTATAAAGAAAGTTTGGCTATATGGGTTAAAAAAAATAAAGAAGCAGTCAAAAACATAACTAAAGACATTAAAGATTTAGAAAGAAACTATAAAGAAACAATAGATAACATTAATTCTGATTTCAGTCGAGCAATGGAAGATACATCTATTTCTCATAGCAGAAAGACAGAAGATATTAATCGAGAATTAGAAGAAGAAATATCTAAAGGCATATGGGCAGATAAAACAAGAATTAGAAATTTAAAACTTCGTTTGAAGAGAGAAAATGAAGACTTTGCTCGTCAAAATAAAAAATTAAATGTAGACAAAGATAACAATCTTAAAGAAGAAAAAACTAGATTTAGTGAGCAATTAATTAAATTACAAACAGAATTAGACGAAGAATTAGCAATGCAAAAGAAACATGCTATTGCAATTAATGATGTGCGAGATGTAATGGTATTAGACGAAATTGAAAGAATGATAAGAATAAAAAAAGAAAGACTTGAAGATTTCGAAGAACAAAGAAAAGAGATTTTAAAAACTGCTGATGTACAAGAAACAGCACTTGATAGGGCTTCTAAGCTAGCCAATGATTTTAATTATAATTTAGAAAGAATGAATGAAAGTGCAACAAAAACTACTGGTAAAACTATAGCAGCATATGCTGCTGGCATGGTTGGCATCGGTGTTGTAATTAAAGGCATTTCTGCTGGTTTTACTACTCTTACTGTATCTCAAGCTGGCTTTGCAGTCGGTACTGTCGGTGCTTTTGCTAAAGCTGGCCTTGCTATTAAAGCGTTTGCAACAGTTCTTTTTACTCTGCCAGGATTTTACGCGTTAGCTCTTGCTTCTGCTGTTATAGGTGCTGGTTTTATGCATGATGAATTTAAAAATCTTAAGATAGAACTAGACAATCTTAACAACTCAATTATTAAAGGTGGTGAGATTCAAACTGAATATATTAAACATTTCAAAAACTTAAGAGATACTGGGAAAATAACTGAGGACGAATTCACTAATAGAATGCGGCGATTAAAAATACAAAATGAAGAATTTACTAGATCATTAGATGAAATGAATAGGGGAATATCTTTTATGGGAATAATAAAAGAAGGTGTCAGTGGTATTAGCAGTAGATTTAGTAGATTCGGTCGAATGTTTGAAGAAGGAGGAATTGTGCCAGGAGCACCTGGTCAAACAGTACCAATTTTAGCTCATGCTGGCGAAACAATAATTCCAGCTGGTGAATCTCCTATAACAATTAATATTAATAATCCGACTGTTCGCGAAGATAGTGATATAAGAAGGATAGCAGATTCAGTTCAAGAAGTTTTATCAAGAAGACAATATTTAAGACATTTTATTTAAAATGGCAAAATCAATTACATTCAATTCGTTTAATTTACAGGATAGCAATTTTCGCACAAAAGATATAATTTATAGAAACTATCCCGCAAGAACTATAGATTTAGAACCATATCCGAGAAGAGATGGCTTTCGTTTTGTTAACTCTTATTATGAATTAAGAGATATTATTGTAAAAGGCACTTTAACTAGAGATTCTGAAGCAAATTTAAAAACAAGTTTAGACAGTTTGAAAGAAAACTTACATACAGAAGAAGGTAATTTAGATATAAATGATGGTGGAACTACTTTAAGATATGTCTGTACAGTAGCATCAGTGAATGTACCAGAAGAACATTATCATATAACACGTGTGCCATACTCAATAACTTTCAGATGTCAACCATTCGGTAAAGCAACTTCGGCGACAGTTGATGCTAAAACAATAACTCAAGCATCAGATGATCCATATACTAGTACCTTTGATCCAACGGGTTCAGCAGAACAAGTTCCAACTTTAAAATGGACATTAGATGGAGATCCTTATACAGTGATTACACAAATTTCTTTTGTAAATACTACAACAGATGATACTATTACTGTCGGAAATTTATTATTAGATGCAGACGGAGATTATCTTGAAATCGACTGTGATGAGATGACAGTAAAGACTTCATATGATGGCGGTACAGCTACTGAAGTCGACTATACTGGTGTTTTTCCAATATTTAAAGCATCTTCAAATGCATATTCAGTTACTGTGACGGGTGGAGGATTAACTTGGGAATTAGACCAGGATATTACATATTTTCCACAATATTTATAAACCATTTATGTCTAAAGGCATTTCAAAATATAATCAAAGTGGTTGGAAACATACTAAAAAAGCTAAGAGAAAAATTAAACTTGCTAGAGCTAAACAAATTATTACTAAAGAAACAAAGAAAAAGATAAGCGATGCTAATACTGGACAGAACAATCCTTTTTATGGAAGAAAACATACAGAAAAATCACGATTGAATATGAGTAAAAATCACACAGGTCAAATCTCTTCTATAAAAGGTTTGACATATGAACAGAAATACGGAGAAGAAAAAGCATTAAGAATAAAAAATAAGCTTAGTAAAAATAATGGTTCGAAAAGACCAGAAGTTAAAGAAAAGATAAAACAAGCACGACTGAAACAAATTTTACCAACTAAAGATACTTCAATCGAGTTAAAAATAAAAGAGATGTTAGACAAAATGGATATACAATACGAGCATCCATACATTTTTAATAATGCTCTTACATGTGATTTTGCTATTCCTAGTTTGAAATTAATTATCGAATGTGATGGCTGTTATTGGCACAGTTGCCCAAAACATCATCCAAAAGCTAGAGTAACTAATGATAAAGAAAGAGATAAATATACTGCTTATTTTGGCTGGAAAACATTGCGGCTTTGGGAGCACGATATAAACGATAATGTTGAATACTGTTTAAAAACTATACAAGATACATTTAAAACTGCTCTAGACGGCTCTAGAATGTCTTCTAAGAGTCTTTTATACCAAACTTAATGAATTATATACAAACATGAGTTTTGAAAGACGACTAACATATAAAATATACCAAGAGGACGGAACATTCATAGAAACTCTCGATGATGTCGTGAGTGATTTTACTATTAAAAGACAAATAAACGGTGGTGATAGTGAATTTGTCTTCGAACTAGATAGAAAGATGGATGACTTTGACGAAGGTACATCTATTCAATTTAATAATAGAGTAAAAATATATCTCAAAGATTCTTATAATTCTGCTGGAACAAAGCTCATTGCTAATGGATACATTGTTTCATATAAACCATTTCTTCAAGGCAAAAAAGAAGGTGTTGAAATAACTTGTCTTTCAGCAGTTTCAAAGCTTTCAAATGATTTTTACAGAATAGGTACAGCAGCAGCTGCGGCTGATTTAGGTGTTGAAAGAACATCTGAAAGAGCAGATGAAATGATGAAAGCAATAATTAATCATTACCGTTCGACTGAAGCGAATTCAATGATAACAAATGATTTCGGAAATGTAGAACAAACGAGAGACAATAGCGGAAGTCTATTTACTTTCGATCACAGATTTTTTAACATGAAGCATCTTGATGCTTTGAGAGAAACTTCAAAATTCTTTGCAAGATATAAAGCCGGCGGCTATTGGTATTATTGGAGAATTAACACTGTCGGTGATTTAGTAGTAAAAAATATATCTTCTACAGCGGATCACACTTTTCATATATCAAGACATATTAAAGAAATATCAGGTCGCAAAACAATCGAAGGAATGGTTAACAGAGTATATTTTTGGAATGAGAAAGGTTCTGTTGATCCTGATTTTTTGAAATTAACTTCAGATGATGCTACGAGTCAATCTAATTATGATATTATTGCTGAATATATTACTGATAGTAAAATAACGAATCCCAACGCAGCAGCTTTACTTGCAGATTCTAAAAAATACGATAAAAAAGATCCCAAAGTTAGAATCGAAATAACACTGAATGGTGATTATGACTTATCATCTATTAATCCAGGTGAAACATGTAAAATATTAAATGCTAAAAATAATCCTTTCAAAATCGGCTCTGACGATATTTTAATAATACATTCTATAGAATATAGTGTCGATGAAGCTAAACTTATATTAGCAGAAGCAGCTGACAATTTTGAAGACATTGTTGAAAATGAACGTCAGAGACTTGACAAAGAAATGACTTGGTTCGGTTTTATTACACAAGCATTGACAGCAGCACAACTTGGACCAGCAAATAGAACTTGGTCAACAGATATTGTATTTAGTGCAACGTCTGGTGGGGATGCTTATAGACAAGTAGATTGGACAGCTGGTACTGTTTATCTTCCATCTGGCGCAGCTGGTACTGCTGGCAAACGAGTGATTTGTAGTGGAAATACTGGTTTGATGACAGCCGGAACAGACTATTATATTTATTTAGATGAAGAGACATTGAATACTTCTTGTTCAAATGTTGTTTCTGGCACTGGTATAATTCGCGAAGGTGATGATGCTTTAACGGATTCGGGAAAATCTTGGTCATCAGATCAATATAAAGGATATATTGTTACAATTGGTGGACAGACAAAAATAATTCGTTCAAATACAACTACTGTTCTTACAATCGAAGATAGATGGACAATATCTGATCAGACAGCAGCATATACTATTAAAAGAATGCAATTTGATGTTACAGCAGATAAAACAATAATTTCTGATTTGACTAAAATTGTATTTTCAAATGTTAAAGCAGCAGTTGATTCGGGTGATACTTATATAACAACTGCTGAAACAGTTATAATTCCTATCAGAGATTCTAGTATTATCATCAACGGCCAGACTCAAATTTCTAAACGAACAATTATAGCAGATAGAATAGTGGCAAATACTATTACAGCTAATGAGATTAATACTGGAGCAATTAATATTGGAGATTGGGGTGGTGATTCTAGTGATATTACACAAGTATCGAATTATAAATTTGTTACAGATAATGAAGAGACTGGTGCTGGAAGAGCATATTCTGGATTAGATGTAAACAGTCGACTTGCTTTAGGTTTTTATGATACTGGATTAGATGCTGTTTTAGCATTACCGACAGATGGTGTTAGAATTGACTCGAGAGGTATATATGGAAGAGAAGCTGGAGTAACAAAATTTTATATTTCAAGTGCAGGAAATGCATATTTTAGTGGTACAATTGAAGCATCTACAATTACTGGAGGAATATTACAAACATCAACATCAGGACAGAGAATAGTAATATCAACAACTGATGATATTAAATTATACGGCGCGACCGGTTCAGCTAGTCAGATATATAGTGATACTGGTAATTTTCTACGTCTCGAAGCACCTAATACAGTTAGTTTATATGTAAATGGCGCTCAAATAATAGGTGTAACCTCAAGTGTATTTTTTACTAATAAAAATTTTGAACCAAGTTCAATCGGTTTAACTCTAGGTCTTCCTGCAGGTGGTACTTGGAAAGATATTTATTTTGCGGGAGGAGCAAATACTGGTATATTTTTGGCATCTTCTATTCTTCTTGAATTGTTTGGTGCTAATAATATATATTCTAAACATTTTGGACCATATGCAAGTAATACATATGATCTTGGAAGTGATACAATATATTGGAGGACGTTATATTATGGTACTTCAGTTAAAAAAGGTGCTTTCGGTTTTCTTGATAAAGGAATTGAATTGCAAGACGGGAAAATGGTTTCTGATCTTGAAGCTTTGATGCAGATGAAAGAAGATCCAAAATTGATAACACCTTATGGCAGTACTGGTATTGATTATAAAAGCTTACCTAAAATAGTTTTTAGAAAAGCAAGAGATTCTTCCGATAAAGAATTACCAAGAGATAGTAACGGTGCTTATAAAATATTAACGCCAGAAGATAAAGGCGGGCCTAAAAAAGGTACGAAAAAAGTTAGGGTAGAAGATGGAGAAGACGTCAATGCTATGATATCTATAATAATTGGAGCAATAAGAGAACTTGGTGCAAATGTTAATAAAATTAAAAAAACAATAAATACTGTATAAAAGGTCGGAAAATAAGAGTATAATAATATAAAATATGTTAAAAATAATCGAAAGAAAAAAAGCTTTAGAAGCTGTACTGCAACAGAAAGCAAATGAATTGCAACAATTAGAAACTGCTCGTAATAATTTAGTAACAGAGATAGTACAGATACAAGGTAAAATAGGTCTTTTAAACGAGCTTGAAAAAGAAGAAGAATCTTCATCAACTGATAAACCTGAAGTAAAGAAAGAAGATTCTAAACAATAAAAAGAATTATGTTAGAATTCATCTCAACATTAGCACCCGAAACGGTGATATTTGGCGGACTTACGCTAGTAGCATTAGCTTTAGTTGTTTTAGTCTGGAAAATATCTACCCGATTCAGTAATCATATGTCAGGAGTAATTGATAAAAATACTGAAGCTTGGATTTTGCAAGCAAAAGCTCAGCAACGTTTCTCTGACACATTAGAAGATTTTGAAAAGACTATTAATAAATTGTTAGAGGAAAAATAAAAATAAATAAAAATGATTCTTCTAAACGCAAAAAAGGTAATATATCTAAATGCTGGCCATTTTGATGATCCAGGGACACCGCATGTTGAAGACCCAGGAGCAAAACATTTAATATTCATCGAATTGATAGAAACAATGAAAATAAGAGATGCTTTAGTACCTAAACTTAAAGTAGCTGGTTTTAAAACATTCGCAGTACCAGATGATTTGAATTTAAGACATTCAATAGATTGGACAAATGATAGAGCAAAAGGTTTAAATGATGGTTTAGCACTTGATATACATTTAAACTATCTTTCAGATAAAACACAGAGAGGCACTGAAGCTTTTTATGGTACATCTGATACAACAAAGCAGGTAGGTGAAAAATTATGTGAAAAAGTTTCAGTTTCGTTAAATACTCTGAACAGACATTCTAAACCAGATATTATGTCAGGACCAGGAGAACTTGGATGGATTCGCCAGACGAATTGCTGGGCTTCTTTATTAGAAGTATGTTTTTTAACTAATGTACAAGACATGGCAGCTTTACATGCTGAAGATGGTTATAATAAAGTTGCTACTGCTATTACTGAAGCAATTGCCGAAATATTCGGTATAGAATTGAAAAAAGATAGTTTTTATGAAATAGAAATTGCAAGATTAAGAAAAGAAAATAATTCGCTTTGGCAAGTTATTAGGCAACTGATACAATACATTTCTTCATTTTTCAAACGTAAGTAGTCGTTTACGATTTGTTCAGAAAATAATATAATATGATAAAAATAATTAAACAATTCTTAGTATCTCGTCCATTGATAAGATTTTATAGAGTCGCTGGATTTGGGATACTCTCTGTAATTCTAGTAAATGTTTTGGAATTAATTCCTCAGATAATTTTGTCAAGTCAACTCGAAGGTGGTATAATACTTATCCTTACGGCGATATTAAACGGAGTTGATAAGAAATACAGAGATCTAAAAACAAACAAATAAACTATTTTATCTAATTTCGCAATATTAACAGGCTCTTTAGTAGCTTTGTTAATTTCCATGTTTGTTCAAGTACCAAATGGGTATCAGAATATAGAACAACACATAGTGCAAGCAGAAACAGAGATAATAGAAAAGCTTTCAATAACAAACTTGATATCATTTTATTCAGAACAGTATGATATTAGTAATGAAATTCCTCTAGCAATCGCTAATATTGAAAGCGATTATTTTGATGTTTTTTCAATTGATGAATCTACATTTAATGAACAATGTGAAGGTACGTTTTATGAAATAGAAGACAATATTAGATGTGGTATAAAAATGATAAAAGCAGGTGAATACTGGAGATGGGAATCTAATATGAGTGATTGGTTATATAATATTTCTACATCTACACGAATAGAAATATTATCTCTTTGCAATTGTGTTACTGGCTTACGTAGTTTTGGTGTGAATATACCCAATGGCACTGACGCGAAAGACATACCAATCAATAGCAATACTCCACATGAAGGTGGAGTTGTTTTATTTAAATATGAAAATGATGTATATCATGCAGCATTAATAACAGAAATGACAGCTAAATACATGATAGTTAGAGAGACAAATTATGATAAATGTAAAGAAACGACACGAAAAGTGTATTATGATGATTCTTTTATTATTGGTTTCCACTCTCCTTAGACATAAAGATATAGAATACCTTAACATACAGTGAAACGGCTCTCCAGGGTGGTTCTGGGGCCTTCTAAGAGCTGTAAGAATAACTATTTAGAGTTAATCTTACTAATACTGAATAAAAACTAAAAACCTCTACTTTTGTAGAGGCTTTTTAGTGAGAGACAATTATAATGATTACGCGTCTTCGTCGACTTCTTCATCTACTTCTTCTTCATTGTCGTCAGTTTCTTCGTCTGTGTCTTCTTCATCAGTTGTTTCTTCTTCATCAGTTGATGTTTCTTCTGTTGTTTCTTCAGTTGTCTCTTCAGTTGTCTCTTCTGGTGTGTTTGTTGTTTCGTTCATAATAATTGATATTAATTTATTAATGTTAACTCTAATTCGACCTTATTCTTATAATCTAATAAGTCTTACTCATTATAGATAAATCTCAAAGGTAGACTTTCTACTAAATCTCTTACGTTACCTCTTTTTTCTTCAAGTTCTCCATCGAAATCATCAATCCAAGTAATTTGATCTGTTACATCTTTAATTACTACAGTAAGTCTATCATCAGGTGAAGAAAAGTAAAAGGAGTCTTCGCCGTGGAACTCAATTCTAATATCTACTTCATCGCCATCTAAGATTTCAAGTGTTCCCTCTTCTTCAGTAGTAAGATAAGCTTGTGCTTCTGTTGTACCACGCACTATTTCAATTGTTTTAACAAGAACGTTATTAGCATAAATCTCTGCTGTAAGATCACCAATCAAAGAAGAATCAGTACTAGTAGAATGTTTGAATGTCATATAGATGGAACCTGTTGAAGATGTAAAAGCAGAAATTCTATCATCACTATTGAACATTATAGAGAATTCGATATCATTAAGCGGATAAAGTTCTACTGTACCTTCTTTAGATAGAGATATAGTTGCTGCGTTAGATGATACACCGTTAATTGCTATTCTATTTACGTCTAATTCTTCAATTTCTTCGTCTGAGCTTCCACCGGTAGCAACAAAGCTATCAAGAATTATTTTGTGATCATCAAGTCGAATAGTATCTTCATCATTTCTTAACGTAAGACCAACTAGAACTTCCATATTAGAACCTCTAGCTACGTATGGTCTATTATTTGAAGTAAATGAATCGAAAGAAACTACTTCATAATCAACAGTTTCTGATGCTGTTAAAATATTACCAAATCTATTCTTATAAGTGATAGTCAATTCTTCTATACCTGCTACAAATTCAGTACTATTGCTGCCTCTGAACCGAAGTTCATCAATAAAGAATCCTTCGCTGTCATCTGCTTTAAATCTGAATTTAGCTACATCTGAAACAAACTGTCCCCAATATCCCATTACATCATCTGTTGATCTAGATCGTACTGTTAGTTCACCGCTTTCTACTAATGTAAGTACCTGTTTATCACCACTAAACGAAGAGATATCAACAGTAACACCTAAATCATAATCGTTTCCGATTGCTTGAACATCATATGAATTATAAACGTATAGTTTAATAATATCACCTTCTCTACCATCAATATCTGCATATACTTCGAATGTCTTAGATTTGCCAGATTTAATTTCTGTATTAATATCAAATACTAATCTGTCATTTTCAATTGTTCCAGAAAACGTATTATCTCTGTCAGAAATCTTGACATTTGAAAGTACATTATTACCACTATTATACAATTCAATATGTTTAATAGTAGCAGTTTCGCTTACTTCATCTTCTTCGACTACATTTATAATTTTGAATTTTGATATTAAAGCATTTCTTTGACCGACAACGGGATCATCTACAGAACCAGAATATTCAAAAGAAATTTCTCCAGATTTCACACTTACAAAGTTAAACTCATTACTTTGTAATGGTAGACCAACATAATCTCCATTCAATTCAATTTTAACGACGTGACCAACTGTACCGACAAAATCAGCCATTACTGCTAATGTAAATGGTGCTGTTAGGTTAAGATTTTTGAATGTAGCAGTTGAATCGCTATAATTGAATGAACGAACTTCTGCTAAACGAGTGCCATCTTTATAAAGATAAACACCATTGTTTACATAATCTGAATTTGTGCTCCAACCAATTCTCTTAACAGACAAACTATTAATTGTTTTATTACCATCAAATTTGACTTCTAATAATTTAAAGTTAGAAGCATTCTGAGTAATAGCTGAAGATTCGAGATTACTGGCTGATATGCTAGCTATGTTAGAAGTAATTGGCTCCTGTAGTTCTTCAAGAGGAATATCACCTGCTGCTACCAAAGCATCATATTTTGTCTGCGATACAGAACCAAAATATCCGCCCCAGTTGCCATAGCTTACGCCGTTAGCATCCTGCCAGCTCTTTACAGCAGCTGTAGTAAGAGAACCGTAATATTCAGTTTCATTACCGATCGAACCTGCACCATTCGTTGCTACTAGATGACCAGCTGCGTTTAGATACTGTTGTAAGCAGAGTACATCTGTACCACTCATTTCAGGATATAAGCTACGAGTAAAGTCACATGATACAACATTATCATTTGTCTCTGTAAGAGTTACGCCTGTAAGAGCGCTTCGTACGTTGTTGATAGTTGTAGGGTCAGCACCAAAAGATTCAAGCAATGTCGTAATTGCATTAACTTGGCTTTCTGTTAAAGATGCTTGAGCTGCAGAAGGTATACCAACACCACCGATAGTAGCAATAAGAGCTAAAGCTATGATTGTCTTTCCGATATGTATATCAAAAAGAGTTTTCATGTATTTATTCATCATGTTTATTAAGTTATGTTAATATTCTAATAAAAGAATATTAATCAATCGACCTTTATTCTTACAATTTTATAATAAAGAAATAACATTGTATACACATACAACGTATATTGTCGATATTATTTTTTTAAATTATTTAATTAAATCTAAAAATTTAGACGGTGTTTGCTTATTTAAGATTTTTGTATTTTCTAAAATACAATGACCTCCAATTTTTCCGGTAGGCGGAGATAATACTGGCCTAATCACATTTGGTCTTAATTGTTTATAGCTAGCATTATATGTGATGTTAAAATCAGTAACTGCATCTTCAAAATTAACACCAAAACGTTTACATAATCTATTCATTTCTCTATGCCAGGCAATACAAAGCCCATAATACGAAGTACTAAGTATTTTACCTAACTCTGTTTCTTTAGAATTCTTTATCCATTTCACTTTCATATTCGACATTTCTTTCTTAGCCATCTTAAACGCTTCTTCACTATCAGTACCAACATATTTCACAAATGTCAATAATGCTTTATCTAATGTCGGATGTTGTCCTCTTACTGGTGAATGGACTGTGTGAGATGCTGGGCTTGTATTTGCTACAAAATTGGTATAATTTAATGCTTCTGTAGTACCAACGGGCACAGTAGAATGAATTATAATTAATTCAGGTACAAATGTTTTACAATACTTTAAAACTTCTTTTTCGAAATTCTTATTATAAGGATAACAAATGTGTAGAGTCTTACATATGATATTTTCGAGAGACTGTTTATAATTACTATCTTTTTTGTCTATTATATCACATTTTTGCTTTTTCTTTCTCTTTTCTAGTACTCTTTTCAATGCTGCACCAACTTCGCCATTTCCAATTATTAAAGAAGTGTAATACATTATTTTACTTTTTTATTTTTGGTAAGATTTTGTATACGTTACAACCACACACTGAGCAAATCCCTTTGACTGCTTTCATACCAGTTTTCATTGTGACTACCTCAGGATTCTTGACTGCTCTCTTTGCTTTACATTTCAAGCAATACGCTTCATATTTTTCTTCAGCCATATTATTAATGATTTGTTAATTTATTTGTTTTCTTCTCTATCAGCTAGTTGTGGTGCATCGATTTTCAGAGTTGCTCGAACATTGTCAGTGTATCCCACAGACTTGAGAAGAAGTCTAATTGCTTTTGCAATTTGTCCACCTCGTCCGATTACCTTTGAAACGTCTTCCTGTGCAACTTTGAGAGTTAAAAGAACTCCCATATCATCAGTTTTTCTTGTAATCTCTATAGCATCTTGATTAGATACTATTGATTTTACAACAAATTCAAGAAAAGTCTGATCTTTAAATTCTGCCATGTTTCTATTTCTATATTAATGTTATATTATTTACGACCTTTGTAGTATTCTAATATTCTAATTGTATTTTTAATATCTGATAATGCATCATGCTGTGAGCCTTCAAAATCTTTGTTTATGCTTTTCAAAAATCTAGAAACACCACTTGTCGAAGGGATGTCATGTTTAGCAGATTCCCATATTGCTACAGATTTTAAATCAAAGCTTCTATACCCGAATGGCCATTTTCTGCCTATTTTTTTATATTGTGCAAATAAAAATGGTACGTCAAAATATGTACCCCAACATGCTAATTTAGTATCTTCATTACAAAAACTTTCAAACATTTCCAGAGCATCATTCAAATGTATAGCATTTGTAAGATATTCTTCTGGTATTTTATTAACAGCCATCGCTTTAGGATTTCTGTGTAAATCCAATGGTTGTATATACAAATTAAACTCACCACGTGTTTTATCTATTTTGAAATCTTTATCAACTACTACAGCTCCTATCTGAATAACACTACCTTTATGTTTGTCAGGGTCTGTAGATTCGATGTCAAAACATATTAAATTGTGTGGGAAACGCATAATTTTTTAATTATAATCTTTAATTCTTAAAAATTCGCAGTTAAGAGTTTTCTTAATTATTTGTTCTCTTTCAATGTCTTTTTCTCTGCTTTTTGGTCTTTCGTCCACTTCTATAACTAAGTTTAACTCATGAATGTAACCATCTGGAAAATATCCTACTACAGTGAATTTTCTGTCAATTTCATATCCTAGTTCATGTTCTAAGTTGTCTAAGATTTTCTTTTCATTTTTTCCAACTCTAGGAAGAATTTGGCCAGCTGTTTTCACAATGTATCTAATGGCTGCTTCTCTCTGTTTTCTTTTTGTTTTAGCTGTGCTTTTTTTACCGACGTTTGTTTTATGACTTTTTTCAAACGGTTTGAGATTATTTGCTGCAGACTTTCTTAACGCTTGTAATCCATTAACACTAAGTTTATGTTTTTTACGCATCTTTTCTAAAGTTTCTTTAGAATGCTTAGTGCCTATTTTGCTTTTATTTAATTTTTGAATGTGTCTATGTTGTTTTAAACTCTTAGTCATATACTGGAAATTTCATGATTATTACTATATTATACTATAAAATATTTGCTTTGTAAACCCTATCCACAGCATAAACGAATATTGCTCGAAAGACACTTACAATCGTATTTGTAAGTATGACCGTCCCATTTTTTAGTACCAAATATAACTGCTTTTTTATCTGGTATTATTTTTCTATCACATTTTGGGCAATGTGTCGTTTGATGTTCTAATTCTTCATCAGATAATTTTTCTAATTCTTCTAGATAATTAGGTGTTTCTCTTTTAACTCTTATATCAACTTTTGCTAATTTTGTTTCACAGTCGTCAAAAGCTATATCTATTTGATGCGGATTAGAATCATCACCTAAAGCTACTTTAGGTATAACTGTAACCATTCTATCTAAACCTAATTTTTTTACAATAGTTTTTGCATAATCTATACCGCCAGCAGACCAAACATAAACATTGTCGCCGTTGTTATAAAACCAACGCAAAACTTGTATCAGATCATAATCTGGTACTTGGTCGCGTTCCTCTTTTCTTATTTTGTATAGAGTGTCGTCTATATCGAAGGCGATTTTTGTCATATTAGTCTAATTTTTCAATTACTATTCTAGAGTTATTTTTAGCCCAATCTGGTATTTCGTCACATAATATAAAAGTGCCGTGTTTTATCTGTGTGATAGGTTTAAAATTATTGGGAGAAGTTATACGATATTTATAGTTTTTCTTCTTTATTTTAGTTACTTTTTGTTTTGTCGTTTCTTGTTTAAAATTTGACTCAGTCATATTTTCTTCTAGATTCTTTTCATCGACTATTTCGTCTATTTCTTTATTTTTTCTTCTAAAGAATCTATTGGCTATGTCTTTTAATTTCATAATTGTTGATATTTTTCGAAATGCTTTTTAATTCTATTCATGTCTTTAGAATTAATACCTATATCACGATAACATATATAATTATTTTTAAACAAATATTTAAGACATATCTTCAGTTTGTGTAAAAAAGACCATTTTCCGCTATCAATAAACCCAATAGAATAATGTTTCCAGTGTGTTTTTTTAGATTTATTTTTTAATTTTTCAGCTTTTACATTTCTCCATCTATTTTCATCTGTAAAATAATAAAAATCAATAAAGTGATCAGAGCCACAATTACATCTTATTAATAAATCGTTTGTTGGTCTTTGATTAATTTCTTTCATATTATTGTATCAGTCATGTGTATAAGAATGTTTCTTACTTCATTTAAAGTATTATATGTCTCTCTCAATTGTTCTTGTAATTCTTTTTTAATAATATCGTTCGTAGAGTCTTCTCTTCGTAAAGGTATGATTATATGGGGTGTTTTGTATTTATTAAAATACCATGCTTCTATGCTCAGTTTACTTGGTTTTATACTTGTCCATTTCGCCCGATTCAAATCTGCAATATAAAGACAAGATGGATGTTCACACAGAAAAATACGATGAGAAGAAGTTGTGTTGTTGTCTACTGTCTTTTCTTTTTTGTCTTTACTAATGTAGTTTTCGTACTCTTCGTCTATTTCTTTATTAGTATATCGTATTTCTAATAATCCTGTCTTTTTGTTATTACTAAATAAGTTGAAGCAAGTATGGTAATCGAAAGAAGAATAATTGTCAATGTCTGTTAGATGTGTGCCTGTTAGAAATATTTTTGCTTCTGTTTCTTCAGAAAAAAGATTTTCTACACACCATCTAAATCTATCAAATATTCTTTTTTCTTCTTTTTTAGTATCGAAGCTCATCTTTCCATACCCCGCAGTTAGTACAATAATAGTCGTTAGTGTCTGGTTCTTGATTCCAGCTTTTGTGAAGACAATCGTTTTTTGTTATCATATCTAAACAATATATGCAAGTACCAAATGATTCTACTTTATGTTTACAGTTTTTGCTAATTTCCATAGCTGTACGACCGCACTTTAAGCACATTATATAAGCAGTACGTGTACCATATCTAGATTGAAAGTTCTCTTCTACAGAAACAACGACATGTTTGCATCGAAATAGTTTAGCAAGCCATTTAGATTTTTCCCAAGTGATGACAATATTGAATCTAATCATGTTTTTGTTGTTTTAAGAAATTTTTATCTGCTTTGAAAATCACTTTGGCTATCTTCTTCAATCTCTTTTTTAAATCTGTCTCAAAATATTCTATGAATATGCCACGGATATTTCCGTTTTTATCAATGTATACATTAATGTCTTCGTCGAGAAGATATAGTCTTGTTGTTCTCGGCATAGGATATTCACCGACAAACAAGCTATCACATTCTTTATCATAATTATATGTCCACGTTTTCTTTTTCACTTGTTTTGCGTATAATTGCGTCACTTAATGGTATGTTAGAAGCATCTTTTAATATTGTATTACATCTCCCGCACCTGATATGTCTAATGTCATGACTACATTTTTCTTTCTTATTTTGTATTTTTTTACGGTTTTCTCTCCAATGCCAATAGTAACCGCCGGTTAAATTAGAAGACTCAGAGGATGGGAAAAATTTTTGAATATAATATCTCTCTTTTTCATTAAAGATACTTTTTTCAACTTTGTGATCATTTTGATTTATATATAC
>SDBV01005040.1_pt1 | contig 18766 bp, 14 predicted proteins | sample 2277081 | NCBI WGS metagenome assembly SDBV01 (sample SAMN10402039, study PRJNA504765) | marine sediment metagenome | isolation source: marine sediment core GS10_PC15, 223 cmbsf | place: Arctic Ocean: Southern Knipovich Ridge | collected 2010
CTTCTAGAGTCTCTGAGGAAGCAGTAACATCCCAGGTATCTGGAGTAGGCACCGGTATCGGCTCACCAGCCGCTATTTGACCAATAATAGGAATTTGCACCCGAGACCTTGGGCTAAGAGACCGAGGGAGCAACTCAATACCACGCGATACCTCAGGATGGCGGCGAATATATCCCCCCCTCTCTAATATATCCAGATTATAATCGACAACTGATGTGGAACTAATCCCACATCCATTTAGTATATCTCTAATGGTAGGTGGATAGCCCATATCCACCAAAAAACGGTGAATAAAATCTATAATATGTTGCTGCTTATATGACAGCGCCTTCACCCATCACCTCACAAGATTAACCATCACAGATAGGACGAACATTTGTTCTATTATAACTCTAAACAAAAACCTGGTTTTTGTCAATACCCCGCATCAAATCATTCGGCTTTTTCTGGCTCAGTTTCAGCCGAAGATACTGCGCTGGCTTCGTTTAGCTTCTTCATTAATCGGGATTTGCGTCGGGCGGCATTATTGGGGGGGATAACCCCCTTCTCCGCCGCTTTATCCAAAGAACTGATGGCAACCGCTACCGCCGCCTGAGCCGATTCAAGCTCACCGGAGAAGATGAGTCTTTCCGCCTTAATTATGCTAGTTTTACACAGGGTGCGAACAGACTTATTACGCAATCGTCTTCTTTCCGCAACCCTCACCTGTTTTTGGGCTGATTTAATACGGGGCAATGTCTACCTCCTTAGGTTTTTATTTAGTAACTCCCCTTTATATGGAAGAGGAAATTGGTATGGCTAAGTCAGGTTGATGTACTAGCTTTCATAGTCGCCTCGTCCCCCACCCTGGTAACACTTATCACTCCTCGCACTCCCTCAATTTTTGCCAAGAGCCGGCTTAGCTGAGCTAGGCCCTTCGTCTCTAAAGTAAAATATTCAGAAGCAGTATTGTCATCATGGTGAGTAGAGTTCAACCCAGCAATATTAACCTTTTCCTCAGCAATAACAGCAGTAATATCGTGTATAAGCCCCACCCTGTCCCAGGCTTTAACCTGAATAGTAACTGGATATAGCGCATCAGCCTGCCCCCACTCCACCGGAACCAATCTCTCCGGTTCATCTTCATGAATGATATTGTAACAATCCTGACGGTGGATTACCACACCCCGGCTGCGGGAAACATAGCCAACAATCTTATCGCCAGGCACCGGATGGCAACACTGGGCCAACTGGGTAAGCAAATCCCCGACACCCAGCACCTGGACGGCTGATACCGGTGTCGTGGATGGTGCCGCTTCAGCCACCACTCTAGGTTGTTCCTGCTGGGCAACGAGCTTCAAGGCGATTTGATGGGCAGTAATACCACCATAACCAATAGCCACCAAGAAGTCATCCAGGCTATCATACCCGAATATCTTGGTCAGCTCCTCACGCTCACTGAACTTTATACCAAGGCGTCTCAGCGCCTTTTCCAAAATCTCACGGCCACGCTCAATATTCTCCGCTCTTTCCTGCTTCTTAAACCACTGCCGTACCTTTTCTCGTGCATGAGATGTCTTAACATAGCCCAGGTACGGACTCAGCCAATCTCGGCTAGGTCCCTTAGCGCCCTTGGCTGTCATAATTTCTACTACATCACCATTATTGAGCTGATAGTTGAACGGCACCAGCTTACCACTCACCTTAGCTCCGATACAGCGGTGCCCCAACTCAGTATGAATACGATAGGCAAAATCAAGAGGAGTAGAACCTTTGGGCAAATCCTTTATCTCCCCCTTAGGCGTGAAAACAAAAACCTGGTCAATGAATATATCAGTTTTAACCGATTCCAAGAACTCCTCCGCCCCGCTGAACTCCCGGTGCCAGTCAATTAATTGGCGCAGCCAAGCTATCCTCTCCTCAAAGTGTATGCCCTTCTTTTCACCTTCTTTATAGCGCCAGTGAGCAGCTACCCCATACTCAGCAATATGATGCATATCATGGGTACGAATCTGCAGCTCCAAAGGGATTTTGCCCAGATACATTACAGCAGTGTGTAAAGACTGATACCCATTCGGCTTGGGATTAGCAATAAAGTCGTCAAACTCACCAGGCAAAGGTCGCCACCAGCTATGGATAATGCCTACCGCACTATAGCAATCGGGCACAGTACTAACCAATACCCGCAGGGCGAGAAGGTCATGTATATCATCAAAGTGCTTCCCATGGGCAGAGTATTGCTCCATCTTCTGGTATATGCTGTAGATATGTTTAGGTCTACCTGACATCTCAACTCGGAGACCAACCTTGTCAAACTCACCCTGTAAAATCTGAATTACCTGGCTTATGAAGCTCTCCCGCTGAGCGCGCCGGGCGGCAACTAAATTAACAATCTGCCGATATTTCCTTGGCTCCAGATAACGGAAGGATAAATCTTCCAACTGCCACTTTAGCTCCCATATTCCGAGGCGATGAGCTAAGGGAGCATATATCTCTAAGGTCTCCCGGGCAATGCTACGCCTTCTTTCTGATGAAAAAACATCCAGGGTATTCATGTTATGCAGTCGGTCAGCTAGCTTAATAAACACCACGCGGAGGTCCTCAGCCATCGCTACTAGCATCTTCCTCAAGTTCTCCGCTTGCAGGTTACTAGTCACCACTTCCCCTCGAGCCTGTCGCGAGAGCTTACCCAACTTAGTAGTGCCATCAACTAGCTTGCCAACCTCAGAGCCAAACTTGGCTTCAATCTCCGAAATAGGTATCTCACAATTCTCAGGAACATCATGCAGTAAGGCTGCCGCCAGAGAGCTGGCATCAAGCTGAAGCTCAGCCAGGGTCAGAGCCGTCTGGAGGGGATGCTCCAAGTAGGGCTCACCTGACTTGCGCACCTGCCCCTCATGTGCCTGCGAGGCAAAATTATAAGCGTCCTGAACTATGGATATCTTCTCCGGGGAAAGATACTCCTGAGCCTTCTCTATAAGCCGACTAAAACTTATTACCCCAACAGTAGCCAAGATGTTGAAGCTCCTTCTACTTTAACTATAGCTAGGATTATGTTTTAAGTATAACGCATTGGGGTTACAGGTGCAAAATTTAGTTCCGCCTTTACAAATTCGGCGCCGATACTGTATTCTAGCTTAAAATAAGGGGAGAGTTACTTTGTACCAAGCACCACGCGGAACCTCAGACATCCTGCCCAAGGAGCAGGCATACTGGCGCTACATAGAGCAAAAAGTGGCTAATATTTGTCAGCTCTATGGCTATGAGCGTATCGATGCCCCAGCCTTTGAAGACACCCAGCTATTTGCTCGTAGCGTGGGCGAGGGAACAGACATTGTACAGAAGGAAATGTATACCTTTGCCGATAGAAGCGGTAACCAGATAACCCTGAGACCGGAGGGAACCGCACCAGTGTGTCGAGCCTACCTGGAACACGGCATGCATAATTTGCCACAGCCGGTAAAGCTGTATTATATTGCTTCTATTTTTAGATACGAAAGACCGCAGGCGGGAAGATACCGGGAGCACCATCAGTTTGGCTATGAAGCCATTGACGATGACGACTCTGCTCTTGACGCCGAAGTTATTGACATGGCATGGCAATTTTTCCAGTCGCTGAACCTTCGCCACCTATCGCTCCAGCTAAATAGCATTGGCTGCAAAAAGTGCCGCCCGCAATACTTAGCCATCCTGAAGAATTATTATGCTAACTACACCCATGACCTGTGTTCCGATTGTAAAACCAGGCTAAAGAGAAATCCGCTTCGCCTGCTTGATTGCAAAAAACCCTCGTGTCAGCAAATAGCTAAATCTGCCCCTAGAAGCATTGACCACCTTTGTTCCGATTGTGATACACACTTCAAGCGGCTTAAGAGATACCTGGATTTGCTTAAACTTCCCTTTGAAGTAAACCACTGTCTGGTTCGGGGACTAGACTACTACACCAGGACTGTCTTTGAGGTTCAGCCTGAGGAAAAAGGCGCCCAAAGCACCCTCGGCGGCGGCGGACGGTATGATGACCTCATTGAGGAACTTGGGGGTAAGCCTACCCCAGCTATTGGCTTCGCTGCTGGCATTGAACGGATAATACTCAACCTAAAGAAACAGAATATTCCCGTCCCACCCCTACCTAAACCAGAGGTCTTCATTGCCTATCTCGGCAATGAAGCCAAGGATGAAGCAATAAAGCTGGCGGCTATGCTTAGAAAGAACGGCATCAGTACGACAGAAGCCCTTGGCGACAAGAGCCTTAAAGCTCAGTTAAGGCAAGCCAATACTCTTGGCGTCCGTCAGGCAGTAATTATTGGCGAGGAAGAGCTAAAAACTGGCACGGTAATACTGCGGGATATGATTACCTCCCAGCAAGAAACCATTTCCATCACTCAGCTACAAGGTTTATTGAAGTAACCAGCTAGAACAGCTTCACCTCATAGCTCAATTGTGCTATAATTAATATGAATGGTTGCTCTAACTTCACCCGAAATGATCTATAATCTAGTCTTTTGTACTATAGCTAGAAGCTATAGTAGTGGCCTATCCCTCCGCTCAACACACCAGTCCATTTTCCCTCTTTTGCCCTCATTGCCCATAGGAGGTAAAAACTAGCTATGACACAGGATTTCCCTTCTTCCGAACCATCAAATAATGAGTATACTGCTAAAGATATCCAAGTCCTAGGCGGACGGGAGGCGGTGCGCCTCCGACCGGGTATGTACATCGGCAGCACTGACCAGCGGGGACAGCACCATCTGGTGTATGAAATCACCTACAATTGCATTGATGAAGCCATGGCTGGCTACTGTACCAACATTATGGTCACCATTCAGCAAGATGGTACCGTCAGCATTGAAGATAATGGTCGCGGTATTCCGGTAGAAATTCATCCCGCCACCAACTTATCCGCCTTGGAGACAGTAATGACCACCTTGCACGCTGGAGCAAAATTTGGTGGTAAGACCTACCAGGTATCAGGCGGGTTACACGGGGTAGGTGCCTCAGTAGTAAATGCCCTTTCCTCCTGGCTCAAAGTCAATGTCAAGCGTGACGGTAAGCTATATCAACAGGAATATAGGCAGGGTATCCCCCAAGGACCGGTAGAAGAGATTGGCGAAGCCAATGGTATCGGAACTACTATTACCTTCCTTGTTGATGAGGAAATATTTGGTAAGGTTAACTACGATTTTAATACCCTAAGTGAACGCCTACGAGAGATGGCCTACCTGAATAAGGGGCTGGAAATAGGCATTAAGGATGAAAGGAAAGGCAACGAAAAGACCTTTTACTTTGAGGGTGGAATTACTGGCTTCGTTCGCCACCTTAACCGAAACCGGGTAGTCCGCCATTCACTACCTATCTACATCTCTAAACAGATAAATAGCACCATAGTTGAGGCCGCCCTTCAGTATAATGATGGTTTTACCGAATCCACTTTTAGCTTTGCTAACTGCGTAAATACCGTGGACGGAGGCACTCACCTTACTGGCTTTCGTTCAGCACTGACCCGTGTTATCAACGACTATGCCCACAAAAATAAGTTCCTCAAAGAAGATGAGCCCAATCTGGTGGGAGAGGATGTCAGGGAAGGGCTTGCCGCCATTATCAGTGTCAAGCTCACTGAGCCGCAGTTTGAGGGGCAGACTAAAACCAGGCTGGGTAACGCTGACATCAAAAGTATTGTGGAAAGCGCGGTAAGTGAGGGCCTATCCCTCTATCTTGAGGAGCACCCAGATGAAGCCAAAAAAATCATAGAAAAGTGCCTTACTTCTGCCAGGGCCAGAGAAGCCGCCCGAAAGGCTCGCGATTTAATTATCAGGAAGAGCAGTCTGGATACTGGCACTCTGCCCGGCAAACTGGCTGACTGCTCAGAGAAAGAGCCGGCCCACCGTGAACTATATCTAGTGGAGGGGAACTCCGCCGGCGGCTCAGCCAAGCAAGGACGGAATCGTCGCTTCCAAGCCATTCTGCCCCTACGGGGTAAAATCCTCAATGTGGAAAAGGCGCCGCCCGATAAGATGCTAGCCCACGAAGAAATCCGAGCCATCATTACCGCTCTAGGCACTGGCATAGACGATGAATTTGACCAATCAAAGCTCCGTTATCACCAGGTTATTCTGATGACTGACGCCGATGTTGATGGCTCTCACATCCGTACCCTGCTGCTTACCTTCTTCTTCCGCCACATGGCGGAGCTCATTAACCATGGGCACCTGTTCATTGCGCAGCCACCTCTCTACCGGATCAAAAAAGGTAAGCTCCAGCAGTGGGTTTACTCAGAACAGGAAAAGGAAGAGGTGCTGCGTGAGCTAAAAGAGGCTAAAAAAGTAGAGGTTCAGCGCTACAAGGGTCTGGGAGAGATGAGCGCTGAGCAACTGTGGGAAACCACGATGAATCCAGACACCCGTACCCTGCTTACGGTAAATGTAGATGATGCTGCCAAGGCTGACCACATATTCCATATACTAATGGGCGGAGACGTCCCTCCCCGCAAAGCCTTTATCCAGGCCCACGCCAAGAATGTCAGAAACCTGGATATTTGACACCTAGCTTGATAGGCTGCAACCGCTCACCGTTGTGTGATATACAGCCCGTGCTCCTTAATGTATCTGTTCACTGGCTCGGGGACAAGATGCCGAACAGATAGCCCTTTAGCAACTCGGTCTCTGATATTTGAGGCGCTTATGTCTATTTCCGGAGCATCCAGAAACATTATCCGCTGAGATATGCCAGGTATACTGGCTTCCAGAGACTTCAGTTTAGGGCGAGGATAACCCGGCCTGGGGACTGCCATCAAGTGACACATTTTAATTAGCCGGGATGGCTCATGCCACTGAGGGAGCTCAGCCAGACTATCCCAGCCTAAAATGAGAAATAGCTCATCTTCAGCCCCCGTTTGACCTTGCAAATCAGCTATAGTCTCCACGGTATACGAGGAACCAGCCCGCTCTATATCCACCGTAGACAGTTTCAAGTAAGATTTATCAGCAATGGCAAGGCGCACCATTTCCACCCGATGCTCCACAGCCGAAATAGGCTTATCCGGCTTTAACCATGGAAGGCCAGCCGGGACAAAAACAACCTCAGCCAGATTTAGCCGGGTTCTTACCTCTTCAGCGATGATAAGATGCCCCTTGTGAATCGGGTCAAAAGTCCCCCCCAGCACCCCAATATTCATCCTACTGCCACTCCCATTCAAAAGTGCCACAACGAACCTTATCACCCGGCTTGATTCCAGCCTTCTCCAAGGCTTTGCTCAGCCCTACCCTGATAAGATGCCTCTGAAACTGCCAGCGCACCTCCGGGGTCGCCACACCTGTTCTGGCTACAATGCGCTCCAGTGCAGGTGCCACTACAACAAAGGTATCCCCTTCTTTATGCACTTTAGGACCCGTACCCTTAGGCTGAGGACGAAAAATCTTCTTCGGACTCTTCTCCCCAAGTTCTGTCTTGATAGCAACCTGGCCCAGAAGCTTCATAGTTTCAGCCATAAGCTCAGCAACACCCTCGCCGGTTGCTGCTGAAACAAAAAAGACTGCGGTGCCAGCACTACTAAAGACATCCTTTATCTCTGCTAACCTGGCCTTTACCTGAGACAAATCAATCTTATTTACCGCCACAATCTGCGGCTTGTGAGCCAGAGCCGAATCAAATAAATTAAGCTCGGCATTGACCTGTATCATATCTTCAGCTGGAGCTGCCGAACTGCCATCTATCAAGTGGATAAGGATTTTAGTACGCATAATATGGCGCAGAAAATCATGTCCCAGACCTCGACCAAGGTGAGCGCCATCTATCAGCCCCGGAATCTCAGCTACCACAAAGATTTGTTGTCCCACCTCAACCACGCCTAAAACCGGCTCACGGGTAGTAAATGGATAACTAGCTATTTTAGGCCTGGCGGCTGAAGCCGCCGCCAGTAAAGTAGACTTGCCCACATTGGGATAACCAATAATACCCACATCGGCAATCAGCCTCAATTCTAGTATTATGGAAGTCTCTTCCCCAGCCTCCCCTTTCTGCGCAATCTGTGGGGCTTGATTAGTGGACGAAACAAAATGAGTATTGCCCAATCCTCCTTTTCCACCTTTCGCTACTATTACCTGCTGACTTGTCTGCTCTAAATCAGCAATAAAAGCATCACCGCTGATTTGTGTTCTATATGAAACTATCGTCCCCACAGGAACTGCTAATATCAAATTCCCCCCTTTCCTGCCGTGCTTCCTTTTGCTCCTCCCACCCTTGCCATCTGCCGCTCTATAAAATCTCTTCGGCTTGAAGACGCGAAGGTCGGTTACGCCAGAATCAGCCCCAATAACTACAGCACCACCATCACCACCATCACCGCCGTCAGGACCGCCAAAGGGGACAAACTTCTCCCGCCGAAAGCTTACCACTCCATCCCCCCCATCGCCAGCTTTTACTTCTATTTCTACTTTGTCAAACATTATATGCTTGCTGAAACCATCTTATAAACAATTTTATCATCATTATAGATTATTCACTAATACTAATTATTTATTATAGTTATTAATAATAATATTAGATGTTGATAAGGTTCCGTGGTGAAGCTATAAATTGAGGTTAAAGCAGGTTTGAGGATTCATCGTCAAGCCCCTAAACTTATCAACAAAAGCGTAACAGCAAGGCTGAGGGCTTATTCACAAAGCAGGATAGTTATCAATAATTCCCGGCGTCTGACTTGGGGCACATTCTTTGTTGGATGTCTAGGATTTTATGTTTCAAATAAGGGCTACTCTTAAGTTCAGCGGCTATTTTTTCACAAGCATGAATAACGGTTGAATGGTCTCTGCCCCCCAGCTCTTTGCCAATTTGAACCAGTGAGCAATTGGTTTTCTGCCTGATAAGATACATTGCTACCTGCCGGGCTAAAGCAGTTTCCTTATCTCTTTTTCGACCCTTGAAGTCTACCGGGGTTAGCTGGAAGCTGTTAGCGACGGCTTCAATTACCAAGACGGGTGTAATTAAAGTATTTTCAGGCTTCTTACTGGCTATATCCTCAAGTGCTTTAGCCGCTAACTCAGGGGTAAGTACAGCTTTGGTCAGCTTGGTGTAAGCAATAACCCGGTTAAGAGAACCTTCCAGTTCCCTTATATTTTGCTGAATCCGCTGAGCAATAAACTCCAGTACATCCGGCGTAATATTTGCTCTGTCACGCTCAGCCTTAGCTTGTAAAATAGCCAGGCGTGTTTCAAAAGCGGGTGGTTGAATATCAACAATTAGCCCCCATTCAAAGCGAGAGCGCAATCGGTCTTGCAATCGGGACATAGATTTAGGGAGACGGTCGCTGGTAATAGCAATCTGGCGATTAGCGTTATGTAGCTCATTAAAGGTATGGAAAAAGCTTTCTTCTGTCTGCTCCTTGCCAGCGATAAATTGGATGTCATCAATCAACAAAATATCCACACTTCTATATTTGTTGCGGAATTCCTCTGTTTTCCGCTCCCGAATAGCCGTGACAAACTCGTTGGTAAACTGCTCACCGCTAACATAGAGCACCTGGATATTACTGGCGAGAGCCACATGACCGATTGCGTGTAGGAGATGTGTCTTCCCTAAACCCACCCCCCCATATATGAAGAGAGGGTTATAACTATGACCTGGATTTTCGGCTACTCCCAGAGCAGCAGCATGGGCTAAACGGTTACAATTACCTACAATAAAGGAAGCGAAGGTATATTTGGGGTTGACCTTGGAGGGGTTTATCTGTGTTGCGGAGGAGATTTGTTCTCGAGCACTATAGCTACCCGGTGAATTGGGGTGTGTAGAATTTACTTGGAAAAGGACTTTGACGTTATGGTGGGTAAGACCAATAAGCGTTTTTCTAATTAAAGAGCGTTGGTTTTTGTCTAAATATTCGGCGACGAAGGTATTGGGTACACCGACAACAAACTGATTATCTTGATAACTTAAGCCTACCGTATTTTGCAGCCAAGTGCGGTAATTTGGCTTGTTGACCTGGATTTGTAATTCACCAAGAGCAGCTTCCCAGATTTCTTGAGCCGACCCAGCCTCCATAAAATTTCTCCCTCTTTATATTATAAATTAAAGCATCATTTACCCCCGATAGTGGGGGGATGGTAGCGGACTGAGCAAAGGTTTTTGGGGGGGGGAATTAATTGCGATGCCACTAGAATAATGCCAAGCTTCCTTGGTGGCAAGGCTTTTGGGGCTAATTGTTGGTCATTTTTAACCCCTTTATTCCCTTGCGAAGTCTTTCAGACTTCTTTTTTTACTCAATATCAAACTGATAGATATAAAATGGCGGGTTGTTGGAAAAATTTTTTGATGTTAGAATTTAGGGATGGGAGGTTTCAATTGCGAGTAATTTTTATGGGCACCCCCGAGTTTGCCGTTCCTTCTCTTGAGCACCTTATTCTTAATCAACACCAGGTTGTTGCTGTTTATACGCAGCCTGATAAACCGGCCGGCAGGGAGCGTGCTGTGGTTTCTACCCCGGTGAAAAAGGCAGCCCTAGCTTGGGGGCTACCGGTAGTGCAACCGGTTAACTTAAAAGGGGCGGAAGCAGTGGAGCAACTGATTGGGTTTCACCCTGATGTTATAGTGGTAGCTGCCTTTGGTCAAATTCTGCCTCAGACGGTTTTAGACATCCCGCGCTACGGGTGTATTAATGTTCATCCGTCTCTGCTACCTAGCTTTCGGGGCGCCTCACCAGTAGCCGCAGCTATCTTAGCTGGGGATGAGTTTACTGGAGTTAGCATTATGTTGATGGACAGAGGTTTAGATACCGGGCCTATATTAGCTAGGGCGCAAATTCCCATTTCTCCACAGGATACCACTGGCTCGCTCACCGCCAAGCTGTCCCAGATAGCAGCCCGGTTGCTTCAGGAAGCTTTAATGCACTGGTGTAGGGGTGAGCTTACTCCCCAACAGCAGAGTGAAGCCGAGGCTACCTACTCTAGTCCTATATCTAAGGAGGAAGGTGAGATTAACTGGCATCTGCCGGCGATAGACATCTGGCGGCGGGTGCGTGCCTTCTATCCCTGGCCGGGGAGTTACACCGGGTGGCGAGGCCGGCAGCTTAAGATTATTGAGGCGGTGCCTTTACCTGCGCAAAAAACCCTTGAAGTGGGGCACGTAGTAGCTCTCACTCCGGGCGCTGAGGGGTCAAAGGCGGCATTTGGAGTGTATGCCGGGGACGGAATCTTAGGCGTTTGCCAGGTTCAGTTGGAAGGGAAGCGGGCTATGTCGGCTGCCGAGTTTTTGAGAGGGCAGAGACAGTTCATCGGGACGGTATTACCGTCGAGCTAAAGTTGCGGCTTGTAGCAGATTATGTTGCCTCATTTAAAGCTAGCCTGTATAATCCGTGTAACAAGTTAAGGAGGCTAAGTTGTCTTTACCCGAGAATCTGAGCCAGTTTGCCACCCTGGTAGATATTATCGCCAAGTTGCGCGCCTCCAATGGTTGCCCGTGGGATAGAAAGCAAACCCATATCTCTCTGCGGGAAAACCTGTTGGAGGAATGCTACGAGGTATTAGAGGCTCTTGATGAGGGGGATGCAAGAAAGCTTTGTGAAGAGTTGGGCGATCTCCTGATGCAGGTTGTGCTTCATACCCAGATTGCCACTGAAGCTGGGGAATTTGCACTGGAGGATGTAGTCAGTGGCATCAATACCAAGCTTATTCATCGCCATCCCCATATCTTTGGCTCACGGAAGGTAAAGGATGCCGAGGAGGTTGAGCTTAACTGGGAGGCGTTAAAGCAGGAGGAGAGGGAAGCTGGCACTTCTATCCTGGGTAGTGTGCCGACGCAGATGCCAGCCTTGGGCTACAGTCAAGCAATTCAGCGCCGGGTGGTGCAAGTTGGCTTTGATTGGGAAGACATTAATGGCGTTATTGATAAGCTAGCTGAAGAGGTCAGTGAATTCGAGCGGGCTGGTAACCAGGAGGAGAAAGCGCGAGAGTTTGGCGACTTACTCTTTACCCTGGTTAATATTGCTCGCCGGCTGGGAATTGATTCTGAAGCGGCGCTGAGGGAAGCTAACCAGCGATTTTCTTGTCGTTTCCAATATATGGAGGAAATCTGCTACCAGCGCGGGCTAAACCTTGGTGAGCTATCCTTTGCTGAGCAAAACGCCCTGTGGGAGGAGGCGAAAAAGGAGGTGGGGGACGATTGAGAGTCTGCATGCTATAATACATATTATTCTAGCACTTCGGAAATCAGAATAGGAGGAGTAGGATGGTTGCGGTTTTCTTAGAACCAAGGGTTTCCCCTTTACTGGTGGCTGGGTATGAAGCCAAGAAAAAGGAGTTGCTTGAGATACTAGAGGATGAGGAGGATATTAGGGAGGGGTTAAAGGCGCTGGTAGAGGAGGCAGGCACGGTAACTTGGGAGGAATATCAGCTCAAGAGGGCAGAGCAGAGGCGGTGACGTGAGCTATCAGGTTATATTTAGGCCGGCCGTTCAAGAGGCAGCTAGATAAGCTCGTTGAGCATGATTATGAGATTGTAGCGCAAGCTATCTCTGCCTTAGCGCAGGAGCCCAGACCATCTAAAGTCAAGAAACTTGCTGAAAGTGGCCTGTGGCGTATAAGAGTAGGACAATATAGGATTATATATTACATAAATGATGGGGAACGTCTGGTTATAGTGGTGCGGGTAGCTAGACGTACCGAGACTACATATAGAAGGTTATAAAAATCGGGGCGAGAGGATTTGAACCTCCGACCTCAGCGTCCCGAACGCTGCGCGCTACCAAACTGCGCTACGCCCCGCAGGTCTTATTATAGGCGGATTTAATCTCTTGAGCAACCATTATTTAAAGGGCCTTTCTAAAGATAAAGGAGATAGGATTACTAAAAAGATGAAGTATTGCATATTAATAATTGACGGCGCATCGGGTTGGCCTTTGCCTGAGCGTGGTGGCAAGACCTGCTTGGAGCTGGCTCATACGCCAAACCTGGATGCTATGGTTAAGGAAGGCACTCTGGGGCTTGTCCGCACTGTGCCGCCAGGGATGGAACCCTCTAGTGCCTGCGCTGGTATGTCAATACTTGGTTACAACCCCAGAGTCTACTACCGAGGTCGGGCGGGTATCGAAGCCAAGAGCATGGGCATTACCATTGGCGATGGGGATGTCGTTTTTCGCTGTAATCTGGTGGCTATTCGTGATGGCAAGATGTGGGACTACAGCTCCGGTCATATTAGCACCGGTGAGGCACAACAACTTCTCGCTGCTTTAGGGGAAAGACTGGGTAACGATGACATACACTTTTACCCCGGCGTTAGCTACCGGCACATATGTAAGATAGGTGGGCAGGAGGACACCCTGTTGGCTACCTGCACCCCCCCGCATGATATCCCGGGCAAGCCTGTTGATGAGTTTCTGCCCCATGGTACAGGGAGCGACCTATTGCGGGACCTGATGAGACGCTCGGAGGCAGTGCTCCGGGAGCATCCGGTAAATATAGCGCGGAGCTCCCGAGGTGATATACCAGCGACAATGATTTGGCTATTCTGGGGCAGTGGTAGAGCACCAGATGTGCCTGCTTTCAGGCAAGTTTATGGTCTTAGGGCAGCAATGACATCCGGGATTGACCTTCTCCGAGGCTTAGCCCGGATGGTAGGGATGGATGTCTTAGATATATCAGGGGTAACTGATGGTCTGGATAATGATTATGCTACCCAGGCAGCCGGTGCTCTGGAAGCACTTAGTGAGCATGATTTGGCAATCATCCATATTGAAGCGCCGGATGAGGCGGCTCATGACGGCTCAATTGATGACAAGGTAGAGGCTATCCAGAGGGTAGACAGGGAGGTTGTCAGCCGACTCCGCAGTTGGCGACCAAACAGCCTTGGGGTGTTAATTATGCCTGACCACTCAACCCCGATTAAGTCCCAGACCCATGCCGATGACCCGGTGCCATTTCTGCTCTGGGGGCCTGGGTTTACTGCTAACGGGGCCAGGAGATTCACCGAAGTTGAGGCCAAAAGCACTGGTCTTTTTATTGAGGAAGGGTATAATATTATGGGTAGGCTAACTCAGGTGTAGCATGGTGAGGTAAGAAATGGTGCTGATTGTGCAAAAGTACGGTGGTAGTTCGGTGGCGGATGCGGAGCGGATTAAGATTGTGGCTCAGCGCATAGCTCAAGCTAGGGATACGGGTGACCAAGTGGTGGTTGTCGCCTCGGCAATGGGTAATACCACTGATGAGCTAATCGAGCTGGCTTACCAGGTTACTGACCGGCCCGGTGAGCGGGAGCTAGATGTTCTGTTATCCACTGGCGAGATTGTCTCCAGCACCTTGCTGGCGATGGCACTGAGGAATATGGGGTATGGGGCGATTAGCCTTAGCGGTGCTCAAGCCGGGATACGGACTGATGCTGCCCACAGCCGAGCCCGAATCCTGGGGATTGACGCTAAAAGAGTGGTTAAGGAGTTAAAGAAGGGAAATATTGTCATCGTGGCTGGCTTTCAGGGGGTTACTGAGGAGATGGATATAACCACCCTGGGGCGGGGTGGTTCTGATACTACGGCAGTAGCTCTGGCGGCCAGCCTGGGGGCAGAGGTGTGCCAGATATATACCGATGTTGAGGGTGTCTATACTGTTGACCCGAGCCTTGTTCCTGAGGCTCAACAGCTATCTGAGATTGGCTATGAAGAAATGCTGGAGCTGGCAAGCTATGGGGCTAAGGTGGTGCACCCTCGGGCAATTGAGCTGGGGGAATTGTTTAATATCCCTATTCTGGTAGCCTCCAGCTTCACTCAAAACCCAGGTACATTAATTCATGGAGGGGTGTCTATGGAAGTGCGAAATAAGGTAAGAAGTATCGCTTATGACCTTGATGTGGCTAAGGTAACTGTGGTTGGTGTGCCTGACCGCCCGGGCATTGCGGCGGCTATCTTTGAGCTATTAGCTAAAGCAGGTATCAGCGTTGATACCATTGTTCAGAACGCCAGTATTCAGAACATTACCGATTTAACCTTTACTGTGGCTAAAAGCCAGTTGGATAGGGCAATGGAAGTGGTGAAACCGATAGCCGAGTCAATTGGTGCCAGGGAGTGTGTTAGCGATTCCAGGTTGGGCAAGATTAGTATCATTGGCACCGGGATGCAGAATACCCCTGGTTATGCCGCCAGGATGTTTAGCGCCCTCAGTGAAAAAAATATAAATATCCAGCTTATTACTACTTCGGAGATAAGGATAACCTGTATCGTTGATGAGGATAGGGTTAGAGACGCCGTTCGTGCCTTACATCGGGTGTTTGCATTGGAAATAGAGGAATAGGTTAGCTTTTGTTCTGAGTAGCTGTTAAACTGCCACCACTTCCTTAATTTCAGGAATTTCCTGCTTCAGGATTCGTTCAATCCCCATCTTCAGGGTGAGGGTGGACATCGGACAGCTCCCGCAGGCACCGGTTAATCTTACTTGGACGGTATCCTCATTAACATCAACCAGCTCCACATTGCCCCCATCGGCGACTAGGCTGGGTCGTATCTTATTTAATACTTCTTCTACCTTATCTCGCATAATAACCTACCTTCGGCAAATCAGCCTTTTCGTTCAGGAATACCAGTTAAACAGGCCAATTTAGTTTTACTATAATTAGAATACTATAGCTTGAATAGTTTGTCAATTTTACCGACCTCCCCCTTTAATTTCCCTTTCTTAGACTTGTTTAGATGGTTTGATTGGGGTAGAATATATGGTTAAGGTGAAATACGGGGTAGAGGATGTCATATCAGACAGAGGGGCAGGCAAGATTAAGGCGACAGCGCAGTAAGCTGGCTATAGCTTTAGCTATGCAAGGGCGGTGGCAGGAAGCAGTAGCGGCTAATGAGAGCATAATAGAGAGCTTTCCCAACGACGTTGATGCTCATAATCGTTTAGGTAGAGCCTATATGGAGCTGGGGGAGTATTCTCGGGCAAAGGAAGCCTATGAGCGGACTATGGAATTCGATTCTCATAATGCCATTGCCGAAAAGAACCTTCGTCGGTTATCATACTTAGGGGAGGCTCTAGTTGGTTCAGAGGCTGATTCCCATAAGGTGGAGCCACAGCATTTTATTGAGGAAATAGGCAAGGCAGGAGTGGTCAGCCTTTATCATCTAGCGTCACCGGAGGTACTGGCCAGAATGGTAGCTGGTGATGCGGCATACTTGAAGAAAGATGGGTCTAGTTTAACAGTGGAAAATGGTCGTGGGGAATACCTTGGGCAAGTTGAACTTAAGCATGGGCAGCGGCTTATTAAGCTAATGGAGGGGGGCAATAAGTATACAGCTGCTATCATCAGCTCGACCGAAGACATGGTAACTGTCATTATTAGGGAGGTATATCGGGACCCCAGTCAATCCGGACAACTCTCCTTCCCGACAAAGGGGTTTGGGAAGCTTCAGCCTGATGTTAGGGGTGAAATATCTAGGCAGGAATTGGAGAATGAGGAGTCTCTTGAGCTTGATAATGCTGTGGACAAGAATGAGGAACCGGAGGCTTAACTGAATATGGTTTTAGGAACAACCAAACCGATAAGTATAGAAGAGGAGATGAAAAGCTCTTATCTTGACTACGCGATGAGCGTCATTGTTTCCCGTGCCTTACCTGATGTACGGGATGGGTTAAAGCCGGTTCATCGGCGTATTCTTTATGCTATAAATGGTCTGGGGCTAAAGCATACCGGTCCCCATAAGAAGAGTGCCCGTATTGTGGGCGAGGTGTTGGGCAAGTATCACCCTCATGGTGATGCCCCGGTTTATGAGGCGATGGTGCGTATGGCACAGGATTTCTCTATGCGATATGTTCTTATTGATGGGCAAGGTAATTTTGGCAGTATGGATAATGACCCTCCCGCGGCGATGCGTTATACCGAGGCACGCTTGGCTGAGATTGCTGGGGAAATGTTGGTTGACATTGATAAGGATACGGTCAACTTTATGCCAAACTTTGATGATAGCCTTGAGGAGCCGGCAGTTCTGCCCACCCGCTTACCCAATTTACTGGTTAATGGCAGCTCTGGCATTGCGGTGGGGATGGCAACTAATATTCCCCCTCATAATCTGGGGGAGGTATGTGATGCTATCTCTTATCTCATTGATAATCCTGGAGCCACAATTGATGAACTTACTCAATTCATTAAAGGGCCTGATTTCCCCACCGCTGGCATCATCCTGGGGCAGGAGGGGATTAAGAATGCCTATACTACCGGGCATGGTAGGGTAGTAGTTCAAGCTAGGGTCCACCTAGGAGACATGCCCGGCGTTGGGCGTCGTCAAATAGTGATTACCGAGCTTCCTTATCAAACGAATAAGGCTGCCCTCGTCGAGAGAATAGCTGAGTTGGTCAAGGATAAGAAAATTGGGGGCATCAGCGAACTACGTGATGAGTCAGACCGGCAGGGTATGCGTATTGTCATTGAGCTAAAAAGAGAAGCTCATGAGCAGCAGGTGCTCAACAACCTGTATAAATATACTGTTATGCGGTCCGCTTTCTTTGTGAATATGCTGGCTCTGGTTGATGGCCAGCCCCGGGTAATTAGCCTAAAAGAGGCGCTCCAGTGCTTTATAGATTTCCGTCATGAGGTTATTACCCGGCGCTCCCGGTTTGAGCTGAAAGTGGCTAAGGCGAGGGCTCATATTCTTGAAGGGCTTAGAATCGCTTTAGACCATATAGATAGGGTGATTACTACTATCCGGAAATCTGAAACTGCTGAGACGGCTCGTCGTAATCTCATGACTGACTTTGGTTTATCCCAAGCTCAGGCACAGGCTATTCTTGATATGCAGCTACGCCGGCTGGCTAACCTAGAGCGGCGTAAAATAATTGATGAGTATACCGAGGTAGTGAAAAATATTGCTTATTTGGAAGACCTTCTGGCTAATCCGAGAAGAAAGCTTCTCCTGATAAAAGAGGAAATGGAGGAGTTAAAGTCTAAATATAGTGACCCACGGCGAACTGAGATAAGTGGGGACGGGGTAGCGGAATTTAATGAGGAGGACCTTATCCCCCACGAAAGAGTGGCAGTAACCCTCAGTAACCGGGGATTTATCAAGAGAGTATCATCTCAAGTCTACAAGCCGCAGCACCGTGGTGGCAAGGGTATTATTGGCATGGTAACCAGGGAGGTAGATGCAGTAATGCTCTTAGCGGTGGCTGATACCCATGATAACCTGCTGTTCTTTACCAACCGAGGCAGGGTCTTTCACCTTAAGTGCTATGAAATCCCGGCTGATAGCACCCGCACGGCTAAAGGGACGGCGGTTATTAACCTTTTCCCCGTCGCTGATAGGGAAAAGGTTACGGCTATGGTAACCGTAACTGATTTTAAGCCAGATGCCTATCTATTGATGGCTACCTCTCATGGAGAGATAAAGAAGACGGCTTTAGATAAATTTGCCGCAGTGCGAAGTAGCGGGCTTATCGCCATGGATTTGGAGAAAGTGGATGAGTTGGTGGCAGCATGTTTAGCCACTGATCAGGATGATGTCATATTAGTAACTCAGAAAGGGCAGGCAATCAGGTTTGCTGTGTCTGAGCTAAGGGCTACCTCCAGAACCAGTGGCGGTGTGTATGGTATCCGCCTGGCGGCTGATGATCAAGTAGTTGGTATGGATATTGCTTCTCCCGATGCCTTCCTATTAACAGTTACCGCCGGGGGCTTCGGTAAGCTCGCCTCAGTTAGTGACTATCCACGGCAACATCGTGCTGGCAGCGGGGTTAGGACTTTTAAGCTTACTGAAAAAACGGGTGGGGTTGCTGCTGCCAGAGTGGTTTTTTTGGCTCAGCAGCTAATGATAATATCTGCTGACGGCATTGTCA
>SDBV01005041.1_pt1 | contig 18765 bp, 17 predicted proteins | sample 2277081 | NCBI WGS metagenome assembly SDBV01 (sample SAMN10402039, study PRJNA504765) | marine sediment metagenome | isolation source: marine sediment core GS10_PC15, 223 cmbsf | place: Arctic Ocean: Southern Knipovich Ridge | collected 2010
TATTTTTTTATTCAAAACCACAACAATAGCGAGTTATTGTGAGGATTTTGGAGGATAAAATATTTCAAAGATGTGGTATAATTATACATCATAAATGTAATTTATTTTTGAGCAGACCCTAAGTATGGAAATATGCACCTGGGTTAACAATTATATTTTCGTTGAAATTTGATTTTCCAGTTACATCATGAAGTTTCCAGGCGATTTGCACAATCCGTGGCCAGTTGTCAAATTCGGTGAGTGGCGATTGTCTATTTTTTGGTAATCCTGTGGTTTCCGTATCAAAAATCAGGTACATAATTGTAGATCAGAAAATTATCAATGATCGGTTTAAGTATCGCCGTAATTAAACCGAAATGAGGTGTTAGAAAGTATGGAAATATGGTGAATTTCCGGTGGTTTTGTGTTTAAATATTTTAGGAAAAGAAAGCGATCATTTGCTCATAAGTCATTCAATAAAAAATTATAACTCATTTTCACTATTCATCAAGTTCGCGGAAGATTACAGATATATGATTTATTCTTAGACTAAAAAACTTACCTCACTGTCGCAGTTTCTCTGAACCTGTGACAATAATGAATAATAGGATTCGATCCGTAATTATTACTCATTACTTTCATTGCTACAATTCCCTGTATATGATTGGATTAGTTTATTGCTGAACGAATCTTATACTGTTAAGCTTTTACTTTAAGCGAACAATTACTTTTGATTCGCGGGCAGAATCCTTATTACCATAGTCATCACAGGTTCAGAGAACCTGCGATAAAGTGTAATTATTTATTTCGCAGATATTATGCATTTCCAACTATTACATCCGCTTTGCTTCAGTAATTCTGAAATTTCGAAGGTTAAACCGGAGATGGCCTTAGGCCCAAAGTAGGATGGTTAACGAAATCAATATTTTTTATCTAAATATTTTTTATCATCAAATTTAAATACTAACTTAATTTTTCATTGGTAGTAACTATGCTATTCAATTTATAAATGATCTTTTTCATGTTGGCTTCAATATAATTTTTAGCCTATGTGGATACAGGCAATTATCAAATGACTGATTGCCAGATTATAAAAATACTGAATATACTAAACTACCAAAGCAAACAACATTTTCAATACATGCGGATAAAAATCACATTTGAGCTATATCAAAAGCCACAAATATTACCTCTTAATTATAAATACCCGCTAAGCAGTTGGATTTATAAAACACTGGCACGCTCAAATGCTGAGTTCACACAGTTATTGCACCAACACGGCTATCAGTTGGAAAATGGAAAGTCCTTCAAGCTATTTACTTTTTCTGATTTCCAGGTGCCACGAGGGAAATGGAAAATCCTTGGTGACCGGATGAAAATATGGGCTGATCAAATCACCTTGCAGGTGTCATTTTTATTGCCCGATCAGATGCAGCACTTCGTGACTGGACTGTTTAACGCACAGAAAGTGCAGATTGGCGATGAGATTTCGCAGCTTAATTTAAGGGTAGCTAGGGTAGAGACTAAGGAGATGGTAATTCCGGAAAGGGAAACATATACCTTGAAATGGCTTTCTCCTATATTTTTATCCAAAAAAATTGAAGGGCGCAAACATCCCTTACACATTGCTCCCCATGATGACGACTACAACACAATTTTCTCACATAACTTAATCGATAAGTACAGGGCTCATTGTCGGCAAACAGCAACTGAGCCAAAATCCTATTCGGAACGCGATATACGCTTAAAAAGTCTGCACAAAACTGCTAAATCAGTAAAGCAAACCATCAAGGCTGCTAAACAAGAACAGACAGCAATACGCGCTTTCAAATTTGATTTTGAACTGGAGGCTCCCCCTGAACTGATCGAGATAGGCCTGAATGCCGGATTTGGCGCTGAAAACGCCCAGGGATTCGGATGTTGTGAATTAATGTCCCTAACTGTCGGGGGAAACAGGACGACAGATTTATTAATTAAAACCTAATTTTTATGGCATTAGCATATAAAATTATTCAGAAAGGCCAGCCCGGAGTAACCGGAGGTGGCACTAAGTTGAATTATGCATCGCTGGTAAGCGGCGGTGAAATGACGCTCGAAAATCTGACCAAGATACTTGAGAAAAGAAGTACCGTCAGTGGCGCTGATTTACGTGCGGTAGTTTATGGCATTGTCGATGCTGTTAAGGATTCTCTGGAAGATGGCAAGATTGTGAGGTTGGGTGATTTGGGAAGTCTGAGAATGTCCCTTAAAAGCAAAGGCGAAGCTACGGAGGAGGACGTCACCTCCTTTTCTATCGAAGGAGTAAAATTTATTTTTACCCCGGGACCAATGCTGAAAGACATGGTCAAAACACTCAAGTATGTAAAGGCCTCATAGGCGCTTACCTGACTTGATAACACACACATGCCAAGGTGTTGCCGGCCACCAAAGCATGTGTTTTTTTGCAAAGACCTGTGCGCTTCAAAAAAACACCTGTGTTTTCCGGAAAAAAGACCTGTGTTTTCCGGAAAAACATGTGTGTTATTTAGAAAAAGACGTGTGTTTTTTCAGAGGCCACAAAAGGGGGCTTTAGACGCCTTTAAAGGCAGTTTTTAGAAAGGCGCTAATGAATCGAATAAAAGCCCTGCAGAACAACCTTTAAACGGTAAATTTTCAACGAGCTGCCGGCATTTAATGCAGTCAGAAGTAAACGAATAATTATATAATAAAACCAGAATACCCAAAAAATGACAGTAACAAACGACGAATTCGTGCGGCAACTAGCCCATAAAATGAATGCCACAGAAAGGGATGCCGCCCAGTGGGTAAAGGCTTTTACCCAAACTATGTTTGATATTTTCAAAACCGGGGATGGCGTGAGCATCGATAGCCTTGGCAATTTGGATATAATTCCGGACGATGATGCTCCAATTTCCAGTACAATCCACCTCAACTGATCAGGAAATTGATGTGTCAGGGGCAGATGGATAACGGGGGTGGTAGAGATTGGGACAGTGAAAAAAGAAAAAAACAAACTCAATATTTTAAATTGTTTAGTCATTATTTCAATTCCAATATGGTTCGAGTAATAAAATATTGAGTTTGCAAATACAAATATAGTAAATATACGTTTTGAGAAAAGACATTAAGTGTTATATTTTAAATTGTCTATTCATTAGGCTGTTTTAAAATTTATTTTATACATTTGCTTAATTCAAATGGTAGAATAAATGAATACAGAATATACAACAGAAGAAGGATACTATTTTTCTGATGAAGATGGCAGATGTTGGGCAAAATGGAAAATCCAAGAATTACGTGAGAAAAATTTCACAAATGAAGAGATATTAAAATTTGATGATAGTGAAAGCTGGCGAAATAGTATAAATGAATTATTTGAGAATGAAGACAACTGAAAGTAAATATTGTTAACAATTTCCTAAATACAATAGAATGAACAATGACAAAAACTATAATATCCAAATGCACACACCTCCAAGAATCAGCAAACTAAATGGTTTGGAGTTTGACGGATAGTGCGTACAGGATTGGGTAGTATTCACTTAATTAGGAGAAACAAAATAAAAAATGCCTGAAATGGAACAAAACTTAAAATCGATAAACCAAGAATGGCTCACAAGGACAACCGGCGACCCGTTTGCCGATACTGGAGGTTATGCAATTGAATACTTGTTTGAGCGGATGCCTGAAAAGAATATTTTTGAGTTAATTGAGTATACCACTAAATTGTATGTGTATGATTGGGAGTCAAAACTACATGCATTCTTTTTGAATTCTAAAATGACTCAGGCCGCTTTTGATTCAACAAGGAAAATAGGTGAAGTTAAAAAATACTACACTGAATTAGCAGACGAAAAAAATGGTATAGATGGATATTGTCGTCTATCCGGACAGAAAACCAAACTGTTTCCTGCGGGCAGAGACAATTCAATTTTATCTGGCTCTGGAACCTTAATTAATTTTCACCACTTTTTTCAACAAGGCATTATGCTTTCGAAAGAAATGTTGATACGAATGCATTTTGTACCATTAGGGACTATTTTACTTCAAGGAAAAGGAGCTATTTTTAAATCAAACGACAATGCCTTAACAAAATATTTTGTTGGCAAAAATGTGAAAGACAACCTTCATAGAATTGCAAGCGGAAGCAATGAAAAAGGGGTCATTAAATCAGAATTCAAGAATCCAGCAAATGCATTATTTGCCTTTATTGACGATGCTATTCCCAAAGTAAAGCTCCATAAAGAATTGGATGGACAAATTTCCCTTTCCCTGTTTCATTTTACAAATTTCGGGGCCAGCCCTGAAGTCAAGCTATACCAGATTCCCGCAAGGGTCTTTGCCTTTTATACATTTTGCACACAGGGCAGGTATCGGAAAGACTGGAGCTTCTTTGTTCGTTCGCACTACTATAACTCAAAGAACAAAGGCGCTGTTTACAATGAAAAAACCGAGCAAATTGAAATAACTAAAAAGGAAAGTATCGAAACCATTGGATATAATGATTATCAAATATGGACAAACTGGGTTTACCATAAGCTTTTAAGTGGAGAATCATTGCTTAAACAATTCCTTCGATGGTCAAAAACGCATGAAATTAATTTAAGTATAATTGAAAAATATCAAGTAAAAATACGATTTATGAAAAAGCAAACAATTGAAAAAATTAAAGAGTTGGCCGATTTCATTATTAAGGATAAGGATGAAAATGCCATAAAGAAAAATATTAAAGCACTGGATGGAGCTAAGAACTCCTATTTGCTTAGGCGGTTTATTTTGAAAAACATCATTGTCAAAAATCATCAAGAAGGAAATAGTGAAACCATTGTTACATTGGATGAATATGTGGATTTTCTTTTCCCTGACGGGAATTCCTGGCAGGAAGTTAGAGATATGCTTTTAATTGCTATTTATCAAAAGATGCATGAGCATAAACTAAGTATTGCTATTGAAATAATTGAGGAAGAAGTAAATGAAACATTATAATTATAAAAACAATGAAAAATTTAAAAACACAAGGATTTGTTCTTTTGGACGTAGATGTAGTTGCACTAAATAATGCAGGTAAAAACACTACAAGCAATTTTGACAATGCTGTTGCCACAAAAAGAATTTATAAAAATGGTAGAAGCTATGTATATGTCTCTGGCCAAGCCTGGAGATTTTGGTGGAGAGAAGCTTTGCAAAAAAACATTGTCTGGGAAATGTCGCCAATTACACGGGAAAATAAAATAGCGTTTACCAATGCCAATCCGATAAAATATCCTGATGATGATGTATTTGGATATATGAGAGCTGCCACAGAAGAGGTAGAAGTGAAGGGGAAAATGAAAAAAGTAAACATTACTGTCACAAGAGTATCTCCACTCAAAAATTCAGCTATTGTTTCTGTCGGTTCAGTTTCCCCCACAGAAAACTGGTCGAGCATGACACGACAAGATGGAGATGCCGTACCATATAGCAAACAAGAATATAGTGCAATCATGAAAGGGATGTTTAGTCTTGATTTATCTCAAATTGGTACATTTGCGAATTATAATAAAACAGGATTTGTAAATTTATCAGACGCATTAAAAAAAGAAGCATTACAAAACGGAGCAACTGAAGTGGATGATCCTTTTATAAAAAATGAAAAAGGCGACCCTCATAAATTGGTACAACTTAGCGCTGACGTCAGGAATAAAAGAGCTATTGACACTATACAAGCACTGAAATACATTTCTGGGGGAGCGATGCAAACAAATAATATGGGAGATGTGACGCCAAAATTTATAATTCTTGCCACTACCAACACAGGCAATCACCCCTTCTCTCATGTAGTAAAAAGTGATGGATTAAAAGATGATGTAGCCCTATTGAATATTGGTGGCATAAAAGAAGTACTTAAAGATTATCAAAGTACTTTTCAAGGAAATGTATTTATAGGAATTCGAAGCGGTTTTATGGAAGACTCAAAAAGTGACTTGTTAGCCCTAAAAGATGAATTTGAATTTGTGAAAATAGGTTCTGTCAACGAGACTATTGACCAATATTCCGAGCAGTTGAAAAAACAAATGGAATAATGGACCTATTTAGAGTAAAAATAAGTTCCTGGACTTCCAGCTTTCGTTACCCAAATTTGATTTCAGGGTATCAACCAACGCTTAAAGTTCCTCCGTTAAGTACAGTGTTAGGTTTAATAAACGCTGCATCAGGGTCATATGTGGATTTTACGGGCAAGAAGATAGGTTATTATTTTGAGTATGAAATGAAAGGCACAGATCTTGAAACAATTTATCAGATTGAAGGCCACAAGACTAAATATTACCCACTTAACAAAGCCAAGTCAAATGTAATTCAAAGGGAATTCCTTTTTAATTGCACTCTTTATATTTATTTGCTTGATGAAGATTTAGTTGAATACTTAAGAAACCCGTATTATTCATTGGTTTTGGGAAGAAGCAGTGATTTAGTTACAGTTGAAGCGATACAAAAAGTTGAGCTGGCGGAAGTCAAAAATGCAACAAAGATTAAAGGGCAAATAATTCCATTCAATGAGAATTATTTGCCTGGAGAAATACAAGCTCTTCCAAAATACTTCACTGATTCAATCCCAAGAAATAATATAGGTACTGAGCCTTTTTCGATTATTTCATTCGATGCAGGAGATACAACAACAACACTCACTGCGTTTGCTGACGATGTAGAGGGAAATAAAACAGTCCATATTTACATGCATTCTTTGAACTTCAATTAATAAAACAATTTTCGGTCACTCCTTTATAATAGGGTTGACCGAAAATTTAATTTTTAGCAGCATATGACACTTAGGGTAATTGAAGCTATTCTTGCTAAATCAGAACCTGAAACTACACTAGAGCAACATATAAGAGATGGGCTAAGGATTTTGGAACAATTAAAAAGCTGCATTCCAAATGTTCCCCAACTAAACGCAAAATATAGCTTTTGGGATACTTTAAAGACATGTATTATATGCCATGATTTAGGTAAAGCTCACCAAGAATTTCAAAAGTTATTAAAGGGGCGGTCAAATAACTGGAATTATCAGCGCCATGAATTATTTTCCTTACCTTTTACAGACAACTTAGAAAAAGAGCCCAAAACCAAAGAATTAGTTAAATATACTATTGCCGGCCATCATAAAGATTATGAAACATTGTTTAAGTTTTTGGATAAAAACTATGATAATGGCACCGATGATCCTTTTGGATTTGATTTTGAAGAAGAAGAGAAGGTTAGTTTTAAGGATGAATTTTTACGAAATGTATCCCATGAAAAAGTAGAACAGATTTTAAATACCTTCAATGTAGGTCAAACGAAAACTAAAATAAAATCACCATATGACTTTATAAAAGCATATTTAAAAAATCCAATCACATCAACTCATCAAAATTTTTCCTCTCTTTTGCTTTTAGCCGGGGCGTTTAAACAATGTGACCATTTATCTTCTGCTGGCATCGAAAAACTAGAATCTCTTAACACAAGTGATTTTAATTTTTTACATAATTGCAAATATGATTTGTATGCACATCAGAAAAAATCATCAGTGAGTACGGGAAATGTAATTCTTACTGCGCCAACAGGTTCGGGAAAGACAGAAGCTTCTTTTTTATGGTTAGAAAAACAAATTAGTAAGTATGGCCAAGGTCGTGTATTTTATATTCTACCATATACTGCATCAATAAATGCCATGTATGAAAGATTGACCAAAGAACTAGGTAGTAAAGAAGAAAAAGTAGGGCTTGTTCATGGCAAATTAGCGGAATATGTAGAAAGTAAATTCGAAGAGGAGGCTTATTCAGAAGTAAATTATAAAAAGAAGAGAGAAATAATAGAAGCGTACAAAACATTGATAACGCCAGTAAAGGTCACGACTCCTTTTCAATTACTAAGACATCTTTTTGGGTTAAAAAGTTTTGAGAAAGGCCTTTTTGAATGGGTCGGAGGATACTTTATTTTTGATGAAATACATGCTTATAATCCTTCTGTTTTTGCCCAAATCAAAGTCCTTCTTGAATTTTCTATTCAGCATTTTAATACAAAGGCCTTTGTGATGACGGCAACAATGCCTTCATTTATTAAGAAAGAAATTAGCGATGCTTTGGATGCCAAGATAGAAATTCATGCAAATGAAGATTTATACGTTTCATTTACGCGCCATAAAGTTTATGTTAAAGAAGGTTTGTTGACTGACAATATATCTCAAATTCAAAATGATCTGGATGCTGGAAAGAAAGTCTTAGTGGTATGTAATACTGTTAAAAATGTTCAATTTACTTTTGCATCCTTAAATTCAAAACAAAAAGTAATTTTACATAGTGCCTTTAATAGTAGAGACCGCAATATTAAAGAAACAAACCTTAAGAGAGTATCAACAAAATTATTAGTAGGGACACAAGCCATTGAAGTCAGTTTGGACATCGACTTTGATGTTATTTATACAGAACCAGCCCCTCTAGACGCATTAATTCAACGGTTTGGCCGAGTTAACAGACGACGAAAAAAAGGTATTTGTTGTTGTTTTGTTTTTGAATGTCGAAATAAAACAGATCATTTCATATATAAAAATGAAAAGGTCATATTCAGGTCTATTGAGGTTATCAAATTAATTGAACGTGAAAATGATGGGATTATAGAGGAAAAAGAACTGCAAAGGCACATAGATTTTGTTTACCCTAACTGGGAAGATAACGATCTGGAAGAGTTTAATAGAACATATTCAAACCTTAAATATTTCGTAGAAAACGACTTGCATCCTTTTATGACATCAAAAATGAAAGAAGAAGAGTTTTATAAACAATTTGACGGCATCAAAGTACTTCCTGCTTGTTTAGAGAAAGAGTATCTGGAGTTATTAAATAAAAATCAATTTGTTAAAGCAGAGGCTCTAAAAGTTCAAATAAGCGAAAAAAGATTTATGCAACTTTATTATAATGAAGGAATACAAAAGGAGATTTCCATATTTGAAATAATAAGAACAAAAAAAACAACAGAACAATATTACCATCTAGTTAACAGGAAGTATACAAGTGAATTAGGATTAGAAATTGATGTTTTAGTGGACACTTCAGCAACTCAATTTTTATAAAAATAAAATTAAACTCAATGTACACCAAAAAGGAACCCGCCGAAACCCTCTAAAAAGGGGATTAGGCATTGATTGATAAGATGATGGCTTTCGATTACGAAAATCAATTGGGGTGATTTTTTTATATATTATTTCAACCCTTGAAGGGTTTGAGTATAGAAGATTTGAAAGTTATAGAATAGGATATTGAACTTGAAAATAAGTATTCGTATTTTAAAAAAACAATATAGATAGAAACATAAACCGCAATGAACGATCTCCACCCACCTTTTCTTCCCTCGATGGTCTATCATGTATATAACCACGCGAATGGTGATGATGATTTTTTTCGCGAAGAGGACACCTATCGCTTCTTTCTGGAAAAATATGTGAAGTATATCTCACCAATTGCGGATACGCTGGCTTATTGTTTGATGAAAAACCACTTTCATTTGATGGTGAGGGTGAAGGATGAAAGATTTTTTCGTAATTACCAACCCTTGAAGGGTTTGGATATCGAAGAGGGTATTAGTAAATATATTAGTCTTCAATTTTCCCACCTATTCAATGGGTATACCCAGGCCTATAATAAAAAGTATGAAAGGAGAGGTAGCCTTTTCAATCCCCGGGTCAAACGCAAAGCCATCACAAATGACCTTTACTTCTCTGGTCTGATTGTCTATATTCACAACAATCCTGTGCATCATGGTTTTGTCGAGGATATCAACGACTGGGAGCATTCATCATATCAGGGTATTATAGATGGTCACGAGCGGATGGTAAATGCGGATGAAATTATTAGTTGGTTTGGGAATAAAGAGGCTTTTGTAGGGGCACATCAACAGCCAAAAGGGCTAAATTCTGTTTTTGAATAGTTTACCTTATTAAACAATATGATGAACATTACCCCTACTCACGTCAACTATTATCATATCTGCCACAGAAAGCTCTGGCTTTTTGGTTGTGGAATGAATATGGAACATACTTCTGGTTTGGTAGATGAAGGCAGGCAGATTCACGAAAAGTCATATCCACAACGCGCTGCCAAGTGGCAGGAGGTGGATTTGGGCATCGCTAAGATTGACTTTTATGACCCGATAAACAAAGTGGTGCATGAAATAAAGAAATCGAATAAAAAGGAACCCGCTCATGCTGCCCAGGTAAAGTATTACATTTATTTACTTGGTAAAATTGGCATAGCTGATGTAAGTGGCCTGTTGGAATATCCGGCTCTTCGTGAGACTGAAGCGGTGACCTATGATGAGGATGATGAAAAAGAGATCAATAGGTGGCTCTCTGAAATAGAATTTATTGTTGGAGGATTATGCCCTGCTGTGTTGCCTAAAACGAAATGTAAAAACTGTGCTTATGAGGATTTTTGCTGGAGTGGTGAGCTGGTAGAATAGATAAAAAGATGAGATTGGTAAACGGTGATCGGTAAAAAAAGATAATGGGTAATAGGCGAAGGGGTAAAATGAATAGATTTAAATTCGTTTACTCATTCTTTCATTTACTCATTTGCAAATTAAATTTTTGTAGGCTGAAAAAGTTCTTTTTATGAAGAAGTCGTACTATCTGTTTAATCCCGGGAGGCTGAGCCGGAAGGACAATACCTTGAAATTTACACCTGTTGATGAGGAAGGCCGGGACTTGCAGCCGCGCTATTTGCCCATCGAAGGGGTGAGTAACTTGTATGTGTTTGGTAGCCTTGATGCGAATAGCGCCTTGTATAACTTTATAGGAAAAAACCAGGTTATGGTTCATTTCTTTGATTACTATGAACATTATACCGGATCGTTTTATCCAAAAGAATACCTGCAAGCAGGCAAAGTGCAGGTGCAGCAGGTGTTGCATTATGCCGATGAGGACAACAGGATGAAGATCGCAAAGGCATTTGTGGAAGGGTCTGCTCACAACATTATCCGCAATCTGAAATACTATGCTGGAAGAGGGCGAGATTTGGATTCGCATATTGAAAAAATAAATCTTCTTAGCAATGATGTTGCCTATACTCATGCTATTGATGAGTTGATGGGTGTAGAGGGCAACATCAGACAAATTTATTATGGAGCCTTTAATGCCATCATCAACGACTTCGAAATAGATGGTCGAAACCGACAGCCTCCTGCTGATGAGGTGAATTCACTGATCAGTTTTGGCAACATGATGTGCTACACGCTGTGCCTCGATCAGATTTATCACACTCAGCTCAATCCTACAATCAGTTATTTGCATGAACCGGGTACGCGTCGTTATTCACTTGCGCTTGATTTGGCAGAAATATTTAAACCGCTACTGGTTGACCGGACGATCTTCCAGGTATTGAATAAAAAAATGATCCAAAAATCTGACTTCAAAACTGAACTCAATAGCTGTACGCTGAAAGACAAGGGAAGAAAAGTTTTCATTAAGGCATTTGAAGACCGGCTTAATGAAACCATTCAACATCGAAAACTTAAAAAAAAGGTAAGCTACAAGCATCTTGTTAAACTGGAATGTTATAAACTTGCAAAACATATCCTTGATATTGAGGACTATGTTCCTTTTAAAGCGTGGTGGTAAATAGCGTAACAATGAAAAATAATCAAACGGGTAAGAAGTTTTCACCTAAGAACTATATCATTAAAAACGGACGAAAATTCCCAATTTACAAGTGTTTGGTCGCTGACGGGTATGCGGACATGGCGCTGACCTTTTGCCTTTTAATCCGAAAGCAAGCAAATGGCAAGTATATGTTTGCAAATATGATGGTTGACCGGCATTGCCTGGGAATAAAAGATGCGATGTGTAATTGCAATGTTGACGAGCAGACCCTCGGTGAATTGATTGACAGAAACGGCCAGTTTGCACGCCTCGACGAAGTTGATCCGGTATATTTTCATAACTTAGTGTATGCGGCTGTGGATTATGCTAAGGAACTTGGATTTGATCCCAATAAAAATTTTGCGCTGGCAGAATATGTGCTTGATCCCGAATTGATTGATGATGGCATTGATGATATTGAATTGGGACATGAAGGGAAACCGTTATTTTTTGCCGGGCCGTATGATGATAGCGAGAAAATTATTGCCAACCTGGATGGTCAATTGGGAAAAGACAATTATCATTTTATGATTAAAGGGTAATGTATGTAATCCTGGTATATGATATGGGAGAAAAGCGGGTAGGCAAGATGCTGAAATTGTGTCGCAGATACCTAAACTGGATACAAAACTCGGTATTTGAAGGCGAGATCACCGAGGCAAGATTACGGAGCCTGAAGAGCGAGGCCAATATGATCATGGAAGATCATGATAGTCTGATCCTTTTTAAGAGTAGAGACCAGCGATGGTTAGATAAGGAAGTGATTGGTGAGGAGCGAGCATCATTAGATAATTTTCTGTAGCGAAGTCGTCTATGTTCTTTGACATGTTGAAAAAAAGAGGATGTTTGACTTCTATTGTTTGTAAACGTCTGTCGGTGTAGCTGTTAAGCTATCGTCGATAACCCGGTAAAATCCTATGATTGCCGACCGACGACATCAAAGGTAAAATCTAAGTTGAAATAGTGCTTTATTTTATAATAAAGCGCTATTTTTATAGGCAGGTAAACGGCTTTAATCGCACCATACTGGAATTGAAACCCTGTTACAGTTACCCGTGGTGTTGAAGATGCATTTCTTTAATCGCACCATACTGGAATTGAAACTTTCTACCGTAAGATCAGAACTTGCGGCCTCACTTTCCTTTAATCGCACCATACTGGAATTGAAACAGAGTTTGCCATCTAAAGTAGCAGCTTTTAATATACCTTTAATCGCACCATACTGGAATTGAAACGCAAGAACAAGTGTCTTTTTGCTGTCTTAAAATGGATGCTTTAATCGCACCATACTGGAATTGAAACTCGAATTCAATTATTTGCCTTACCCATGTTTTCGTGCCTTTAATCGCACCATACTGGAATTGAAACATGGGTTCATCGTCTGTAGTGATATCTAATTTATTCCTTTAATCGCACCATACTGGAATTGAAACTTAGCTTAATTTCATTTTCTCTAACTTTTAACATACCTTTAATCGCACCATACTGGAATTGAAACAATTCTAAATCTTTTTGCTTTTCATTAAATTCAACCTTTAATCGCACCATACTGGAATTGAAACAAATATGGCCCATACCAGTGTTTTTCGGGTTCGAATGCCTTTAATCGCACCATACTGGAATTGAAACTTTTAACTTCGGGATTATTGTAGAAATAGTCATCACCTTTAATCGCACCATACTGGAATTGAAACTTCTATGTCGGTAGGGCAATCGCCAGAAGCGAACCAACCTTTAATCGCACCATACTGGAATTGAAACTTGAACCAAGTTTTAAAGCTGCAATGTATTTCGCACTGCCTTTAATCGCACCATACTGGAATTGAAACATCTTCACAGCATGTTTTTGCTGTTTGACTTATTGACCTTTAATCGCACCATACTGGAATTGAAACTTCTTTAAATTCTTGATTATCCTCTTCAGGTATTTCACCCTTTAATCGCACCATACTGGAATTGAAACTTTGATAATGTTCTTTTCCCAATAATTATTCCATCCTTTAATCGCACCATACTGGAATTGAAACATTGAACTTAGGGCTAAATTTTGACCAAATTCTACCTTTAATCGCACCATACTGGAATTGAAACATTTATCGCCGTCATCAGCTTTGGTGGTTGCGCCCCTTTAATCGCACCATACTGGAATTGAAACTGTGTCATCCCACTTTTTCACGATCTGGGGCAATATCCTTTAATCGCACCATACTGGAATTGAAACATCCATCCACCGGCAACCTGGCCACCGCAAAGAGCACCTTTAATCGCACCATACTGGAATTGAAACCATACCTCTGTTCAGTTACGCAATTAATACAAAAACCTTTAATCGCACCATACTGGAATTGAAACTTAGCTTAATTTCATTTTCTCTAACTTTTAACATAACCTTTAATCGCACCATACTGGAATTGAAACATAGTTCGCAACATCGACTTGGTTTATATCTGATTTACCTTTAATCGCACCATACTGGAATTGAAACTCGGCATACATCTTCAATTGATTTGGCTGAGTGACCCTTTAATCGCACCATACTGGAATTGAAACATAATTCACAACATCCACCTGGTTGATGTCGGATTTCCTTTAATCGCACCATACTGGAATTGAAACTGGCAAGGGCGTTGTTATTTGTCATCCTTAGCTGAAACCTTTAATCGCACCATACTGGAATTGAAACATAATTCACAACATCCACCTGGTTGATGTCGGATTTCCTTTAATCGCACCATACTGGAATTGAAACCAAAAACAGAGGGTGACCGCTTCGCTCACTCCGTAACCTTTAATCGCACCATACTGGAATTGAAACTCGTCAATATAATCCGCAATTATTTTACCAAAACCACCTTTAATCGCACCATACTGGAATTGAAACGGATTTAAGCCCAATGGGGAATTTTGGTAATTTTGCCCTTTAATCGCACCATACTGGAATTGAAACTATTTTCACGCAAGTGCAGTATTCATAATATCTGAATCCTTTAATCGCACCATACTGGAATTGAAACAAAATTTTACTTGTATCTACTGCCATAGCCATTTGCCTTTAATCGCACCATACTGGAATTGAAACCGTTACGCTGGATAACAAAATGTCAGCAGCAAGTAACCTTTAATCGCACCATACTGGAATTGAAACCCCTGACAGAATCGCCTCTTTTGTCAGCCTGGGAAACCTTTAATCGCACCATACTGGAATTGAAACTTGCGAGGGCGTTGTTATTTGTCATTCTCAACTGACCTTTAATCGCACCATACTGGAATTGAAACTAATCTTATTAGTAAAACATTCCGGATTCAGTAAACCTTTAATCGCACCATACTGGAATTGAAACATAATTTGCGACATCGACATGGTTGATGTCGTATTTACCTTTAATCGCACCATACTGGAATTGAAACAGAATCTCCAGGTAACTGTAGAATTCTGACTAACCGACCTTTAATCGCACCATACTGGAATTGAAACTCTAGAACCACGACCTGTGATCCGGTCAGCACGCGACCCTTTAATCGCACCATACTGGAATTGAAACAAAATTACGAATTTGCTTGTACTGCCGATGCTAACCTTTAATCGCACCATACTGGAATTGAAACCGGAGATGGAGTGTGTTTCATGATTCTTCGATTTCTTCCTTTAATCGCACCATACTGGAATTGAAACAAGAACCATTTAAATGATATTTGCCATTTTTCATAAACCTTTAATCGCACCATACTGGAATTGAAACCAAGGATCAACAGGCGTAAATTTTAGTTTTTCTATTCCTTTAATCGCACCATACTGGAATTGAAACTAATACAATATACTAAATATCAATCTAAGTCGCTAACCTTTAATCGCACCATACTGGAATTGAAACTTAACATGAAGTCTTGTGGCTGGACTATCTACTTCAATCCTTTAATCGCACCATACTGGAATTGAAACTTAACACAATATATAGTAGCAGGTGGAAATAATTGGGCCTTTAATCGCACCATACTGGAATTGAAACATCATCATAGGCCGCTTTATACCTCGCGTCAATATCCCTTTAATCGCACCATACTGGAATTGAAACTTAGCTTAATTTCATTTTCTCTAACTTCTAACATAATCCTTTAATCGCACCATACTGGAATTGAAACAAATTTCCTTATTACATCCTTCGCGGACATACTTTCTACCTTTAATCGCACCATACTGGAATTGAAACGAATTAAGCAGGGCCAAACATGTGGTGACTTCTCTTCCTTTAATCGCACCATACTGGAATTGAAACTTAACATGAAGTCTTGTGGCTGGACTATCTACTTCCTTTAATCGCACCATACTGGAATTGAAACCCAATTGAGCGGACGCGTTGATCAGCGTCAACCCCCCTTTAATCGCACCATACTGGAATTGAAACTCAACACAACACAACAAGTATTTTTTCATACTGCTGCCTTTAATCGCACCATACTGGAATTGAAACATACTAGCCGGAACTTTTGACTTTAAATACATCGCACCTTTAATCGCACCATACTGGAATTGAAACGGATCTAAAAAGACCGGATCAATTCCAAAACCTGCAACCTTTAATCGCACCATACTGGAATTGAAACTTTATTGAGTATCCTGAAAATGCAAATCCAATTTCACCTTTAATCGCACCATACTGGAATTGAAACGAGAATGCAAAGCTGGTTCAATTGCACATTGAATAACCTTTAATCGCACCATACTGGAATTGAAACTTTTTAATCATATCTAAGCCAATTCCATACGGAGGATCCTTTAATCGCACCATACTGGAATTGAAACTTCTTTATATTCGTGATGAAGTTCATTTCGAGGATAACCTTTAATCGCACCATACTGGAATTGAAACATGGATCGTCGATATGTTACTAATCAGATCAGCCCTCCTTTAATCGCACCATACTGGAATTGAAACGGGATTAAAAAAGGTGATGCGAGGGCAGCTTCTGCCTTTAATCGCACCATACTGGAATTGAAACATCAGAAAGGCAATAAATTAGTAATCGAACAAAAGGCCTTTAATCGCACCATACTGGAATTGAAACAGAAATAAACATTTAAAATCACAGCAATCTGACCACCTTTAATCGCACCATACTGGAATTGAAACCTTGTAGTCAGCACATTTTGCTTAAATTCCGAAAACCCTTTAATCGCACCATACTGGAATTGAAACGCAGAAATCGGGCCGGTACCGGACGGGGTCGAAACTACCTTTAATCGCACCATACTGGAATTGAAACATAGTTTGCAACATCAACCTGGTTCACATCCGATTTACCTTTAATCGCACCATACTGGAATTGAAACGTAATTTGCAACATCAACCTGGTTCACATCCGATTCCTTTAATCGCACCATACTGGAATTGAAACAATTTTCACACAAGTACAATATTCGTAATACCTGCCTTTAATCGCACCATACTGGAATTGAAACAGATCACCAAACTCCAGACCTAGTAAAACATTCCGGTTCCTTTAATCGCACCATACTGGAATTGAAACTATAACCTTCGCCGGTCGTAATTATTTGTGCAATCCCTTTAATCGCACCATACTGGAATTGAAACAACAAAAACGAAAATACCACAAAACCTAGGGTGACCCTTTAATCGCACCATACTGGAATTGAAACAAAAATTAACTCTGCGTGGTGCTCAGCCGTCGGTGCCTTTAATCGCACCATACTGGAATTGAAACTTCATTCAAGTCCAGGCATATACAGACATCACCGGCGACCTTTAATCGCACCATACTGGAATTGAAACATAACAACGTCGCTGCTGTGGATGTGTTTGCTTTTCCTTTAATCGCACCATACTGGAATTGAAACCTCAAGTATAGATTAAATTGTCTTGTCTCTTTTTCAACCTTTAATCGCACCATACTGGAATTGAAACTGGGGATGGGCCCTGGCTTCAAGCAAATTAACTTTCCTGCCTTTAATCGCACCATACTGGAATTGAAACTTAGTTAATTCACTCGGTGTCATTTATTTTGTCACCGGCCTTTAATCGCACCATACTGGAATTGAAACATCATAATCATCCATGGTGAGCTCAAAAGTTGGTTTACCTTTAATCGCACCATACTGGAATTGAAACGAAAAACCAGGTAAAAACGCCAACCGCCATGATAATCCTTTAATCGCACCATACTGGAATTGAAACCTTTCTTGTAATGTCTTATCAAATCGCCATGTATAAACCTTTAATCGCACCATACTGGAATTGAAACAAACAGGATCCTCATTATTCAAATCCCAAAACCAGTCCTTTAATCGCACCATACTGGAATTGAAACGATTTTTATGCAAGTACAGTATTCGTAATATCGAAACCTTTAATCGCACCATACTGGAATTGAAACTTCCAGACAAAATCGCCTCTTTAGTCAGCCGAGGAACCTTTAATCGCACCATACTGGAATTGAAACAATTTTTATGCAGGTGCAATATTCGTAGTAACGAAATCCTTTAATCGCACCATACTGGAATTGAAACATACAATGTGTCATTGGCACCAGTTAGTGCAGAAAACCTTTAATCGCACCATACTGGAATTGAAACCAAGATCCGCTGGTTATAGTGAAAATTCATCAAAACACCTTTAATCGCACCATACTGGAATTGAAACATAGTTTTATTGATGAATATGTATATTTTGATAGGGCCTTTAATCGCACCATACTGGAATTGAAACAGAATACCGGAACGGGTGCGATGAGAGTTTATTGCCCTTTAATCGCACCATACTGGAATTGAAACTGATTAATTAGTTATTTGGTTTTAGCCATTTGCTTTCCTTTAATCGCACCATACTGGAATTGAAACGCAGCTAATGGTGATTATGTGATTGCAGGTACTGCTCCTTTAATCGCACCATACTGGAATTGAAACATTATCACGGACGGAGGACCAACAGGAACTAGTTTTCCTTTAATCGCACCATACTGGAATTGAAACTGTATGCATAGAGCTGTAACGTCATTGAGTCGCAGGTACTGTCTTTAATTCCAAATAAATTTATATAATTATTTCAATAGTTTAAATTTTATTAATTTTAATTTACAAAACAAAAAGGGCGGTTCCAGTTTCGTTGGTTTACCCAATTTTG
>SDBV01005042.1_pt1 | contig 18762 bp, 8 predicted proteins | sample 2277081 | NCBI WGS metagenome assembly SDBV01 (sample SAMN10402039, study PRJNA504765) | marine sediment metagenome | isolation source: marine sediment core GS10_PC15, 223 cmbsf | place: Arctic Ocean: Southern Knipovich Ridge | collected 2010
TGATAAACCGAATGTATGAACTATCATAGAGACTATAAAACATGGACTAAAAAAACAGCAACTATTTTGTCCACTTGAAAGATTTAACCTAGAATGTGCAACTATTTTGTCTATTATACCTAATATGTGGAGATTCAACCCTGAATCTGAAAGATTGGTCGACAGGATGGTAAAATCCTTACAACAAGTATTGCTGTCAACTTTTATTTGACCGGAGGTAGCTCCTTCCGACCATTGCAATATTTGGCAAACCTTCCCGGGTGTTCATTACAAACGGCCCAAAATTCACCACCGGTTCATTGATGGGTTCTCCCGGAGAATTAGAAAGCGGACCGGGACAGTTGCTTTATTCAGCCAAAGTAACTCCCATTAATCCGATAATTACTTCGTTGGCAATTGCACGGATCGTCAGCGATTGTAATTCACGATTGGAATCAAGAGGCATATCCAGAACAGTGGCGGCACCGCCAATAATGCGTTGTGAAGAAGCTGTTTTCCCTTCGACCGTTTCCGAAAAATATTCTTCTCCGGTTTTAAGCAAGATGCGCGGGGGACGTGGAGCATCCAGATGAAAAGCATAATCATCCACAAAATAATCCCGGTCAATCGGCCACCAGGTTTCCGGATTGCGAAGTGACAAACGGGTTTCTGTTCCATCGGTATAGGCTACAGTAATCTCTCCGTTCTCAAACCGGCTTTGCATATGATAGGTAGAACCGGCCATTAGCAAATAAGCATGGCGAGCTCGTCCGTCCAATGGTACGGTCATCTGTTGCGGAAACGTGTCCCATTGTGAAACAAACGCAATATTGCTTCCAGACGTGTCAGTGGGAATATGAAACGGTACGCCGCAGTTCAAGCGGAACACACCGCCCTCCTGCATTGCTTTTGCTCGTAATCCCCTGTCGTTGATGGCCCCTTGCTTCCGGTAATCCGCCCACATATCCGGGAGACACCATTCGCCAAATCCCGAATTCGGCACACCCAGGGTAACCAGCGGGCGATCCGGCTCTATGTATTTTCCTTCCTTGAATATTTCGGTAACCCGATCATTGAAATAATCATTCAAATCGACAGGCTTAATGCCTGAATCAGAAATCTGGATTCCCCAATTGGCAACGATCCCCTCACATGTCCGGTCTCCAATTTCTATACATACCGTATGGCGGCCGGGGAGTAGTTTCTCAGGATAAACGGTGAGTTCATCCGATTCGCCCATAGCGGGAATATCCAGTGAAACAGTAAGCTGCCAATTACCAACCCGAATGATGCCATCTGAACGGATATTCTCCGCGCTATTGTTCCGCACCCTAAAACGCAAAGCACCACTTTCATCCCTAGGCGTTTCCCGACCGTCATAGCCAGTAACAATCTCAAGGGATGGACGCACATCCAGTTCAACCGGCATCCACCATTGCCAGTCACCCTCTTTCACTTTAACGAAAACTGAGCGATATCCCTTGCCAGACGCGACCCAGGCGGTGAACCCGGTTTTTGAAGTGTTCACATTTTTAAACACCTGCTGCGGATCTTTAATCTCTGTAATTCGGGCTTTTCCCGTTGAAACTTCAACGATTTCTCCAGTGGTAACAATTGGATCGAACACCGGAATCGACGGACTTTCGCCCTTCCATCTAAACACAATTTCCGCAGAATCCGCCACTTCTGTTTCGATAACAACAGAGGGCTTCCCAATGGCATCGTCCACATTCCTTGCTTTCACATTCCTGCCGTCGACAAAAACATCCACCCCCTTTCCACGGGCATGCACAATCAGCCTCAACCTTACATGACGACCAAACTGAGGCACAATCCGATAGTGATCTTCACGGCCCTTCCGTTCAAATGCATATTTAACAGACGGATGCCGGAAGGAGGCATATTCCCACTCTGCTGGCCATCCCGGACGGATCGTTAACTCATCTGCGAGCATATCCGGAACTACTCCAAAAAGGCCCTCCACCAGGCTTCGCCCCAATACTCCAATGGCATCCCCAAAATCGCGGATGTTTTCGCCCCGATAGGCGTCAAAGCTCACCGTCATACCCACATTGCCCGGGCAGATACCCCGATACATGTTCTCAATGGCAGACCCCATGAAAAGCTGCCAGGCGAGGTCGCTTCTTCCAGTCTGCCAGCAAGCCAGTGCAGTGTGATAAATCTCGTCGGGGGAAACATTATTGATCGACCATATATACGGCATCCATGTAGTGGAGGGTACAACCGACCATTTGCCTTCCGGAACGCCAGGGCCGTGCACCGGGATGTGCGGAATACGGGTTTCAATATAGTAGCTCATTTGCCAGGCCTGGAAAGCATCAGGAACTTCAGAATCAATGCTGTGATAAAATGTCGACAACGCTACAGCGGGATGGGCCTTCTGCTCCCCCAGCAAATCCCTGAATTCGGCAAAAACACCGTCATCCTCCAGCCACAACTCCTTCTGCATCGCCTTATAAATGCGATGGGACTCGGTTTCGTAAGGATGGGGATCTTCATCGATCAAACGAGCAATACGGGCAGCCATCTTATTGTGGTAATAGTTATAAGCAGTGGTATGTGCAGCGCCTCCGCCATTATATTGCAATGCATCACTTGCCCAGATTGCCGGCATGGCATCGTAAAGGCCGCCACGGTCGAACAATCGCTTTTCCCATGCCATGTGACGCTTTAAATAGGGCCAGGCTTCGCGCGCAAACTCAAGATCACCAGTCCAGAGGAGATGACGCATCAGTACATCGATCAAAACCAGGTTCCAGTCGTAGTGTGGAGTGCCATTGAGCCGTCCCTCACTGAAAAACGCTCTTACAGCTTCATCCGCTTCCTTGTTTCGTCCCCAGACCGGCCTGTTCTGCGGGAGCTTTCCTGAAGAAGCTCCCGTGATCTGGGTGGCCAAACTGTTCCGGATATGTTTCCGTGTGCGCCCGCCTTGCCCTAAAATATCCCCGGTATAGGGACACCTCCATCCGATCAGTGCCACCCGCCAGGCCACATTTCCGTGCATATACCAATCCCCGTCCCAAAGGGCGTCGGCGGCAATGTTCAGAGCCGGGACCAAAGCGTTTACATAGGGATCGGGCGTATCCACAGCCACCAGACCGGCGACTGCCCGTTTATATTCCACGCTCTGTTCGAAAAGACCGGCTAATTCCACTTCCGTCAAATGATCCACCTCACCATTAACCAGCATCAGATGAACCGGCTGTTCTGATGCAAGCGACACCTGCCCAACCACCACCGGTTGTGTTCCATTCCTGGAAACCAGAAGCTCAGCGGGATCCTCCCAGTGAGCAGCATCAGCCAGATGCATTGTGCTTTCCTGGGAAAGCATTCCGGAAACGATGGTGTTTTCCTTCCGCATCACAAAATGATCCCCGTTTATTTGAAAACTCGTTCCCTGGCACTCCTTTTCCAGCAGTTCGTAACGCTTTACGATGTCCGTGTAGCCAATGTCACCGCGAAAATCTACTTCCCCGGTCGCTCCGCCGTAAGCCCATATCAGATTTGTGGTTAAACCGCCCTTGCGGCGTATCTGGATGATCGCACCGGTCATGTCTGCCGCCGGCACTACTTCTACTTCCAGCCGTCCGTCACCAAGAAGGGCATCTGTAATCTCGTAAATAATACGTCCATTTCGATAGTTCATTATGACCGTATCGGCTTCAAGCATCCACTTGACTTTATCGCGGGAAATTAGTCCCAGGCGAAGAACTCCGCCTTTCCCCGGAAGATAAAACGCAAATTCCGGACGGTCCCCGGCATCAAGACGCGCTCCCTTGTGCCCAATATACAAGGGCCGGTTAAAACGTTCCGTCCCATTCGTGATTGAAAATCCGCCATCTGCTGGCTGATAACGCATTGGACGGGCAGTCTTTCCAGAGAGGACAGGCTGCGGGTTCTCGTTGACCCCGACGCGATAAGGCCGGTGCTGCATCAATTGTTCCGGTGGCTTTTCATCCGTCTTTGTTGGGGAGCACGCGCTGAGTGCCACGCTCAAGCAGACAATTAATAACTTGGTATATCTTGTCATTACGTTTTTATTCAAAACCATTCAGTACTTCCACATCTTTGCGGCGGGATTCGGGAGTAACCTGTAAGCTGATGATTTTACCGTTGCGCACACTGGCCTGGACCACCGTATTGAAGGGTGCGTGCAATTTGAAATCTACGTCCCACTCTTTTGGCCAGGCTGGAAATAGTAAAATTCTATCATCAACAGTCTGCAACAACATTTCCTGAAGCTGGATCATCCCGGACGATCCATGATCCATGTCGGGACGCTGGTTAAAATCCATGGTATCATAGAATGTGGGGTAACGCGGTATGTCCCACTCGGGATCCATCCAACGCAGAGGCCACAAGGTTATTTTACTCCGCTCCAATGCAATATCCTTGCCGCTCGGATCGGGCCAGTGGGGATGAAGCATCTTGGCCAGCAGGTATTCCCTGGCTTCTTCGGTCAAACCCAGGCAGGCCGTGAAGATGCCACCCTGAAACCATCCAAAATAGGATTTCTGTCTCGTTTCGTCCGTAAAACCATATCGCCATGTATTCCGGGCCAGCTCGAGGTCCGGACGCCCGACACCGTAAAGCCGGAAAGGGAAAACAGGATACAACTGGGGCAGCTCCATATTGGAGTCCCACCGCTCTCTTTCCCATTGCTCAGCGGGCGAAATCACATCATGAAAATGCAAATAACCTTTTTCCGGGGGGGCACCGTCTGAAATCATTCGAATCGGGATCTCAGGCAGAAGTGTCCGGAAATCCTGATAAAATTCACGGTCCCCGTCACTTATCATGTCGTTCGGAAGAGCAAGCAGTGCATCGCTTAGCGCTATTAACCCGGAGAGGGCGCAGGTCGGATTAAGTGCTCCGTCATACACCTCCAGGGCATTTGCGGGATATATAACCAGCCGGCCCTTTTCATCCAGTTCTTTTCCTGTGCTTTGCTTTTTCTGCTTCCGGTAAAATGAATCGTAGAAGCGGACGATCGCATCGGCCACCGGGAGATATTGTTGTATGTTTTCGCCAGTGTATCGCCCTTGTTCCAGCATCATCAGGGCGAATTCCATGCCCGACGTCCAATGTCGCCGGAGAACATCGGGACTGGATGTTCCGTCTTTCCGGGCCATGCGTACGGGCATGCCAAAGAGATCGATTGCTTCGGGAAACACCGCTCCCTCCACATTCCAAAAGTGCTTTGCCCAGGCGCGCTCGAGGTTCAGTCGTGAGGCATAAAAGTCAAGGGCCACCCGCATCACATCGGCGTCGCCTGTCTTCAGCAATGGCCAGTAGGACAGACGTTGGTTTTGTGCCGTAAAACCTGCGTTACCCCATTGACGTTCTTCGGGATTGGTCTCCGCAATAAAGGCAGCACCACTGAAAAGGTTCGGGAACCTGCCGGACCGGTTGGCCCCCAGCATAGCGCGAAAAAGTTGGTAGTTGCGCCCCGCCTGCCATGCAGGGTCGTCCGTCTGAGCGTCAGGATTGATCACTATGTAACTACGATTCCAGAAGGTCTTCCACCACTCCGCGGTCACTTCCCGGTCCCGGGCGGTTGTTGCTTGGGATTTCCTTTCCAGTTCTGCAACAGACTCTTCCCAGGCAGCCAGGGTCGCATCTTGCGCGATCCGCAATGTTACCTGGATATCCAACTGCTTCACAGGCTGCGCTGTCTTCAGACTATAATGGTGGAACTTCCGGCCCTCCAGTGTGCCTTCACCACTGTCATCGGCTACCATTCCTGCGCCGGACAGCCGTCCGCCAAAAGTCAGGTTCTCTATCGGATCGGGTACCGACGATGCGATCGCCTCGATTCCCTGCTCCGTGATGGCTGTCAAACGGGCCTGAGAAGGACCTTCGTTTCTATAATGCCAAATGGCTGACGCCCCTTCGAAACGTCCTTTGCCCCGCCAAATTTCTATTGCTACCGAGGCGCTGACCGGCTTAGAGGATTGTCCCTGTACATGGACCACCGGTTTGAAGGTATCCACCCAAATCCGAAAGCTTACCGAGGTGCCGTCTTCGGCCGTACCGCTGACCCGGATGCTGTTGGACATAAGGTCCAGCTCCTGCCGAAAATCAGCAACAAAGGGATTGGGCGAAAGGGTCAACCGTACCCGGCCCAGCTTCACCTGATTCACCTGTCCCGGAACCTTGCCATCAACCCAGCTGTCGGGCGACCCAATATAAAAAAACAGATCGTCCCCCGTGTTCCACACGTTTAATGCAATATTACCGCCCCCGATTGGCATGGAATTCACGGGCCGTTTGCTCGGCACGGACCAGACAATGTTATACGCCTTGAGCCAGTAAAGGATTTCCACCTCCGGGGGAGTGGAAATAATGCCGCATGAAGGATTGATCTCCCCTGCCTCCTGCGACACAACCTGATTCTTGCGGACAGGCAACTGGTTTGGGACAGTCAAAAACGAAGAAAAAATGCTCCCTGTGAACAACAAGAGCAGTAACTGAAACCAGGTATTTCGATTTGATTTCATAATTCATCAATTTGATCATGAAGATTGAAAGAAAGGTTCATTGAAAATCTGATATTTCAAACACATACGTTTCGCCTTGCATTGTTTCTTTTGAAACGGTTTTTCCATTGTACCGCAGGTTCAATTTATTACCGAGCAGCGATTTCGCTTCTACCGAAACCAGTTTGCCGTTTTCCCAGGCAAAAGAGATTTCAAATCCGCCGCGACCTTTGATACCTGAAATCTTACCGGTGGAAAGTTTGACAGGTAACGCTGGCAGGAGGTCCTGATAATAATCGCCATTTTCATCACGCAGCTGAGACTGTAGCAACATTTCAGCAATGCCGGAAGTTGCACCGAAATTCCCGTCAATTTGGAATGGTGGGCACGCATCGAGCAGGTTCAGGTACAGGCCCCCTTTCTTGTAGGCAGTTTCCCCGCTTTCTGTAAGAACTATAAGGTTCTTCAAAAGCTGAAAAGAATGATCGCCGTCAAGCAAGCGCGCCCAAAAGTTAATTTTCCATGCCCGCGACCAACCGGTACCGCCATCGCCCCGGTGCGAAAGGGTCACTTTGCAGGCCTCAGCCAGTTCGTGTGTTATAAGGGGATGTATTTCATTACCCGGGTGCAGTCCCCACAGGTGAGAAACATGGCGGTGCTTATTATTCGGATCGTCCGCATCTTCCAACCACTCCTGCAACTGCCCGTGCCTGCCAATCTGGTTGGGAGCAATATGGGCATGCTTTTCTTTCAATACTTCCACAAAATCAGCATCCACTCCCAGAATTTCAGCCGCTTCAATGGTGTTGAAAAAGAGGGTACGGATGATTTGATGGTCCATGGTGGGGCCCATCACCAGGCCGCCATTTTCGGGACTTTTGCTGGGGCCGCTGACCAGCCACTCCGGATTTTCGGGAAATGGTACAAGGTAATCCGCAAAAAACCGGGAAGCTTCCTTCAAAACCGGATAAGCTCTGTTTTTCAAATATGCTTTATCTCCTGTAAACTGATAGTGCCACCACAAATGCTGGCTCAGCCAGGCACCCCCGGAAACCCAAATACCGTGGTTGGCGTTATTGATGGGCGCAGCACCCCGCCAGAGGTCAGTGTTGTGATGAGTTACCCAACCCTTCAGGTTGTAATGCTCTTTGGCTACGTTCTGCCCGGTAATGGAGATCTCTTCCACCATGGACAGCAGTGGTTCGGCACATTCGGAAAGATTCGTTATTTCCGCCGGCCAGTAGTTCATCTCGGTGTTGATGTTAATGGTATATTTACTGTCCCAGGGTGGCGCCAGTTTGTCGTTCCAGATGCCCTGCAAATTAGCCGGCTGTGTTCCAGGCCGTGAGGAGGAGATAAGCAAATACCTGCCGTATTGAAACACCAGGGCAACCATACTGGGATCTTCATCCGTTATAAAAGAAACCAAGCGCTCATCCGTAGGCCGTTTCGAAATTTCCGAACTTCCCAAATCAAGGGTTAATCGGTTGAATAACGAACTGAAATCACGGATGTGTTCTTCTTTCAATGTCCCGAAAGATTTTCCCTGGAGGTTTGTGAGGTATTCTTCGCAACGTTTCTCCGGATTGCCGCTGATGTCGTCATAGTCCACAAAGCTGGTGGCCGCAACTAAATAAAGGGTCGCGTTTCTGGCATCTGCAACCTCAATGGAGTTCTCGTTGGCAATGAGCTCACCCCCCTCGTTTACCACTTTCAGCCGGGCTTCAAAAGTGAGTTTACTTTCGGGATAGGGATTTCCATCCCTGCCCAGTTCCCTGGGATAATCGTTGGCATTTCCTTTCAGTATGATTTGATCCCCGTCAACCGATACATCGTATTTCAAATGTGGTGAACCCAGCCCGGTGGTGAAGTTCAGTGCCCCTTTTTTGGATGATTCAAGACGGATTACCAGGGCTTGTCCAGGTTCGGAAGCAAATACTTGACGTTTGAACTTTACGTCGTTCACTTCATAAAAAACCGTTGAGATGGCTTCTTCCAGATTGAGGCGACGCTCGTAGCCGGTGGCCTTTTCGTGATCGGGAAAATTGAGCAGTACATCTCCAAACGGCAGGTAACACAACTGCCCAAACGGTTGCGACATGAAATGCCGGTTCCCCAGTTCATGCGCCTGGTCTTGTTTTCCTTCCCATAACAGTTGTCGCAACTGTCCCAGATATTCATGGGCGCCTTCGTGTTCATAAACATGGGGCTGGCCGCTCCACAGCGTCTCTTCGTTAAACTGAATGGTTTCATTTTCAATTCCTCCGAAAACCATTGCTCCCAACCGCCCGTTCCCAACCGGCAGCGCTTCAGTCCATTCATTAGCGGGTTCATCATACCAAAGAACCATGGAGGGATTTAACTCTTTTTCAGACTCTCTAAACCGGTTGCAAGATAGTTGAGGCAGTAGAAACAAAAACAGAATAAAATAATATAAATTTCTCATGGCATAATAATTATTATTTTTCATCTACAGAGGAAAATGGCTGAATGTTCACTGTTTCACCAACGGTCATATGGAGCTCAATGATTTCTCCAGCAACATGTTTCGTTTTTCCGTTTGAGATAACACGGATCTTAGTATCCCATGGATTATAAAAATTCAGGATCCCCCCGTTTTCGCTCTTCACATTGAATGCCTCCACCGAACCATTCTTAATAGAGCTGCTGACCAGAAATCCTCCGGCAGCTCTTAAGGTCCGGAACTGACCGTTTTTATCTTCCGGCCAGTTGGGAAAGAGTCTGATTATTCCGTTGTAGCTTTGCATCATACATTCGTTGATTACCGACGGAAGGGCAAAATTCTCAAACCATATACCCATCCTTTTCATATAATACGGGTTTGTATGGTCTCCATACCTTCCACCTGCCTGAAGTGTATTATTGGCGCATGTCCCATTGGGCAGGAGATTGTATTTGATCTCTCTCTTGAACACTTCCAGGTCGAGCATTCCGATCCTGGCAGCCTGCATATGCTGAAAGACAAGCTCATTGCCCCCTTCATTCTGGGAATTCCTTTTGGTATTTGATAACAGTTTCATTATCTCTTCATCTGAATGAAGACCATGGTCCTCTCCCGGGAAGGCAGTAATTAGATTAACTGGGACATTGTAAACCATTTCAGGAGATTCTCCTTCAACAGAGACAAATACTTCCCCATACTCTTCCGATACAGCCGTTGGGTAATCTGGGTAGTTGGTAAGTATTTTCTGAACATCCCTGAGGGTCTGTTTCTCCTGTTTCTGGATTTCCAGTAGCTCAACTGATTTCATATATGAATGAAACAGGTGCTTAATAAAAGTAAGATCAGCCAGTCCGTCACTATTGAACTTAAATCCGGGCATCAATCCATATAACTCCGGAGGTACCGCAGGGAAAACATGGTATTTATTATCATTCCACTGTTTCCCGTGTGCTTCGGGACGGGTCATATAATCAACCAGAAACAAAACGGCATCCTTCATTAACGGAAAGGCCCGGGATCTGAGAAATTCCAGGTCTCCCGAATAAAGATAATGCCACCAGACCCCCTGAACTGCCCATGGCGTTTCAAAGACCTCCCACCCCCAGGTGGGAACCGGATAGGGCGACATGGTCATTTTAACCGGATAGGCTGAATGAGGATAAAAGGCGCCGCGCATCCCATAATAATCTTTCGCGGTTATCTTAGATACCTCTGAAAGAAACTCGATCAACTCAACATAGGGCAAGTTCTTCTCCAGATGGTTCGAAGAAAATGTTACCCAGAATGGTTGCTGGGTATTGTAATTCATATGGTAGTCGCCATGCCATGCAGTACCAATATCCCCGAAGCTCCAGTTGGCAAATAATCCAGGGCAGTTTACGCCTGATTTAGCTGCACAATTGAAGAAATAGAGGTTCCGGTACCATACTTCCTCCAGGAACTTATCTTCAAGAAGCACACCCGATTTCTCCCAGTAATCTTTCCATATACCAATCGTTGAAGCGTAAGCGGTATCATAATCCTCTGTTTTCAAGTCCATCAATTCATTCAGATCTGGCTTCGTAGTTGAAGCGAGGCCTTCATTTAAATCAACACAGAGCCAGAATGGCCGTTTCTCCCCGAATCCATATTCCAGTTCAGTCATTTGCACCATCTGGCCATAATTGATCTTCTCCTTTTTTTCAAGGGTAGCACTTACAACCACACTCAGACAAAACGCTTCGTCATCCGGATGACCCTTCTCTTTGTCATATTCCCCTGGCTCCCGGTAAGGCATTACCTGTCTGAATGCCATGGCCCGGCCATTGCGATGCGTTGTATAGTCAGGGAAATCAGAGGGTGTTACCCGGTCAGGCAACAAGCGAATTCTGTTAAAACAGTTATCCAGATTTGTGCCATTTTCATCAACCAGTTTCATCCAGACCCGGTCCGTTTCCATATCTGCGAAAACCAGCAAATTTGCATATTTATTCTGATCCAGCAGTAACTTAATGGTAACCAACCCATGAGAAATATCCAACCTGGTATCTATCACTTCAACCTTTCTTCGATCAAATCCCAGGATCATACTGCCGCAGGGGAATGGTCTCGGATATGGCTTGGAATAATTTTCGCGGCATAGTGCAATGTATTCCTTATACCAGGGATCTTCATTCAATGATTTCAAGGCAGGATCAATTTTCTCTACCTTTTCAAAAACCTCCTGAAATGTTCCAATCTTTTCCCTGTTATCCTCCGCTATTCTGATATCCCAGACATTGTTATGTCCAAAACGGATCACTATGGCATCAGGCCTGGTGCAAACGACTGCTCCCAGTCCCCCGTTTCCGATCAAAGCCCCCTCGAAAAAATCTGGCGCCGGCCCTTCTGCTATGATCGGATGGGTTTGCGCGATTTCATAGGAAGAAAACGGTGTCTGGGCATACCCTGTGCAGAGGATCAGCCAGCAAAATAAAAGTATAGTTATGTTTTTCATTTTTTTACATTTTTACTTTCTATCTGATTATAGGTAATAGACTGATTGACTGTAGGTTCATTGATACTCTAAATACTAAATATGGGTTTTATCCTCCTACCACCAATCAGTAGAGTTCTGGTCTTGATGTCTTGTAGTAGTAGTCGCTGTTGTGCTTCCTTTGTATAAAAAAACAGGCTGTCTCAAAAGTCCTCTTTTGATTAATTCTGAGGGATACTTTGGAAGTAACCTGGCATTTTTCACGCAGTGAATAAGCACGTTACGAAAAAGTATACCTCAGAAAAACAGAGAGGCTGACCCTTATGAGACAGCCTCTTATAAATCATCCTCAATTTTCTAACTGAAAATCAATATGCGCTAGTATCCAGGATTTTGTACTAAATTGGGATTGACATCAATCTCGCTTTGCGGAAAAGGCATCAGATAATGCTTACTCGGATCGAAAACACGCTGTACACCGCCCAGATCAACAAGGGTGTTGATATAAACTTCTGCTGTTTTCCATCGTTTGATATCAGACCATCTTAATCCTTCCATAGCTAATTCAATCCTTCTTTCATCCCTGATCCGCTCTCTCATCTCTTCCTGAGACAGTCCGGCAGGTAATTCTGGCATATCGATTCCCGGTCTGGCTCTGACCTCGTTAATCGCGTCATAAACAGATTGATTGGGCCCACTCGCCTCATTAGTGGCCTCTGCGTACATTAACAACACATCAGCGTACCTTATAAGTATCCAATCCTGTTCACTCTTGGTACTGTAATCAATAGGCAGGGCATCCCAGTCACCATATTTGACAGGATTTAAACCACTTGAAGATGGTCCGTTATATGCAAAAGTCACTTCCTCGCCGGCAGAGTTTATCGCAACATCTTCAAAAGCCTTGATGGTCAATAATAATCGTGGGTCACGGTTAAGCCTCCAGTCATCAGGATCATACAAAGGAGAAGATGTAATAGGAAGTCCATCAGTGCATTCAAAAGCATCGCGTAGCTCTGTTCTCGGATTAACCACTCCATGCCAGTTCCAACGGATATCCAATTGTGAGCTGGCATCAGGATTAAGATAACGGGTCGAGAATATGATCTCAGGATTATTACTCTGCCCTGCTGGTAAAAACAGCGTCCGGTAGTCATCAAAAAGCCAGAATTTACCACTACCACCCTGGATTACCTCTTCGGCCATAGAGGCTGCGTCAGCCCATTGCCCCTCATAGAGCAATACCCTGGCTTTTAGTGCCTGTGCGGAACCTTTAACTGCATGACCATCCGTATATGCTATATCAGGAAGATTAGCAATGGCAAAATCAAGATCACTGATCACCAGTGCGATTACCTGATCTTTGGTACTTTGTTGAACTTTTGCATCTTCGATTGTAACCTGTGTAGTATAGAGCGGCACACCTCCATAAACATCCGCAAGTTTAAAATAAAACAATGCCCTTAAAAATAGCGCCTCTGCTTTAAATTTGATTTTCGAAGTCTCGAGGATAGGTGCCTCTTCAACATTATCCAGGAAAAAGTTAGTGGCTGCTACTCCATAATAACAATTTCTATAAATTTCATCGACCAAACTTCCTGATGTTGAATAAATTTCCCCCTGGGCCAGTGGGACCCAGGATTGCGACTGGTTAGCGCTTGACTCTCCTGCCATTACATCCGACTTGGCATCATCATGGGTAAAAGGGTTACGCTGAAGATTTTGATAGACACCTGTCAAAGCCATTTGCACTTCCTCCTCGCTTGTCCAGAAGGTCTCACTGGCTACTTGATCAAGAGGATTCTTGTCCAAAAAATCGGAGCATGACACAAAAAATAGTGCAAAAATTCCGATTACGAAAATTCTTCTAAGATTTATAATATAATTATTCATGATGAAGATTTTAAAGTGTGACTTTAATTCCAAAAGCTAACGTCCTGAGATTCGGATATTGCGCTAAAGCAGAACCTCGAGTAATTCTTTCAGGGTCTGTTCCGGGATACTTGGTAGCGGTAAATAAGTTATCACCGGAGAAATAGACCTGTGCTTGTTTCATTCCGATTTTCCGGGCAGCCGAAGCAGGAATATTATACCCTATTCGCAGGTTTTTTAACCGCAGGAAAGAAGAATCATGTAGCCAGTAAGTTGATGTTGTACCAGCGACCGGTCTGTATGCAGCTACGTACATAGCCGGATATTCATTGGTAGGATTATCCGGGGTCCAGGCATTTTCAACCAGGTCCATTGGGGGAGGAGAACCCTGGGTATAAGGTTTAATACCCCAGTTTGTAGCATAATCCTTTATACCTTGAACACCCAGGAAAAATGCTGTAATATCAAAATTTTTCCAGCCAACATTGAAGCCGATGCTATAATAGAAATCAGGGTAGTAACCATCAACAACCACCCGGTCATCGGAATTTATTTGGCCATCGCCATTTGCATCTCTATATTTCAAATCACCCGGTTTAGGATTAAACTGGTGTGTTGGATTTGCATCAATGTCACCCTGGTTCTGGAAAATCCCGATCCACTCAACCATATACCATGAATTATAAGGAAGACCTTCCTGAACAGTATTTGTCCCAAGGGTTGGGCTTATGATGCTGAGCACTTCATTTTTGTAAAATGATATATTACCGAACACATCATATATGACATCACCTATTTGATTCCTATGGCCCAATTCAAAATCCCATCCGGTATTTTGCATTTGCCCGCCGTTTACTGTTGGTGCGGATAATCCCACACTCCAAGGCACCGGGATACTATACAGGATATCATCGGTGAGTTTATTATACCAGTCAACTGTTAGATATAACAATCTCTTCGCTATACTGGCATCAAATCCAATGTCAGTAATTGTGGTTGTCTCCCATTGCAGCGTTTTGTCTACCAGCCGTGTGTTTTGTACCCCTGCTTCTAATGAACCATAAGGATATTGGGCTGATGATAAAATGGACTGATAAGGATATGTCCCGACGTTCTGGTTACCTAACCGGCCCCATGAAGCCCTGAGTTTTAAATTATCCAACCAACCAAGATTTTCCATAAACGATTCTTCTGATATCCTCCATCCTGCAGATACAGATGGGAAAAATCCCCAGCGCGTATCCGGGGCAATCCTGGAAGTTCCATCGTAACGGGCATTGGCTTCAAACAGGTACCTGGATTTGAAACTATAATTAAGGCGACCAAAAAACGACTGTATTGCCCATTCGTTGGCTGTTCCACTGGTGGACTGACCATCGGCTGCACCGGCGTCTAACTCTCTTAGATTATCCGTTGGAAATTCTACCCTGCGTCCCCCTAATTGTTGGTAGTAGGAAGTTTCCTGGTTATACCCTGCCAGTACATTTACATAATGGTCCCCAACTGTTTTATTATAATTCAGCGTGGAATACAACGTAGTATTAAATCGGGTATACACATCATCTCTAACCCCTTTGTGCCACACTCCATTATTGTGAGCGTAACTACCGTCATTGAAATAATAGTTGCTTACTGCATGCTCATGATTCTTGATCATGTTATAATCAAAAATAGCTGCCCCTTTGGTGTACCATGTCAGATCTTTTGTCAGTTTCACTTCCGTATAGATCTGGGGTGACATATTATAGCGGCCATTTGTATTTGAGCCCGCCACTAACATTGCATCTGGGTTTCTTACTGTCCATTCTGCAATATCCGCGCTGTACCTTGCAACATAACCGGTAGTACCATCTGGCAATGTCATTGTAGGAGTATAAAGCGGTCCGGGTCCAAAAGTATGCATGATAAAATATGCCGAATTAAATTGTGACTGGATATCTGCTATTTTATCTGATTTCAACATCCGTAAATTTCCACCTATAGTTAACCAATTGCTGACTTTTGAATCCACATTCATAAGCAAATTATATCTTTTAAAATCAAATAAAGGGACAATTCCTGATTGATCCAGAAAACCGGCAGACAGGTTAAATGTTGTTTTTTCATTTCCACCATTGACGCTTAAGTGATGGTTCTGCACAAATCCTGTTTTATACATATGATCTATCCAATTAAAATTGGGATAATTAACCGGGTCGTCTGTGTTGTTTCTGTATGCATCGATATCGGCCTGGGGAAAATATGCAACACCACCATTCCTTATATTGGCCTGGTTCCATAGTTCCATATATTGGGCTGAATTCCATAGTAGGTCAGGCAACCTGGTTGCATTCTGGGCCTGAAGATTCACATGATATTCGACAGATATGTCACCTGCTTTACCCCTTTTGGTAGTAATAAGTATAACACCGTTTGCAGCTCGAGCCCCATATATTGCTGCTGAAGCTGCATCTTTCAGTACTGAAATACTTTCAATGTCGTCCGGATTCAGATAGCTTATGTTACCTTCCACACCGTCAATCAATACAAGCGGGTTACTGCCTGTACTACTGAATGTCCCGACACCACGGATACGCATAGTACCTACATCATTACCTGGTTCCCCCCCGCTCTGAACTACTTGTAAGCCTGAAATCCGCCCTGACAACAGGTTCTGAACGTTGGTGGCCGGACGCTTGACAATTTCTGCGCCGCTTACCGACCCTACAGATCCGGTAAGATTTACTTTGCGCTGTACACCGTATCCAGTAACAACTACCTCCTCAAGACCTAATACATCAAATGCAAGAATAGTATTTATGGATGTTTGATTGCCAACCTGAACTTCTTGGGTAAGCATTCCGATGTAAGAAAAAACAAGGACATCATCCGCCTGGGCTGTAATGCGGAAGTTGCCATCAACATCTGTTATCATACCGGTCGTCGTTCCTTTAATTGTAATATTAACTCCCGGTAGTGGATTTCCGTCCGCATCTGATACTGTCCCCGTAACAACTCCATTCTGTACGGCAATATCAGATAACTCGGAATTCTGGTTATCAGAATTCACACCATAAACCTGGAAAATGGAGATGAATAACAGGAGACCACTCAGACGCATGGTTTTCCGAATTTTTGCAGAATAAACTGTCTTCCAATTTATTCTGGGATTAAGTAATTTTCTTTTCATGGATATTAGTTTTGGTTATTTATTTGGTTTTATTTAGATTGAATCTAAATTACTTTTTTTACTATTCAGTGCATTATTTCTGGATCATATCTGTATAGCATGCTGTATAGTATTCTGTATTCGAGCGTAAAGTTTTTTTTAAGGACTCTTATTTTTGGGCTTTTTCATACGTTTAAAGTTTTAGGTTAATGATCAAAGTGATAGATAGTTTCTAGATCGTTTATATTCTTTGTAACACAAGTACCGTAAAAACGATGGTTTATTGACACAAATAAATATATGAAATATAATACATTTGCCTATAAATTTGTTAGATTTTTCTCATTATCGTTTAGGGGTTCGTTCCCCGCTGCCTGCAGCAAACAGATTCATTTTAAACAATCGGCTATTGAATTTCCCAGTAATCAGTCCGGAATAAAGATACCGGTAAGCCTTCCGTATTAAATAAGTTAGGGATTGATGCGTTATCAAAGGCGAACCTGACCGCAACGGGTTGTTTTATATTATGATTGTATACCATTATGGAATTACCTTTGATTTTTGCTTCTGCATCTGCAAATTGCCTGTCTTTACCCGCAATTTTTAAATGAGTGATTCTTTTATCCGGACAGAACAATCCGTTATCGGCATTGTGGAAAAAAATCTGGATTCTGTTTTTTTTGATTGTCATCGATTTGTAAACCGGACTTTTATATGCTGTTACAGGCATGCCGTATACCTCTGCAAATGCCCAGTTGGCGAGTCGTTTTCCTACATCCTGTTTGTTAAGCGGATGTATATTTTTTACATCTTCCACCAGGTCTGAAATTACAACCATGCCTGTATTGGGAATATCCATGGCTTTTACCTGCTGTTCACGCAATATACAGGCTTTTTGAGCTGAATCGCCATAGGCAAACGGAGCTATCTGTACATAATAGAATGGAAATTGACAGCCAAAATCCTCCCGCCAATTTTCAATCAGTTTTCTAAACAGTTTATAATAAGTTTGTGAAGTTGATACATTGGATTCACCCTGATACCATATCACCCCGGCTAATCCAAAGGGTACCACCGGAGCTATCATCGCATTATATGCAACGCCCGGGAGATTTGGCCACCACGGATATTCGGTAATTTTACCGGATGCTTCTTTTAATTCCGGATCATTTTCTACCAATTCCTTTTTCAACCACACTTCGGCCGGTGTACCACCCCATGCAGAAACAATCAAACCGACAGGGATATTCAGGTTTTTGTGTAATTCGCGGCCAAAGAAATAGGCCAGGGCACTGGTAGTCCTTATCGTTGAAGGGGAACACTCGGTCCAGTTGGCATTGCAATCCCTCTGGGGGTAATCGTCGCCAACTTTCGGAATGTGAAAAATGCGAATATCGGGGTAATTGGCGTTGGCGACTTCCTGATCACCATCCTTTATCTTGTGGTTGAAGCTCCACTCCATGTTTGACTGCCCGGAACAGATCCAGACTTCACCCAACATCACATTTTTAAGGATGATCTGGCTGCTGCCTTTGATTGTGAGGGAATATGGCCCGCCCGCTTCACCTGTTTTGAGGTTTGCCTTCCATCTGGAATTATTTTGTGCGGTGGCAACAACGGTATCACTGCTGTTCCAGCTTCCAACAATCTTCACCTTTTCATTCGGCACACCCCAACCCCAAATGGCTACCTCTGATTTTTGTTGCAAAACCATATTGTCGCTAAAAACAGATGGTAATGATATCTCAGCATAACTGTTAGAGGTAAAAAACAGTGTGCTGATTAACAGGATATTGTATAAGCTTTTCATGGTTCAAAAGATGAATTATTAATAGATGACAGCGGGTTGAAATTCAACTTTCCCGTTATGTGGTATATTACTCTCAATAGAGAATTTAACTATGATTTTGGATTTATCGGTGATTTGTGCCGTTTGATTAATGTTTATTTTGTTTTCAGATACAACAACAAATTCGTCGAGAGCCCTGGTTCCCTGATAATAGATCTCGGGATTATCTATTTTGATATCTGTTTCTTCATCGGGTATTACCAATAATGTATATTGACCAGGTACATTTATGTTATTGCTAAGTTCAACTTCGACCTGAACTTTACCGTTTTTAAACATATCTTTACTCCATGTTGTAACCTCAACAGGCCTTGCCCATACCCGCATACTTTGTTTTGTTTCAAACGGTATAAAATTATCAACATAGTAAAGAGACAGCGATCTGATAAGTGGTTTAGCAGCAGCTTTGGTAATATTCAATCTTACTGCCGATACTTCAACCTCATCGAAATAGTCGATTTTTTTACGACCTACAGATGAACCTTTAATCAGCTC
>SDBV01005043.1_pt1 | contig 18760 bp, 14 predicted proteins | sample 2277081 | NCBI WGS metagenome assembly SDBV01 (sample SAMN10402039, study PRJNA504765) | marine sediment metagenome | isolation source: marine sediment core GS10_PC15, 223 cmbsf | place: Arctic Ocean: Southern Knipovich Ridge | collected 2010
AACTGCATGGATTGTCCGCTTGACCCGGTAATCCATGGACCGCAGTTGTCGCTCAGAGTTGATACCGGGCAGGGCTATTTCGACACGGATAGAATCGAGTTGTACATAGGACAGACGATGGATATCGGCATAACGAATACCTCTACCGATAAATTGAAATGGTACGATGCCTATGTGATCATGACCGATGGCCTTGCCAACGGCTCATGGACCGGTGTAAATGGATTACTGGATGTTGATCCTGGTGTAGACGGATGGACCTATTACGGAACCAGTCCGCTGCCACTGTATGACGCGTGGTATGCTGAGATTTCTACTCCCTTACCGGACGACAGCATTGACCCCGAAAATGTCAGTGCATATGTGGAATATATGCACGATACTTTTGATGAAACTACCGTGACCTTGTTTAATGAGTTTTATGAGCCGGTAGATACGCTTGTCATTGCTGCCGTTGACATTCACCTTTATTCGCCTAATGGCGGCGAAGCACTCTTCAGCGGAGAAACGCACACCATCGACTGGCTGGCAAAGCCGTATATCACTGACATCAAAATTGAATATTCTGTCAACAACGGAACAGACTGGGTTTTGATCGAATCGAGTACGACCAATGATGGAAGTTATGACTGGACGGTTCCTTTTGTGCAGTCAACTCAGTGTCTTATCAGAGTTAGCGATGCAAGTGTCCCGGCAACTAACGATGATAGCGATGCAGTCTTTTCGATCGATGTTCCACCTTCGCTGACGGTTATATCTCCCAATGGCAATGAAAATCTTGTGTCATCAAACTCAACATGAGATCACATGGTCAAGCACAGGTTCCATTGCGAATGTTGACATTGAATACACTCTCGATCTTGGCCTATCCTGGATCCCGATCATAACTCCGACAGAAAATGACGGTTCCTTTTTGTGGGACCCGATCCCGGACGCTTTTTCCAATGAATGTCTAATTAGTATCACAGACGCGGATTCTGAGGCACATGATGAAAGTGATGACGCTTTTGTGATTTTCCAATGCCTGTACGGGCCGATCCTTGGCGATCTGAACTTTGATTGTTATGTGACTCTGCCCGATCTGGCGATTCTTTCGGGAAACTGGCTGTTATGCGGCAATCCGTTTGATATAAACTGTTTGGATGCCTTGGATATTGATCAAGACGGATACATCGATATAGTTTACGGTGGTGACGACTGTAATGATAACGACCCGAATGTAAATCCCGGCATGACTGAAATCTGCGGCAACGGAATTGACGATGACTGCGATGGAACCGTAGACAACAAAGATGCTGACGATGACGGATACATCGATATCAGTTGCGGTGGAAACGACTGCAATGATAACGACCCGAATATCAATCCCGGTATTGCAGAAGTATGCGGTAATGGAATTGACGATGACTGTGATGGATCAGTGGATAACAAAGATGCCGATATTGACGGATACATTGATACCAGTTGCGGTGGAAGCGATTGTGATGACGCTGATGCCAATGTCAATCCCGCCGCTGCCGAGATTTGCGGCAATGGAATTGACGATGACTGCGATGGAACAGTGGATAATAAAGATTCTGACGGTGACGGGTACGTCGATGTTGCTTGCGGGGGAACCGACTGTGATGACAGTGACGCCAATGTCAGCCCCGGTGACGCCGAGATCTGCGGTAATGGAATTGACGATGACTGCGATGGAACCATCGACAATAAAGATTCCGACGGTGACGGATACCTTGATACTGCTTGCGGTGGTAATGATTGCGATGACGGTAATGCCAGCGTCAACCCCGGTGCTGCAGAGGTATGCGGTAACGCAATTGACGATGACTGCGATGGAACCGTGGACAATAAAGATTCTGACGGTGACGGGTACATTGATGATGCTTGTGCTGGTGGTGATGATTGCGATGACACCAGGGCCAATGTCAATCCCGGTGCTGTAGAGGTATGCGGTAACGGCATTGACGATGACTGTGATGGAACCGCGGACAACATAGATGCTGACGGTGACGGATACATTGATACTGCCTGCGGCGGCGACGATTGCGATGACACTGATGCCACTGTCTATCCCGGCGCCCCAGAATTGTGTGATGGTATAGATAATGACTGTGACACTTTGATCCCTGATCCCGAAATTGATGATGACGGGGACGGGTATATTGAATGCACCATCGATGTCGGTGGATGGGACGGTGACCCTGGCGTTATCGGAGGTGACGACTGCGACGATATCGACCCGAATGTATTTCCCGGCTTTCCCGAGATATGCGACAACGGCATCGATGACGACTGTGACGGCTTGGTCGATCTTGATGACCCGGACTGCGAGGTCTGCATCTGTAACCCGGACTTTGACGGTAACGGATTTGTTGACACTGCTGATCTGGCCATGATGGTGGCTTGTATCAGCTCTGGGCCATGTCTTCTCCTCGAGATGGATCTGAATTGTGATGGATTCGTAGATACGATAGATCTGGTGGGCATGATCACTATTGTAGAGACATGTATTGGCCCTCCTTTCTACTCAGGAACCGTGGAACAAGGGATTGCCTGCTGCGAGGCGTGGAAGGCGGGATTGTGATAATAACCGGCCAAATTAACGCTCAGAGTTGACCGGGCTGAGTAATGTGGCATTATGGGGCTTAATTTGTGAATTGGCTGGAAAGGATGCTGAAATCGGCGAGGTTGACATCGTCATCGCCGGTGAGGTCGGCGCCGCCGCAGTTATTGGACAGGCTGCAATTAATATCGAGCCATCTGGTTGCAAAGTAGGCAAAATCGGATAGACCCACGCCATCGGGGCAGGTAATGTCGGCTGTGATCGATTGCCATGCTAACTTCGGGTAATCGATGCCATCGGTACAGATACGCCAGTAATTATCCGTGCCGCTGACGCTCTCATCGACAAAATCCCAGTTGGCCGATGTAAAGGTAGCCTTAATTTTCATATTCGCGGTCGATTCGGCTGTGACGCTTGTCAGGTTGAAATTAGGAGAGCCAAACAAATCGTTATATCCGCAATCAGAAAGGCCTGGATTTACCGTAATATCCCAGAAGCAATCGTTATAATCGCCTAATAAGTCGGATCCTATCAGTCCGCCGGCATTAATTGTTGCGGTGACCGTCGAGTTGGCATAAGAATTTGAGACCGTGCCCCTGTTATTGTATCCGAGGAGGCCGCCTGCATAATCTGTTCCAGTAACATTGCCGGCAGCGTATGAGTTCGAGATCGTGTCCAAATTCTTTCCTGCTATTGTACCGACATAAGCATTGGCCGTAAGATCGCCGACAACAGATGAGCTTGCGATCACCCCTTCGTTGGATCCTGCCAGTATGCCAACGTAATCACCGGTCCCGGCATTGACGTTAGCATTAACAAGAGCCAAATTCTTTACCTGACCGCCTGGGCCGATATACCTGAACATCCCGATGTAATCCGTTCCGGTAGAGGTGTATGTAAAGTTGGAGATCGAGAAACCGGCTCCGTTGAAAGAACCGGTAAACTTTGCTGCGGGGTTTGCTATGAGATTGAACGGTATTGCGGTATATGGGGTCAAATCGATATCGTCTGTAAGGATAAAATGCTTGTCCCAATCGGAGGGCTGGTTGCCGATGGCGTTAAGTTGGGCAGAGCTCGATATCCGGTATGGATCGACTTGTGTTCCGCCGCCCGGAAAGGTTATGTGTTCCCACGAAAGATGCGGATAGTCGGAACCGGGCATCGGCATTATCCATATAGCGGGGAAGTCCCACCCAGCCGAAGTAAATGTGCTTTGTATTTGCATATTCGCGGTTGATTCGGCGGAGATATTGGCCAGATCGACATTAGAAGAAAATGTGCCGTCATCAAAACCGCAATCGGCAAGTGACGGATTGAAAGTATTGTCCCAGAAGCACGCGGTATATGTACCGTTAGAGTTGTATCCGATAAATCCGCCGACGTCACTTACCCCTGTAACAGTGCCTGCCGCAAAGGAGTTTGATATGTCCCCTTCATTGTATCCGGCGAGTGAACCAACTGTGTCGATTCCGTTAACAGTTCCCCTGACATAACAGTCACTGATATCGCCAGAGGTATATCCAGCCACCGAAGCGATATAATCTGTTCCGGAAACTGCAGCCGTTGAATATGACTTTGCAATGGCGCCTTCGTTCCACCCTGCCAGCGAGGCAACTTTGTTGTCCCCACTAACACTTCCGGTTACATAGCAGTTGTGTATGCCGCCTGCGAATTTGGGTATCGGTCCTGCGGCAGTGCATAGCATAAGACCCATGTTATTAAAGGAGATATTTCCATAGTCCGCAAGGACACCGGCAGTGCCGTCGATGTTTTCAATTCCGACAGCATGGTCGCTACCGTCGGAAGGACATGAGCCGTATTGGACCTCGATCTCGTCGTTGTTTCGATGAAGAATGATCTCGAATGTTACAAGACCCCAGTCGGAGTAATGCGGCACGTCATAATATCCTATCACGAATTCCTGGTTATTCCCGGAACCGAGAAGCTGATAGACGATCGTACCCTCGGCTAACACATTCGGGTCGAAATCTCCCCAGTATCCGGCGATCAATCCGTTAGGGCTGGCTGCGTCTGGTATCTGCTGCGGCTGCCACGCAGGATCCTGGCCGGACAAGAATGTAACAAATCCATTGGAGGCGATATATACCTCTGAATAACTTGTGCCGTAGAAATTGAAATTAAAACCCAACGGGATCGCAGAACTGATCTCCTCATCACCGAGTGAGATTGCCGTGCCGGTGACACTGATATCACGCAGGTTTGTCGCCGCCGGGCACGCATAGACCGTGGCTATAGAAGCACGGCTGAACCCGGCAATAGCCCCTACGCAATCGCCGGTGCCGGCAACAACATTACAATCGACTATTGCGACATTTCTGACCTGAGCATCCGAGTCGAGATAACCGAACAAGCCGATATAATCCGCAGCGGTTGAACTATATGTAAAGTTGGAGATCGTATGGCCGTCGCCATCGAAGGTGCCCGTAAATTTGGTTCCGTCGTGTCCGCTTTCTGCAGGATCTGTGTCTGGAGCGATGATATTGAATGCTGTGCCAGTATAAGCCGCCAGATCGACATCGGCGGTCATCAGGAATTGCTTGTCCCAGTCGTCAGAATTGGCGATGAGGCCTATTTCCTGCATATCGGCGCCGGTTGCGATCAGGTATGGAGTGACAGCAGAACCATCACCGCCTGAGTATACACCTGAGGCAATGAGAGCGGGGGATAACAGGCGTAAAAACACCAAACCAAAGAATATTTGCCTTTTCACCATTCTCTCCTTAACCGTAGATACGTTTCCTCCGAGAAACAATAACTATTATATCTTTCAGATTCTGAAAATCAAGAACAATCTCAAAATCTTTTGTCAAACAGACCAATATGGCCTCTAATGCGTTAAACCTGCGGCTTGTCAAGACAAAGGTTGTCGTAATCAACTCAAATATCTTCAGTACTCCGGCAATGGCATGTGTTGACATTTTCGGGTTGTTGGAGTATTTTAGGGAAATAGAGAAAAAGCATAAGGGTGTATGTCTTGTTGGTTTAATACCAATGGTATTTATTACTCGCGCGTTGCACGATTTATAAGTCATTGCTAAAAAAGCCTTTAGCCGCGGACTTAGGCACGCGTATTTTCACAATCAGTATAATAGGGTAGGTCGTATGCGAAAGAAACGTGTTATCTGGTGGTGGCGGGAATTGTACTCCTATGATCAGATCGCTTTAGTGGTGGTCGTTGTCGCATACGTCACGGTCGGGGTCGGAGTTGCACTGGATAAGTGTGGTATATTCGATGTTTCCGGCTGGGTGGTTTCTGTTATTACTGACTCGGCGTCTATCTTGAAAACCAGAGTCCCGGTGCCGGTTTGGTCGCTCTTTGTATATTTCATTGCACTACCTGTCGGTATTGCCCTGCGGGAGTACTTTCATTCTATGAGAATCCGTCTGCTATACCCCAATCCAACCGAGATCAAGAGAAAGATCAGACGCTATCTACAGCATATGGACTTCGGTCCGGATGGTACCGATGTCCATAATATCCAATTTGCGGGACTGGAGTTTACGGAGAACTTGCCTGAAGGCAGCGTAAAAAGATATCTTCGCCGGGTAATGGCAAGCATGGGATACCTGGAACTATTTGATATGAACAGGGAATCGGTAAAGGTGAAACTACGGTCACGACATTGGCTGTTTCTGTGGCGCAATATCCTCCGACGAGGATACTGGAAAAAGAAAAAATAAGGGACTTTTATGGCTTCTCCTGGACTTAATGTGGCAACATGTCAATTTGCAGTTGGTAAATCGATAAGTCAAAATGCCGAGAATATCTGTAAATATATACGGGAGGCAAAAAATAATGCCGCCGATATCGCACATTTTCCGGAATGTGCGCTTAGCGGATATGCTGGGACGGATTTTGAGAGTTTTGACGGTTTTGACTGGGATTTATTGAAAAGTGAAACGGAAAGTATAATGTCTCTTGCGGGTCAATTGCGTATATGGGTGGTTTTGGGCAGTACCCACCGGCTAAGCGGGGCCAATAAACCGCATAACAGCCTGTATCTTATCAATCCCGAAGGGCAGATCGCCGACCGGTACGATAAGAGGTTCTGTACGGAGCGTGACCTGGGGTACTATACGCCTGGGGAAAGATTTGTGCATTTCGAGATAAACGGGGTCAGATGCACACTGCTGATATGTTTCGACCTGAGATTTCCGGAGATTTATCGCGCATTGCAGAAAGCGGGTGTTGATTGTCTCTTCCAATCGTTCTATAATGCCAGACAGAAAGGCAAGAGCGTACACAAGCATATTATGCGACAAACGATGCAGTGCAGAGCGGCGACGAACTATTTCTGGGTGAGTGTGGCCAATGCAAGCGGGGTTTACAACCCTTATGGATCGTGTCTTATCCGGCCTGACGGTAAGATCGTGGCAAGTTTGATTATCAATAGGCCAGGAATTATTATCAATAATGTAAATCTTGACGATGATTATTATGACCCTTCGGCTCCTTTCAGGGAGATGGCTATCAGCGGAGCACTCAGTAACGGTCCTGAGGTCGATGACCCGAGGTCGAAAGATACAAAGTGCCTATAACTTTAGCAAAGCGAAAACGTATATTGGAGAAATCATGAATAAGAAGCAGAAGCGTGCATTGACTTATGGAATAATCGTTCTTTCTTTGGTTCTTTTGTTTCCACCGCTTGTCGAACTGAGTGAGAAGAGCTTTGAGTTTATCTTCATAACCGATTTGAGTAAGGTGGATTACATACGACTTAACTTTCATAATTTGATAGTTGCCGCACTTACCGCTGCGTTTATTTATGGTTTTAGAAATAGGAAAAAATCAGAAGAGACAAAAGAAGACGATCAGGAACAGCAATAATTCACTACAGACGACCGGTCGGCTTGGCATTATGGACGCAATTATACTTTCAGGCGGTAAACAGAAGCGAATGGGCGGCAGGGAGAAGGCTTTTCTGGAGATCGGGGGCAGGAGTCTTATCGAGCGAAAGATCGACCTGCTTTCGGGTATTTTCGCGCGGATCATTGTAGTGACAAACAACTCCGCAGCTTATGAACATCTGCCAGTGAGTCTTGTATCCGATGAGAAAGAGGGGCTTGGGCCCTTGATGGGGCTCTGCTGCGGCCTTGAGAAAAGTGAAAGCGAATATTGCTTCGTCACGACATGCGACACCCCATTCGTTCAGGAAGGACTCATTGAGCATCTTAAAGCAGCGGTGGCCGGTTTTGATATAGCAGTGCCGTTGTGGCATGAACGCTACGAACCGCTTTGTGCGGTTTATTCCCGCAGGTGTATCGCACACATTCGAAAGACATTAGAGACTGAAAGGAAGGTTATCTTGTTTTATGACAAGGTAAATGTCAATTCCATACCCATGGAAACGGTCAAGCAATTCGACCCGGAAGGGATATCTTTCTTCAATATCAACACGAAGCAGGACCACGAGGAGGCGTTGCGGATATACAAAAACCTTTGCGGGCCAAAAGATACCGCGTAACGATGCTTGCAAATTCCGCAGGAAGAACTATAATAGGGAGTTTATCGTACACCCTGCGAGGGCTGTACCGTATTTTGAGTATTTATTTTTAGCGAGGTTAAATTGGCCCACGAGATCATAAAGAAAGAACAGCTTTCGGAAAATGTTTTTGTAATGGAACTGAAGGCTGAGTTGGTGGCGCGGGCAAGAAAGCCCGGACAGTTTGTCATTGTCGGTGTTGCGGACGAGTACAGCGAACGGATCCCGCTTACGATCGCAGGAGTGGATACCGACAAGGGTACTATCACGCTTATTTTTCAGCGTGTCGGCAAGAGTACGGCTGAGATGGCGGACCTTAATGAGGGTGACTCATTGGGATATATCGCCGGGCCCCTGGGGCAGCCTACTCACGTCGAAAAGTTCGGGACGGTTGTCTGTGTCGGAGGCGGGATAGGCAATGCCCCCCTGCTGCCTATTGCCAGGGCAATGAAAGAAGCCGGCAATAAGGTAGTGAGTGTGATCGGAGCAAGGGACAAAGACCTGCTTATTCTTGAAGATGAGTTCAAAGAGATAAGCGATGAGTTGATCGTAGTGACAGACGACGGTTCCTACGGGCGAAAGGCTCTTGTAACCGAGCCGCTGAAGGAGCTTTGCGAGGGAGAGAACCCGCCGGATCTGATCGTGGTGATAGGGCCAACAATAATGATGAAGTTCTGCTGCGAGACGACGAGGGAATTTAAAATTAAAACACTTGTTTCACTTAACACGATCATGGTCGACGGAACGGGGATGTGCGGCGGCTGTAGGGTTGAAGTGGGCGGAAAGACGAAATTCGTATGTGTTGACGGGCCGGAATTCGACGGACATCAGGTCAATTTCGATGTGATGATGAAGCGTCTCGGAGCCTACCGGCAGCAGGAACAGAAGGCACATCAAGCGTATAAAGATCACAGGTGCAAAATAGGATTGAAAAATTAATACGGGCCCGACCCGTCAGGACAAAATACAAAAGGAAATTACCGTGACAGATGAAGAACTCTTGCAGGAGCTTTTGGAAAAGAACGCCAGCGGCGAACTTAAACCTACAGACAGATACGAGATACCTTCACAGCCGATGCCGAATCAGGATGGCGTTGCCCGGCGGACGAATGTGGAGGAAGTAGCTACGGGCTATACCGAGACACAGGCGCGTCTGGAGGCGTTTCGCTGCTTGCAGTGCAAGACCTCTCCATGCATTAAGGGCTGCCCGGTGCAGATAAAGATAGGGGAGTTCGTAACGGCTATCGCAGACGGTGACTTTGCGGGGGCGCTTGCGATAATCAAAGAGAATTCGCTGCTTCCGGCGGTTTGCGGGCGTGTGTGTCCGCAGGAAGTGCAATGCCAGGAAACCTGCACCGTCGGCAAGAAATTCAAAGACGTGGACAAAGCCGTTGCCATCGGCAGGCTTGAAAGATTCGTAGCCGACTGGGGCAGTGGGACCGATAGTACGCCGCAGGTTGCGCCGGCTACGGGTAAGAAGGTAGCTGTCATCGGTTCGGGGCCGGGGGGGATCGTCGTCGCAGCCGATGCCGCTCGTGCAGGTCATGATGTTACCGTATACGAAGCGTTCCATAAACCGGGCGGAGTTATGGTCTACGGCATACCGGAGTTTCGCTTGCCCAAGGCGATCGTGCAGCAAGAGATCGATGTACTCAAGAAGATGGGCGTCGATATTGTGTGTAACTTTATTGTCGGCAGGACAAGAACTATCGAACAGTTGATGAAAGAGGACGGTTTCGACGCGGTCTATATCGGTGTCGGGGCGGGCCTTCCGAGGTTTATGAATATTGAGGGCGAACATCTTGTAGGCGTCTATAGCGCTAATGAATATCTTACGCGGGCGAATCTGATGAAAGCGTACGATTTCGGGGCCGGAGCGGATACGCCGATCGCAATATCCAAAAGGGTGGCTGTCCTTGGCGGAGGGAATGTGGCTATGGATTCCGCGCGTACGGCGGTGCGTCTCGGGGCGGAGAAGGTTTATCTGGTGTACAGGCGGAGCGAAAAGGAAATGCCCGCGCGGGTCGAAGAGGTCCATCACGCCAAAGAAGAAGGTATAGATTTTCGCATATTGCAGAATCCCAAACGTATACTCGGAAATGAAGACGGTTATGTTACGGGCATGGAGTGCCTCAAGTATGAACTCGGCGAACCGGACGATTCGGGAAGACGCAGGCCCGTGCCTATTGAAGGCAGCGAATTTACTATCGATGTCGATACCGTCATAGTCGCTATTGGAAACGGAGCCAATCCGCTGATAGGCCAGACGACACCGGGGCTTGATCTGAATCAGTGGGGCAATATCATTGTCGATGAAAAATGCAAAACTTCGCTTGACGGTGTTTACGCTGGAGGCGATATTGTGTTAGGAGCTGCAACGGTGATATTAGCTATGGGACAGGGCAGGACGGCGGCAGCGGGTATCAATGAGTACCTTGCCGGCAAGTAGTATTCACAAGAAACTGCCCTTACAGTTTGCCTTTGATGAGGTCGAGGACTTCCGAAATATCTTTGTAGATCACACCCGAAGTGTATGTCGGAGCATCGGGGGTATCCTTTGAGACTACGATGCAGGCTTCGGAAGTGATCACCCTGGGACGGTGGCCGGTCTTGCTCCGGGAATCGATAACAGGAATAGACTTTCCTGCCAGATCTATTGTTCCCCTGATATGGTCCGGCAAGAATGGGGCATCCTTGAGTTCCATACAACCGATGACCTTTACTTTCAGTCCGTACTTCGCCTTTATAAGTGAAAAGGTCGTTAGACGTGTATGGGCGGTAGCTGGCGGACTCTCGTCATGAGTTGGGGCGTATTCAATCATTTCTCCAACCATAAATTATCCTCCAAATAAGTCTTATCGCAATCAAATCACACATTGACCGCTAAATATGGAAGTATCCTAACGATGCGCCGCCCCAGACGTCCTTTCCCGCAATGTTCACCCATCCTTATCTGTATTATCGGACCACCCTCTTACTAAAGTTTAATCTATTTTTCTGGATTTGCAAATCATAACTCCATAGAATCGACAATATGGGCAAGTTTCCAAGGTTACCAGCCGATATAACCAAAGCAGCGACAGCATTTTAAAGAAAAGACATGGCGACAGAAAAAAATAAAATATTTCCTACCTCAAAGCAGGGCAGAGATATTGTCCACCGCTGGGAGGGCAATCCACTGATCGACATCTGCGATCTCGGATTTAAATGCTCTGACATTCACAACGCCAGCGTTGTCGACCTTAACGGGCAGATCCTGCTTCTTATAACCATTGAGAATCTTGCGGGCCAACGATGCATCCACTTGGCCCACCTTGGTGACGATGGCAATTATAATGTTGAGGTTGCGCCATTTCTCAGTCCTTCGGAAGAGATAAAATACAAACAGCATGAAATGCACAGCGTACTTGACGCGCGAGTGACATTGCTCGAAGATGTTTACTATATCTCTTATACCGCATTGGGAGAGCACGGTTTTCGATTGGCACTTGCCAAAACAACAGATTTTCAAAAGGTGGAGCGCATCGGTCTTATCTCCGAGCCGGATACAAAGGCAGGCGTGCTTTTTCCGACAAGGATAAAGGGACGATACGCCCGTCTGGAAAGACCTGCACACGGAAGAAGTATCTGGATAAGTTATAGCGATGATCTCATCCACTGGGGCTCCAGCGAACTGGTTATCACTCCTCGCGGAGGACACTGGGACGCAAGCCGCATAGGCGCAGGGACCACGCCTGTCGAAACGGCATACGGGTGGCTGATATTGTATTATGGGGCAAAGGACACCTCGGCGGGTCCTATCTATCGTTTGGGTGCGGTGATACTCGACAAAGATGAACCTACGAAAGTCGTAGGACGCGCAGGGATCCCGATATTGTCACCAAGAGAGAACTACGAAAGGATCGGAGACGTTCCAAATATAATCTTCGCAACCGGCATGCTGGTCAGTGACAGCGGCGAATTGAAGATATTCTATGGAGCGGCGAACAGTTGTATCTGCATCGGTGAAACAACTGTCAAAGAGATCGTCGCCAACTGCTTTGCAAGCGATAAGGAGTATTAGATGGCCGCCAATAATAAACAAGGGCGTGACCTGCTGCATCGCTGGGAAGGTAATCCGGCGATCACCGTCGAAGATATTCCATTCCGCGCAAATACGGTTTTTAACGGTACGCCGATAGTAACCGATGACGGTGTTTACCTGCTGCTTCGCATAGAGGGTCAGCATGGATATTCTTTTTTCGCGCTTGCCCGGAGTAAAGACGGTCTTAATTTTACGATCGACGAGGAACCTGTCATGCTGCCGGCAAAAGAAGGGCCGTTCGCAGCTTACGAAAGCAAGGGCATCGAGGATCCCCGGGTAACGGTTGTCGAAGGTACATGCTATGTTGTTTATACGGCTGTAGGTGAACAGGGGCCGAGGATCGCTCTGGCGAAGACGGAAGATCATGTAAACTATGAACGGATAGCCCTGATCTCAGAGCCCGGCAACAAGGACGGTATCCTTTTCCCGCGAAGGATAAAAGGCAGATATGCCCGCCTTGACCGCCCTATCGGTGGCGGACGCGGCAGTATGTGGGTGTCTTACTCGCCGGACCTTGTAAACTGGGGGGACTCGGAGGTGATCATCACGCCAAGGCCGGGGTACTGGGACGATTTCAGGATCGGGGCCTCTGTTACCCCGATCGAAACAGGCCAGGGTTGGCTTGAGATATATCACGGTGTAAAGATGACGTCGGCTGGGCCGATCTACAGGATAGGCGTGGTGCTGCTTGATCTGGACGACCCGTCGAAGGTTGTAAAACGGGGCGACAGCCCTATACTTTCGCCACGTGAAGACTATGAACGCATCGGTGATATAGGCAATGTATGTTTCGCATGCGGAGCGGTCATTGAAAATGGTGGAGAAATGAAGATATATTACGGCGCCGCCGACACGTCCATCTGTATCGCGACCTGCACACTCGAACAGATCCTCGAAGAAGCGTTTTTATAAAGCCGATCATTACAGCATACCTTAAAGCGGAACAGCCTACATAAGCCCTGCTATTCATTGTCTTGGCGATGTCTGAATCGTATTATCGGACCACTCTTTATTTTTTTATTTCAACGCACTCGAAAACAGGGCTTTGCGTAGGCAAAAAGCGGGGTTAGAAAAGTTGACGCAAAGAAGTTTCCCGGAATTGCCGACATATCTGTGGAAAGGCCATTCCCTACTTCGGGGAGATGGCAGTGTAAACTGTAACGGGCAAGGTACAAAATATATGGCAAAAAACAAACAGAGTCCAGCATCAAATGACACCGCCAGTGCTGCCTCGCACAGCTATCGTGGGGTTATTTTCAGATACAGCCTTGCAGCGGCACTGGTCATCGTCACCTCTGCTATCTGTATTCTCGCACACGTTGCCCATGAGGATTTTGAAAAGGAACTCATCAGCCAGACCCAAGAGCAGCTTATGGTCATAGCAAAGTCAGAAATAATCCACATGACTACGCGTGTCGATAACATCTATAGCGGACTTAAACTGCTTGCTACGAATCCGGATATCCAGCGTGCAACTGTAGAAGGTCATTCATTTCAAGACATAAAGAAAAGAGACGGATATTTTCCCGAGGGAATCGTTTTTGAAAATTTCATGGAAGATGTAAGCGCTATCTACCGTTTGGACGACAAGGGTATCGTTCAAAGCAGGGTGCCATGGAAAGATAGAACAGGGGCCGACTACTCCCATAAGCCCGGCGTCAGAGCCGTCCTTGAAACCCATAAACCATATGTTACCCGCATATTCAAAACAAACTCCGGCAAAAAAACGATGTCTGTATGCTATCCCATATTTCACGATGAACAATTTGTTGGGGTACTCCGCGCTCTTGTCAGTCTGAAAACGATACAGGAATGCGCAAAGGACAGCGACTTAGGCAGCCATGGCTATGCGCAGATCATAGATGACAATGGAACTGTCATCGCTCACCCAAAATTCGAACAGGTCGGGCAAGACATGATGACTATACGAAAAGAGACTTTTCCCGAGCATGACTGGTCGGAACTTAAAAGTATCGTAGAGGAAATGCGTAAAGGTCAGGAAGGGGTCGGAACTTATCATTCGGTGTGGTGGAACGAAGAAGACCATAAAATAGTCCGTAAGATAACCGCTTATACGCCTTTTAAGGTGGGCAATCAGCAGTGGTCAATGGGAATAACAATGGGCTACGATGAGATCTCGAGCCCTGTAAAGGCTCATGAAGGAAAACTCCTTTTTGGTGAAGCTTTTGTGATCACGGCTTTTATTCTTGCGTTCATCTGGTTCTATAAAACGCAAAAGGAAAAGACAAAACTCCGCAGCCAAGCTGAATCCGCCGAGAATTTACGAGAGATAAACGCAAAACTCAAGTCGGAAGTCGCATGTCGCATAGAGGTAGAGGAAGGCATCAAAAAAATTAACCGTGAACTCGAAATTGCCGCAGAAAAAGCAAATCTGATGGCCAAGGAAGCGGTATTCGCAAATGAGAGCAAGAGCCAGTTTCTTGCCAATATGAGCCATGAGATCCGTACGCCGATGAACGCTATCATCGGGTTCAGTGATATTCTTGCCGACGAGGAAATGGCCGATGAGCACAAGAACTATGTCGAGATCATACGCGACAGCGGACAAAACCTGCTCACTCTGATCAATGACATACTTGATTTTTCAAAGATCGAAGCCGGTAAACTTGAAACTGAGGTCATCGACAGCTCTCTTAGTGAATTGATCGAGAGTACTCAGTCACTGTTGCTACCCAAGGCCACCCAGAAAGGGCTGGAATTCAAAATACTCCAGTGCGGCAAACTGCCCAGTCATATCCAAACCGATCCTGTGCGTGTTCGCCAGTGTTTGATCAATCTCGTAAACAATGCAATAAAATTTACGGAACAGGGGCATGTATATATCAATGTTGCCGTTGATTCTGACGATGGCAAATCCTATGTCCGCTTTGATGTGGAGGATACCGGCATCGGCATTGAACCGGAACAATTAGAGGAGATATTCAACTCCTTTACACAGGCAGACGGAAGCACCTGTCGAAAGTACGGCGGCACGGGGCTTGGCCTTGCAATAACAAAACAATTGGCAGAACTGCTCGGCGGCAAGGTCTCCGTTTCCAGTGAGTTGGGCAAGGGCTCTGTTTTTAGTTTGCTGATACCTGCTCTTGTGACATCAGACTCAATGGAGTTGGATCGATACGCTATAGCCAACACCCTCGATCAGGATGAGGGAAACGCAAGCGAGAAGTTGTTCTGCGGGCATGTGCTGGTAGCCGAAGACAGCAAGGCAAACCAGATGCTTATCAAACTGCTGCTGGAAAGACTCGGGTTTGAAGTTACTGTTTGTGAGGATGGCCAACAGGCTTTAGAAAAAACCCGGGATAAGAGCTTTGACATTGTCTTCATGGATATCCAGATGCCTAACCTCAACGGCTACGAAGCAACCAGGATAATGCGCAAAGAGGGGATAACAACACCGATCGTGGCACTTACAGCAGGAGCAATGAAAGGCGACAATGAAAAATGTTTCGATGCAGGCTGTGATGAGTATTTAACTAAGCCTGTAGATCGAGACAAACTCGTCGAGATAATCGGTAAATATTTTGTTGAAAGTAGCGACGAAATCGCAAAGGACCTCGACTCTCTTACGCTGCAAAGCGACGAATTGGCCAAAACATGTACGAACAGCCAGGCAGGCGGTGATCCGCAATCGCCAGCGGAGACGATCCGCTCAACTCAACAAGACGATCATCAGAGCTGACAAGCCTTTGGGGCCCAATCGACACTATTTATCCAACCACTTAGCAATTTTTTCGGAATTTGTGCGCAAATCCCAAAAACTACCGTAAGCATATTTTTTTGTTGCCAACAGAGCCTTTTGATGGTATAGAAGTTGCAAAATGGGGGGCAACCGCAAAGGAAAAATATGATAAGGGAGTTTTACTATGGGATTACTTGACATTCTTGTATTTATTGTTTTTGTTGTGTGTGTCATTAGTGTGGGCCTTTTGAAAAGCCGCAAAGAGGTAACCAGCGAAGATTATTTCCTCGCGGGTCGAGGCCTGAAGTGGTGGCTGATCGGATTTTCACTGATCGCAGCCAATATCTCGTCCGAGCAGTTCGTAGGGATGAGCGGCAACGCCGCCAGTCACGTCGGCCTTGCGATCGCCAGTTATGAGTGGATGGCGGCAATTACGCTTGTCGTTGTGGCTTTTTGTTTCCTGCCGTATTTCCTGAAGGCGGGAATCTTTACCATGCCGGAATTCCTTGAGTTCAGATATAACCAGTGGGCCCGCTTGATCATGGCCGTAAGTATGCTGATGATATATATGCTTCTTCTCGGCGCAGTGACATATTCCGGCGCCCTGACGGTAAATACCATGGCTGGCGAGATGGGGATGAAATTTATCCCTTCGATCCCACAGGCTTCTTTGGTTTTAGGGATCATTGCAATGGTTTATGTCGCCGCCGGAGGCCTGAAGGCATGCGCATGGGCCGACCTCATCCAGGGAAGCGCACTTATAGTTGGCGGAGCCGTTGTCATGGTCTTTGCCTTTAAGATGCTTGGCGGGGTAAACGAAGCCAGCTATATTGAGAATGTAAGCACCGGGGCGATCGCGGTGAAAAGCTTTACCACCGATCAGGGCTCAATTGAACGATTCATCGAACTTAACAGGGTGCGGCTGAATATGTTCCTGCCAAAGACCGATTCGGTACTGCCCTGGACGGCTTTGTTTCTGGGCCTGTGGATCCCGAACTTCTACTACTGGGGTCTTAACCAGTATATCACCCAGCGCACTCTCGGTTCCGCTTCATTAGCTGAGGGGCAGAAGGGTATCGTTTTTTCCGCTTTCATGAAACTGCTTATCCCGTTCGTGATCGTTGTCCCCGGCATCATCGCCTTTAACCTTTTCTCATCTGAAATGAAGATCAAGGCGACCGGCGGCAATGCCCCTGTCATCGCGAAGTACCTGATGGCAAACCCGGATACGCAACTGGTTGATGTCGTTGAATCGCCCAGCCAGGATGCTATCTCCTCGTGGCAGGACGAAAAGTTCATGATCGCTGTCTTCGGCGACAGTGAAACACTTGACGCTGCCGATATTAAAAACCACTTCGTTCTTCCTATCACAAAAGAAGATTATGACAACCTTGAGGGCCAGGAGTACACTCTCTTCAAATCAGATGATAAGTCATGGAAAGCCGTATTTCCCGCTTTAGCGGTGGAACTGGAGGTTTATAACGCTGCAACCGAAAAAGCCGCAACCGCCGCCAATGCCCTGACGCATACGGAAAAGTTTGTAAGCCATCATTACGACTCCGCCCTCGGACAGTTGCTAAGTAAGGTTCTTCCGAGGAACACAGGGCTGGTAGGATTTGTGCTGGCGGCCCTGCTGGGCGCGATCATAAGTTCACTGGCAGCAATGCTCAACGCCGCTTCGACGATCTTTACTATGGACATATTTACAAGGTATATCGACCGGGAAGCTTCACAGAAAAGACTGATCTTGCTGGGACGGATCTGCGTGGTCGTCTTTTCGGCGATCGCTATTTTTCTGGCACCTGCTCTGGGTAACCCCAAATACAGTCACAGTATTTTCACGATCATCCAGGAAAGCCAGGGGTTCATTTCACCCGGCATCGTGGCTGTGTTTGCATTCGGCCTGATCGTGCATAAGGCGCCGCGGTTTTCCGGTGTCGTCGGACTGCTTACAAGTATCGTCTCTTACGGCACCTTGAAAGTATTGGTCCCCGGCGTCCAGTTCCTTAACAGGATGGCTATCTGCTTTGGCCTTTGCCTGCTGGTTATGGCGATCATTACAGCGATCAAACCGCTGGCAGAACCTGTGGAGTTTAAATTGAACACAACTATTGAGCTTCATACCTCCAGAGGAGCTAAGTATGCCGGCATAGTCGTTGTCATTTTGACGCTGATCCTTTATGTTATTTTCAGTCCGATCGGAATTGCAGGATAACATGACTTCTAAGAGCGAATTGCCGTAAATGGCCAGATGCCTTGCGGACAGGAGATTTGAGTTGGAAATTACAAATGACAAACAGGCATTGGAGTATTTGAAACAGCTTGCCGACGAGAAAAACATCGATATCTCCGGCGGAAAGGTACGGCGCAGCTCTTCAAGGTTCTGCCTGGGCGTTGAGCATGGCGATTATAACGGCACGGAACTTTTCGGTGTGGGGACGGACCGCTTTATCTGGATGGCGTATAAGCCCAACGGCACCGACAAGGTCAGGATATTCAGCGGCAACTTTGCAGACGACGGTATCGTCGAGTTTACATTAGGCGATGTGCCCGAGCCTTTAACGGTTAAAGATTCATGGGCGCGTTTTCCTTATGGCGTCGATTATATTCTCCACCGCGCCGGCTTTGAGCTTAGTAATGGTTTCGACGCGGTTATCTATGGCAATATTCCCGGCGGCGGTATGAGCAGGTCGGCGTCTCTGAGCCTTAATCTGATCCTTACTCTGCTGGAAGTCAATGGTATCGAAGTAGATGATCCGCTGAAGATCGTCGATCTGGCACAGGCGGTGGAAAACGACTATATCGGATCGCCCTGCGGTCAGCTCGACCAGATCATGATCCTCTTTGCCAAAGAAGGGATGGGTACGCATTACAATCCGGCGACCCGCTCTGTCAGTTATATTCCG
>SDBV01005044.1_pt1 | contig 18756 bp, 16 predicted proteins | sample 2277081 | NCBI WGS metagenome assembly SDBV01 (sample SAMN10402039, study PRJNA504765) | marine sediment metagenome | isolation source: marine sediment core GS10_PC15, 223 cmbsf | place: Arctic Ocean: Southern Knipovich Ridge | collected 2010
TGAACTCAAAGGAATCAGGGCAAAAGTTTTTGTTGGCCAAGCAAAAAAGAAAGATAGTGGATTAAGTCAAAAAGAACAAAAAAAAATAATTGAAGATTTTTCTTTTGGAAAAATAAATGTCCTGTGTGCAACTTGTATTGCAGAAGAAGGTCTTGATATTCCAGAAGTAAATGCAGTTATATTTTATGAGTCAATACCATCAGCAATAAGAAAAATCCAAAGAACCGGAAGAACAGCAAGATTAATGAAAGGAAAACTCATAATGCTTATAACAAAAAAAACAAGAGATGAAGCTTATTTTTATGTTTCAAAAATCAGGGAAAAAAAGATGCACTCTGCAATAAATTCTATTAAGAAAGATTTATCTAATGAAAAACCAGTAAAAAATCAAAAAACAATTAAAGATTATTTTAAGAGATAATTATTATGAAAGTTAAATCTTTATTTGATATCTTTTCAAAGGATATTTCTAAAATTAAAAAAGAACCCCTTTTCAAGGAAAAAATAATTGCGGACTACAGAGAGAGAAATTGTTTAGTCGCCTCAGAACTTATTCATTTAGGACTAGAAGTTGAATTTAAAGAATTAAAAGTTGCAGATTATCTTGTCAAAAATATTGCAATAGAAAGGAAAACCATTTCTGACTTTATTTCCTCCATGGTAAATCGACACCTTATTAATCAACTTGAAGAACTTCAACAATATGAAAATAAACTTTTAATCATTGAAGGGATAGATGAACAAGAACTTTACAGCGATGATAATCCTTCTGGAGTAAATGCTAATTCTATAAGGGGATTTTTACTTTCAATCTTACTTAAACATAAAATTCCAATAATTTTTACAAAAAATTCTGAAGATACTGCAAAATTCATTTCAGTACTCTCGAAAAAGAAAACAAAAGAACTTCCATTAAATATAAGGAAAAAATCATTAGATAAAAAAGAACAGCTACAATTTATAATTGAAGGTTTTCCTGGAATAGGTCCTAAAACTGCAAAAAAACTTTTAACAAAATTCAAGACAATAAAAAATATTATTAATGCATCACAAGAAGAATTAAGAGAAGCTGTAGGAAAAAAGGCAGATATTATAAAAAATCTTATCAATGAAGAATATTTAACTTAAATTAATTAGTATTATTTCAATAAACCCTGTAATTTCATAGCACGTTCCATACGTGTTATGCCGATACCTGCTCCATATCTTGGAGTCATTTCTAAAGATAAATATTCTTTTAGTTCATCAACAACTCTCTTTTCTGTAAATTTGTTGAATAATAATTTAGCATACTCTCCATCTGAAACATTGTAAAAATAATATTCCATCTCTTTAGGATTACAAGAACGTTCAGCACTTCCAATAGTTTCCATTCCATGCAAAATAACATCTATTTTATTAAAAACCCCCCCACCAACATATTTCATGTTCCAAAAAGGATGTGAAGATTTAGGAAATTTCTCAAGACTTATTGAATTGCCATAATCTCTTTGCATTAATTCTTCATGTCCTGCTTTTAAAACATTTGTATTATACTTTTTACAACACTCAGTATAATCAACAACTAGAGGTTCATCAAATTTCAAAAAGCGCAATAATTCTTCTTCTGTCCTTTTTAAATCATTAAGATTCCCCCTACCCTCAAATTCAAACATTGGAAATATTTTATCATGTCTTCCAGGAATTGGAAAAGGCTCATCTCGAAAAGAGGTAGTTTGGCAAAAAACACCCCTCACATCTGGGTTTTTTAGTAATACTTCTTCCAAGGTCATTTGTCCTGTTTGTGGAAGAGGATAATTTACCCCACTAAATACAAATTGCCCAATAGTTTCAGGATCCTCACATGCAGCAAGAATTGATAAATTAGATTGAGTTGGAACCTCCACAAAGCCTTTTTCTTTTTGAAAATAATCTCTCATTAAAGATATTATTTTACTATAATTCCTAAAATTCATTGCTTTATACATTTTCTTTATTTTTTATAGTAATTATCCTTTTTAAAAAAATATGCAAACAAAAATATCTTTTGCAGCACAAAAATTATATAAAGCTTTAAAATCTTTCTTGATTATATTTTTATTTATCTAAATCAAATTATATTTTTCAATAATAGAATATTTCGGACCTTCTTCACTTAATTCAGATTTCATTAAATAAAATTCTTTTACAATAAATTTTATTTTTGGGGTTTTTATTTCTCCTAATTTTTTTAGGAATCCTTCTCTATTTTTAATGTTCTTTACTCTTGCAATAGTTAAGTGACTCATAAATCTGTTTTCTTTATCAAATAAATCTCCTAGAATTTTATCAATCTCCTTCTGCAATTCTTCACACCCTGCTAAATGCAGCCAAACTATCCTTACAAATTGCTCAGAAAAAACTCCAATAGAATCAATTTCAGATTCAAATTTTTTCATTTTAACTTCTTTCAATCCGCTTCTAACTTTTTCAACAATATGCTCATCAATCTCTCCTAAAAATTTTAAAGTTAAATGCAAATTTTCTATCTCTATTTTTTTACCAAAAAACTCCGGAAGATTTTTCTGAATTTCTACTATTTTTTTCTTTATTCCTTTTGGAATTTCAATTGAAATAAAAATTCTCATTTTATTTTATAGCCCTTAGCCATTAAAATCTTTTTTACACTTTGATTAATTTTTTCTTCGTCAATCTCGCCTCTTTCAACTGATTCTTCAAGGTTAAGAATTAATTTATGAGTTGATATTGGATTAAGAAAAAAATCTAAAATTATATTTTCTCCTGAATTTATTAAATCCTTATATAATTTTTTCTTATCAAAAAGATAAAATCTCTTCAAACCAACCATATTTATTTCATCACTTATGATTAATCCAGGAAAATTACCCAAATTATCTATAACTTCTTTAGAAACACTAGAAGATTTTCCATTTGAATTAAGTTCTCCTGAAACAATCTGATGACCAACCATCACTGCAGAGATATTATTTTTAATACAAACATCAAAAAGTTCTAAATCCCCTTTTGAAATTGTTTGCTTATCTTTTCTAAGATGAAGATTCTTTATCATTCCTCTTCCAGGATAATGCTTGCATGTCCCTAAAACATTTTTTTGCAGACCTTTAATATACTTTTCTAATTTCTCTTCTACTTCTTTTTTTGTTCCTACAAAAGCTCTTCCGCCATAAACTTTATCAGAGAATTCTGCGACAGGAGCAAAATTTAAATTAAAACCAATTCTCTTTAAAATTTCCCCGTGCTCTATTCCAAGAGTATATGCCTCTTCTTTTGTTTCAATATCTAAAAATTTAGGAGAAGAATAAAAATCTGAAAAAGGGTTCCATATACCTTCTAAATCTGCAGAAACAAAAAGGTTTATTTTAGAAGAATTTTGGTATGCGATAATCAAATTTGAATAATCTTCTTCAGATTTTTGTTTATAAAGATAAATCCCTCCTATGTTTAAATTTGTCAAATATATATTTTTCTTAACTCTCCCTTTTATCACAATCATCTGAGCGAGTTTTTGCTTCAATGTTAAAGAATCAAACTGAATTGTATTGTTATCTATAATTATATTGTCTGTGCTTTCTTTTTTTACTTTTTCAAGAATAGTTAGATAATCTACTAAATAAAAAAGCAAAACTAATAAGATAACAAATGCTATAATTAAAAATAACATAATTTTATTTATCATAATAACTCACCTAATATTTTAGCTCCAAGTTTCACAGTCAATCCAGTTTTATCTTTTTCAGGATTAATCTCAACAATATCTATTGCTCTAAGATTTTTAATTTTATTTATTCTTTGAATTAAATAAATAAACTGTCTGCTGGTCAATCCTCCGGGTTCTTGGTATCCTGTGGCAGAAGCAAACACAGGGTCAATAACATCTATATCAACAGAGACATAAAGTTCTTTATTATTTGAAAATTCCATAATAGTATCACAAGTATCTTGCAAATCCTCTAAAAGCTGATTCATACTAATCACTCTAATATTCTTTTCTCTTAAAAAAACCATTTCATCTCTCCAAAGATTTCTTACTCCAACTAAAAGAATATTTTCTGGAGGAAAACCATCTTCAATTAAAGCTCTAAGCCATTCCTCATGAGTAGGCTCCTTCATCGGAGGCATACAATCAGCATGCGCATCAAACACAATAAGACATGGTTCTTTGCTTTGACCAAACTTGGACGAATCAGAGTGAACTTGTGAAACTCTTCCATAATTCTGGCAATAGTCAAAAAAAGCTTTAGCTGTTGAATAACTTATAGAGTGGTCTCCTCCAAGAAAAACTGTTTTTGGTTTTGTTTCAAAGGCTTTAAGAGAATTTTTATAAATCAAATTATTTGTCAATTCTAAGTTAAAATTATCAAGATGAATCTCTTCTAAATCTAATAATTTAACATCAATCATAATTCCTTGCTCATTGCTATGAATCTCCTTAAGAGAATCTAAAATAGCATTCCCTGCCTTTTCACAACCTTTTGTCTTTCCCAAACCATTAATCCCCGGGATCTTTACAATAAACATAGATTGGATTAAGAAATAGGGTTTTTAAGATTAATCCAAAACTGCCTGAATCACTCTGGAACTAAAGCAAAGAAACTATAATTTTTAATCTTTGCTAGATTTTTTACATCTTTCAATTTGACAGTAAAAATATTTTTTTCAAATTCATAAAATCTTTTAGCATCTCCATCAATCTCATACAATAATAAATTAATCATCTGATTTTGAGAATCTTCCATAGAAATTTGATAATTACCTATTAATTGTTCCTTAACCTGTTTAAGCTCTCTCTCACTTAAACCCTGTGCCACCTTTCTAAATTCTTCTAAAATAAGTTTTTTAACAACTTCAACATTTTCCTTAGTCGTACCAACATAAATAAAATTATATGCAAAATCCTTGTTTACATTTGACTGACCTTTAACAGCATAAGCCAAATTTCTCTTTTCTCTTATCTCACTAAAAAGCCTTGAAGACATACCTTCTGCCATTAAAGTACTCAAAACTTTTGCAGCATAACATTTTTTATCATTAACCAAAGGAACATGGTATGCAAAAACTAAATTAGCCTGATCAATTCCTTTTCTTTTTTCAATATTTAATTTATTTTGCAATTTAATTTTAATCTCTGGAACTTTTCCTTCCCTATCCACAAAACTTTTTTTAGCAAAGTCAATAATTTTATCAAAATCAGCATTTCCAACAACACTCAAAATCATATTATTTGGTTGATAAATCTCTTCAAATTTTTTAACGATTTTTTTTCTATCAATCGAATTCATAGTTTCATAAGTCCCAATCAAAGAATTCCCAAAAGGTTCTCTATACAAATAACTCTGGATCTTATCAAAAACATAGATCAAAGGGTTATCTTTTCTCATCTTAATCTCCTCAAAAATAACCTTTCTTTCTTTTTCCACCTCTTTTTCATCAAACAAAGGGTTCTTAATCATATCACTCAAAACATCAAAAGCAACATCTAAATGTTTGCTTGGCATTTTGCACCAAAAAGCAGTAACTGCCTCATCAGTAAAACCATTTAATTCCCCTCCTTTCTTCTCAATTTCCTCAGCAATTTTTTTTGCATTTCTTGTAGGAGTTCCTTTGTAAAGCATATGTTCAATAAAGTGAGAAATCCCTTTTTCTTTTTTAGATTCATTAATCCCCCCATTTCTCACAGCAAACGCAACACTAACAACAGGTATGTCTCTCTCCTCAAAAATAATTGTCATACCATTTTTCAAAACTTTTCTATAAAACTTTGGTTTCATAAATTAAAAAAAACATAAAGATATATAAATATAATGATAAAAACAATTAAAATAAATTAAAATATCTACCTAAAAAATAGCCCCCCACCCCAATAACTAAAGCAATAATTAACCATATTAACCAACTTGATTTTTTCTTTTTTGCAGGCTGTGTTTGCTCACCTGCTGGTTGTTGTACTTCAGGTTTTGCTTGTGTTGGCTGTGTTTGCCCAGGTTGTATTTGTTGTTCCATTTTATAACTAGTTGGCTTGCTTTTATAAATATTTCACTTTTTCGGCTGTGTCTTTTTTACATTATCTTTTTAAAACTTAAAAGATTTAAAATAAAATGCCGATAAACGCACATCCAGATTATTTAGCAGCAGAAAAAGTATATTTAGAAGCACAAACAAAAGAGCAAAAAATTATGGCATTAAAGAAAATGATTTCTCACGCTCCTTCTCACAAGGGAGCTGAAAACCTTAGGGCACAATTAAAAAAAAGACTTTCAAAATTAAAATATACAAAAGAAAAAGAAGAGAAAAAGAGAAAATCAATAAGAGCAGGTATCAAAAAAGAAGATATGCAAGCTGTTATTATTGGAAAAACCAGTATTGGAAAATCAAGACTTTTAACAACACTGACTAACGCAACACCAAAAATAGCTGAAACTCCTTTTGAAAGATATACAACAACAAAACCAGAAATAGGAATGATGAACTATCAGGGATGTCAAATTCAGTTAATTGAAAATCCAGCAATAGAATCAGAATATTATGACAAGGGTTTGACTAATTCAGCTGATACAATAATAATTTTATTTAGCGATTTCACACAACTTGAAAGAATAGAACATGAAATACAAAATAGTAAAGGAGAAAGAATTATTGTATTTATGAATAATTTAAATGCGTCCCCTGAACAAATTAGAAAAATAAGGGCCAGATTAGAATCTAAAAAATATAATTTTGTCATAATTAATCTTAAAATCAAAGAAGAGATTGAAGAATTAAAAAACAAAATTTTTCAGAGCTTTAATAAAATTAGGATTTATACTAAAGAACCTGGAAAAAAACCAGATAAAAAGAAACCCTTAATCTTAAAACCAAACTCTATAGTAAAGCAGGTAGCAAATAAAATTATTAAAAATCTAAAAAACTTAAAAGAAACAAAAATTTGGGGGCCTTCATCAAAATTCCCCGGACAAGTCATTGGCCTTAATCATAAATTAAAAGATTTAGACATTATAGAGTTTAAGACTAAATAATCACTTCCAAGCCTTTCTAATCGGAGCGATAATTTTTTCCAAATAATCTGCAACAGCATTCTTTAAATCCAAAGGATGAAGCTTTTTAGATGAAAAGTTTTTTTCAAGCTTCTCATAAGATTCATACACTACTTTTCCTCCAAACTTTTTATCTCTTTTAATTTCAATCTTATCAAATCGTGGGAAAAGTAACAATCTACAAATTTCTAAAATAGGATTTTCTCCTACTTCCCCTGCTACACAATGTGCTTTATTGATTTTTTTCTTAATGCTTTCATTAGAATCTCTAATAGAAATAAAACTCCCTTCATCACTTGAAGACATTTTACCCTTTCCTCTTAATGACGAAATTAATGGTGTGTGAATAAAAATAGGTTTCTTCTTCATTTTGATCTTAGAGGAAAGTTCTATTCCCAAAACATGAATTTTTCTTTGATCCATTCCTGCAACGACAAAATCAATATTCAATTCTTTAATGTCCTCTATTTGCATTAAAGGATAAATCATCTGAGAAATTTTTGCGTTTTTAATATCTCTTGCAACAGTTTGCATACTTCTTAATCCTCTATTAACAGTAGTATTAAGAGCCATTATCATAAGATCATTAATGTAATTTTCTTTTCTTTGAAAATCAGTGCCTTTAACAAATTTAGCCTTTGTTAATCCTGCAGCTTTCATTCCTTTTTCCCAAATCTCTACTTGTTTTTCTAAAAAATCCCAATCACCTTTTTTATTAAGCCAAGCATGCCAATTAGCCAGCAAAACAATCGGTTTTATTCCTGCTTTCTGAAAATCTAAAAGTTTAGTTATGGTGACCAAATGTCCAAGATGAATCTCCCCTGATGGCTCATAACCACAATAAACCATCAAATTTTTCTTTTTCAAAACTTTAGAAATATCATTGACATTCAAAATTTCTTCTGCATTCCTCTTTATCAAATCTATCTTATTCATAATCACATAAAACAATATTAATTATTAAATGTTTCCTTAAATATGCTAATTGAAATTTTATTTACTCTTATTATAGGTATCTTCGCTGGAACAATAACAGGACTCTGACCTAGCGACACCATACAAAAATAGCTAATTCTTTATATCGGGACACCTAAGGGCTACCGAATATATAAAAAAGAGAAACTTAAAATATACATAGCAAAGAAAAACAACTCCAAAATACCTAAAAGTCAAAAGTAAAGGCGATAAGATTAAATAATATAAAAACATAAAAAGAAAATGGACAAAATTCATAAAAAAATCTTAGAAAAAGCGATACCTTATTACAAAAAAGGGAGGGAAGGAGATATAGAACACATAAAGTGGCTTTTTGAAACTATTCCTAAATTAATAAATAAATCAGAAGTAGATTTCGATATTTTAATACCAATAGCTCTTCTACATGATATTGGTTATGCCAAGGTTCCAAAAGGTTCAAATCCATATAATTTAGATATTAGGAAATTGCATTCAGAAAAAGGAGCAGAAATTGCAGAGAAAATATTACATGAATTAGATTATCCAAAAGAAAAAATATGTGAGATTAAAAGATTGATATTAAAACATGATAATTGGGCATTTGGAGACTCATTTGCAAATGAGCCGGTATTGAGAATATTTAATAATTTTGATTTTATGTGGATAGCTTCAACAAAAGGATTTGAAATTGTTAGAAAAATAATGAACAAAGAACCCCAAGAATTTTATAGTCAAATAGAACAATTTCAACAAAAGAACTTAGAAGAAGGAAGAAGTTGGTTTAATAAGAAAACAGAAAATTATTATAAGAAATTAATGAAAGAAAGAGAAAGAAAAATAAGAAAGAAATTGCATTCAAAGAATTAGCTAAAGTTCGTGTCCAAAAGCACAAAAGTTTAAAGAGTTCCGGGAATACAGTAAAATAAGATGCTAATCGAGATAATCTTAGCACTTGTCGTCGGACTTATTGCAGGAACAATCACAGGCTTAATCCCAGGAATTCATATAAATTTAATTGGAGTTCTTCTTGTTTCTTTATCTGCTTCTTTATTTATCTCAATGAATCCTGTTTATTTTATAGTTTTCATTGCATCAATGGCAATCGCTCATACATTTATTGATTTTATTCCTTCTATATTCTTAGGCTGCCCAGATACAGATACAGAACTTTCAATTTTACCTGGACATGAATTATTAAAAAAAGGACAAGGGTATCAAGCAATAATTTTAACTTGTTATGGAAGTCTTGCTGCAATTTTTATTTTACTTTTGATTTCTTTTCCTTCTATTTTCATAATTTCAAAAATTTATAAATTCATACCAGTGTTAATTCCAGGATTACTTATATTAGCCTCATTTTTTTTAATATCAACAGAAAAAAAGAAATTCACTGCTTTATTCATTTTTTTACTTTCTGGATTTTTAGGGCTATGTGTTTTAAATTTGCCTTTAATTAACCAACCTCTTCTGCCTTTACTTACCGGACTTTTTGGTAGTTCTATGTTAATTATAAGTATTAAAAATAAAACTCAAATTCCAAAACAGGAAATTACAAAACCAAAAACAAAAATTCTAAAACCATTACTTGGAGCAGTAATTGCTTCTCCATTATGTAGTTTTCTTCCAGGTCTAGGAAGTGGTCAAGCAGCAATTATAGGAAACACAATTTCAAAGACAGACAAAAAAGGATTCCTTGTTTTGCTTGGAGCAACAAATACATTAGTCATGGGCTTTTCATTTATCTCGCTTTATGTAATTTCGAAAACAAGAACAGGAGCAGCTGTTGCAATTCAACAAATAATTGGAACTCTCTCTCCAAAACTTCTTATTTTGATTTTAACAATAGCATTTATTAGTGGAATAATTTCTTTTTTCTTGACAATATTCTTAGCGAAATTTTTCTCGCAAAAAATAACCAAAATAAATTATACAATCCTTTCAACAGCAACTTTAATTCTCCTCGTAATAGTTGTTTTTCTTATGTCTGGTATTCTTGGTTTAGCAGTTTTAACAGCATCAACTCTTACAGGAATTTATTGCATCTCATTAAAAGTCAGAAGAATAAATATGATGGGCTGTTTACTTTTACCGACTATTTTAATTTATTTGTTTTAAATCGGAAATTGCTCAGTCCAACATCCTAAACAAACTTCCTCTTTAGGAACACCTAAAGCCCCTATATAACCATCTAAACTAATAAATTCCAAAGAATCTGCTCCAATATATTCTCGTTGCTCCTCTAAACTTTTTCCTGCTGACAAAAGTTTCCCTCTCCCTTTAGAAAAAATAGTATATCTGCAAGGGAATTTATTTTCAGGTGAACCAATTCTAGCATGAACCTCTTTTGCTCCACCCCACCTAATAAGAGGAATGAGTTTATTTCTCATAGTTACTCCCTCTCTAATAGAATCATCTACAATAACAACAATTTTATCTTTAACAGCATCATTGATAATTGATTGTTTTCTATCAGCCCCCTTAATTCTGTCTTTTTTTGTTCTTTGAATAAATGTTCTTGTAACATACCAATTCTTGAAGAGCCCTTCATCATAAGTTACATTAGAACCATGATGATAACCAATGCAATATCCAACACCAGAATCCCTAACAGGAATCACTATATCTGCTTTAAAGCCTCTCTTTTTATCTTCCTCTGCAAGAATTCTTCCTGCTCTTTCTCTCATTAATTTAACAGAAATTCCATCGATAACAGAATCTATTCTTCCAAAATAACCTGGCTCAAAACCACAAAGAGCTTTCATACCATTTAATTGCCCCACAGATTCTACTCCCTTACTTCCAATATGAATAATTTCTCCAGGTTCTACCTCCCTATACTCGCCCTCTCTTAACCAAAGTTCTTTCAATGCACAAGATTCAGAAGAAAAAGCAGAGATTTCATTATTGCTCCCAACCACCAAAGGCTCTACACCAATAGGACTTTTAAAAGCATATAAACCATCTTCAGCTAAAATTCCCAGACTATAAACTCCTCTAACTTGATTCGCCATTCTTTTTAAACCTTCAATAATATTTGTGGCCTCACTTTTTTCAGTAATAAGTTTGCCAATAATTTCATCATCAGTCTGTTTGATAGAAAGAGAATGCCCCTCCTTTAATAATTGATTTCTTAAACTTCTTTTATTTAAAATTCTTCCACTATAATTTAAAGATAATCCTCCAAACCTTGATTCAAAAGAAATAGGTTGTTTATAAAAAGGGTGTACGCCCCCAATGCCATAAATTCCTGTTAACCTTCTCTTTTCTTCTTCAGTAAAACTTTCCTCGACCTTTCCTTCATGCCTATAAGAAACTAAGCCTTTTTTAGTTTTTGTTACAGCACCACAAAAATGTTCTCCTCTGTGCTGTAATGAAAAAATTCCAGCTAATAAACCATCAATACACGCCTTTTTAGACTTTATTCCGAAGATTCCTCCTGACATTTTGAAATAAAAATTAAAATCCTTTTTTAAATTAATCTGCAACAAAATATATATTTTAAAAAATTAAATCCAGCTCTCCAGCCTTTCCTGCTTCTCCAATTCTCTTCCAAAAATACTATCTATATATCTTTTTGTAAGTTCAAGATTTTGCTTAATATAGGGAGAAAGATTATATTTATTAGCTAAATCCAAAGCTGGCTCAAGATATTTTTTTATCCCTCCTTCATTAACTGTAAAAATTATCTTACCCCCACATTTAACACATACTCCAGTTAAAGGAGGCCTTCTCATAATTTCATTGCACGCAACACATCTGAATCCTTGTGTGGAAAACCTTCTCAAATTACCTTTCATATCTTTCATAAAATGTCTTTCAATAATTAATCTGGCGGTATCTGAAGTGTCAGCTGCCCTAATTCTTTCGACAAGCTCCATCTGATGTTGAACCTTTTCTTGCATTGTTGCAAGTAATTTATATGAAGAACAAGCAACACCATCATTAAAATTAGAAGTATCATGAGTAAATCCAACATTAACAAAAGGATTTTTCCCTTGTTCCAAAATTGATTTAACATTATTAATTTTTACCTTAGATGAATGCTCCCTTTTTTCAGCAAGCTGATAAAGTTCCAAAGGATATTCATTAACAAACTCAAAGTCTAAAATTTGATCATCAACTTCTCCAGCATCAATCTTTGCATTTAAAACGAGAGGTGCGTCCTGTGTTCCTCCTCTATGACTAGGCAAAAATTCTTTTGAAAAATTCAGCAAAACATCCCCTAAAAGCATAACAGCGAGCTCATCGCCATCACAATCACGCCTAATGGCTGCGTGCATATATGGACTAGCAAATAAACCCAATGTATTTGAAAAACCAATAAATCTGCAAACAACACCTGCACAATTATGTGGTGCCATACAAACTCCTAACTGTCCAATTAAATCTTCTCTTTTCTTAACATTATAAAATGCTTCCAACCCATAAAATTTCACAAGCAGATCATCAACAAAATTACAAATCTTAACAAAAACATCATCAGCTCTTTCATCAAGGGATTCTGAAGAACTAGGAAGAAGAACATCATGAGGCATTAATTCTAATATTTGATTTTCATCGACAAGCTCTTCTCCAAAAATATCTTTATCATATCCCAACTCTTTTAATTTTTCAACGCTCACAAAAATTTCTTTTGGTTTAAATGAAACCAAAGGCAATTCAGTTGCATCAAATCTAATAGTACCGTCTTTATTGACTTGCAAATCATGCATTGCTCTTAAAATTCCTTTAGAAAGATTCTCCATCATATGCCCCGCTGAAGATGTCCCTCTAACACCTTTAATCAAAAGTGGAACTTCCTCATTTGTAAGACCAAGTTTTTTTCTTGCTTTTTCAAAATAATGGTTTATATCTAAAGACTGATTATAATAAGGCTGCCCCTCTTTCTCTTGTCCCTCATCAATCTTATTAAAAGATTTGTCTTTAGTTTCATAAAAATAATACATCTTTTTGCATTTAGCCCCACAGTCTTCACAAATAAAATAAATAGTCTCTTTTTCACATTTCTCACAATAATAAATCGGAAAAGCACTTCTCACTTCACCTTCTTCACACGCTGCCTGTACACTCCTAAGTCTGCCTCCTTCTTTTCCAACAGGAAACAAAACATTCGGACTCCCAGTTAATTTCCTAAGCTTTGCTTTTTCTGGTCGACCCATTCTTGTTCCAATAAAATCTCCTGCCTTATCTTTAATTTCAAAATCAGAAACAGAATTTATTATCTCAAGAACACTCTTATTTGGATTAAACTTAGTCATATCAATTGTATTGATAAATGAAGTTTCTTCTTTTTCCAGAATACTCAAATCAACTCCTAAATTAACAAGTAAAGCTTTACTATTTTCTTCAGTTAAAACAACATTTTCAATTGTAACATCATGTTCAACCCCCAATAACTCCAACGCTCTTTTCCCTAACTTAAATCTTTCTTGCTCATCACTATTATACGGAAAAATAATATTTTTACCAATTCGTGAATGTCTCAACCATTCAATTAATCCCAAGAATTCTTCTTTAGAAACCTCTGTCCAATAAAAAATAAATTTGGGGTGTAAAGGAATTTTATATTTATCACTTAACTTCACAGCTTCCTCAAAAGAAATATTAAAACAATCTATTTCCCCCTCTACTTTCTCATCTTTCTCTCTTAAATCAAGTTTCCACCATTCTTCAACATAACCTGGCTTCACCAAATTAGAATTTCTATTAGCTACATCACTAAATGGAAACAAAATATCTCCTAAATAAATTATTTCTTCGACATCTGAATAAAGTTTTTTTGCCTCTTCCTTATCCTTAATCCTTTTTACACTCCCATTAATTAACTTGACTATCGGCCCGTCAATAGAATCACATACAGTAACAACACACCCCTTAGTTGGTTTTTCTATTTTCAACTGAGTTCCTGTAGCAATAAAACCATCTGTAATTGCCATTGTTGCAGGATGTATAGACGCTGCACTAAATCCAGAAACTCTTCCTCTTCCATATCTAAACCTAAACCCTCCTGACCTCGAAGGATGCCCAAACACCGGTCTGCCAGCGACTAAATCTTTAATATAAGTTGGAGAATCATCTGTCTTTCCAGTATCTCTTTTCTCATGAAGTTTAATATATTCTTCTAAAAAATCAAAACCAGTGGATTTAATCCCGTTTCCTTTTACATGATTCAATAACCTAAACCCTTTTGCTGCTTTTTGTGCCAAACCTTCAGCCATAATTAAACAAAACCCGCTCCTCAAAAAATTAGTCTCTACTCTGTCTAAATTTTTATAATTAGAAACTTCTAATTTCTCTGAGGCTTCCCCATTAACCTGAATAGGCATATTTTTAGCGAGAAAAATCATTTCTTCTTCAGTCGGCATATATTGCAAATTAGTAATCCTCTCATGAAAATCAGTTAATTCTGTGGCAACCCGTTTTATTTCTTCTTCTGTAGGATCATATTTAGCATATCCAAATAATTCCCTCAAATAATCAATTAACATTAAAACAATACAACTTGCAGTAGTTCCTGCTGACCTTATAGGTCCTGAAAAATAAGCTACAAAATATTCTTTTCCTTCTTTTGTTTTATTTAGTTTTAATTCAGTAAATCCCTCAATCGGCGAAGAAACAACACCTAAGGTAGCATATGAAAAACCAACCCTAATCCCTGCATCAATTGCTTCAATTAATGAAGAAAATTTACAGAATTCTTGCTTTGCAATTTCTTCTGCGATTTTGAATACAATAGTGGTATCTAATTTTCCATATTCTTTTTCTAATTCAAGTATTCTTTTTGCAATTCCAGAACCCTCCATCTGAGGATAAATCGTGCTTATAAGTCCAACAACTTTTTCAGCCATACTCATTGCTAAAGGAATCTCAACTTTATCAATAGGGTCTAATCCACTTTCTCTAGCCTCCTCAGCCACAGCATAAACTTCTTTCACTTGTTTTTCAAAATTTTTAAAATATTGTTGTGTGTTCATTTTAACTTAAAAGCAACATTGCAGCTTCATATTTTGGTTTAATCAATTCTTTAGATTTTTGAAAATACAATTTATTCCATTTCTTTTCAAGTTTCTCTCTAACAGATACTCTTGCTTCTCCTTGTGTTATCTCTTCATAAACAAAAGCAGCTTTAAAGATTCCAGGAATATTATCAAAATTAGAAAGAGTATCAGCATCAGAAATTATCTTTGCCTCCATACTATTCCCATTATTTTCTTGAGATCCTCTATGATTAAGAATACAATGTTTAACTTTTTCAATTTTACCTTCAGAGTAATCTAATTCTTTGAGTTTCTTCCCAGCAATCTCTGCTCCAGTTATGTGATGGTCTTTTCTTCCATTAATTATAGAACCTATATCATGAAGCCATGCAGCTAACTCAACAACCTCAACATCAGCATCTAATCTTTCAGCTAATCTTTTAGCATAATCATGCATAGGAACAAGATGAAATTCATAAGGTTCATACCCATATTTAGCACTAGGTTTTTTTGATTCTTCTTCAACAAATTGCCTAACTTCATTAACTATATTTTTTCCCATCACTCAAAATCCAAAATTTTAACCTCCCTTGTCTTTAAATTAAACATCGGAACTTTACAAAAATCAGGTTCAGCACCCATTTTCTCCTGATAAGATGTAAAACTCTCCCAAGAAGATACAGAAACAACTAAAATATTATTATAATAAGAAACTCCACTTTTATGGGTATGGCCAGAAACAAATATATCTGGAATTTTTCTTATCATTAAAGCATCTTGTTCAAGAGGAAAATACTGAACAGAAGCATGGGTCGGAGCCAAATGCCTGTTTTTCAAAAGATATTTCATAATCTCTTCAGGAGAATTCATTGCTTTTTCCTTCATTAATTTAGGAACATTATCCGCATAATAAGGAAAAGAATATCCATGGTAGGTTAAAATATCAAAACCAGAAAAATCTTTTTTTGCCCCAATATTCACCTGAGCAGGATTTCCTGTAAATAACACATTTTCTAAATCGTAAAGAGGCCAGGCATATTTTTCATCTAAAAGGAATTGGGGCTCCATAAGTCTTACACCATCATGATTTCCTGGAGAAATTATTATTGTGATATCTTTTCTTATTTTCTTAAGTAATTCTGCAATTTCTATAAATTGCTCCTCAATATCCATTATTTTCAAATCTCTTTCCTGATTTGGATAATTTCCTATTCCAGTAATTAAATCCCCAATAATAAATAAATATTTTATTTTATTCACTTCTAGAGTATTAGGAATCCTGCCATTAAGATAATCAATGAACTTCAAAAAACTTTTTTCTAAAAACAATTTACTTCCAAAATGTAAATCTCCAATAAATAAAGCATATTCCTCAACAGGAGATTTTTTTCGTTCAAGAATTATTGATTCAGGAAAAACAATATCATTTGCAAAAAGTATTTCCCGATTCCCAGAACCATTAAACCCAACTACTGAATCTAAAGCTATTTCTTCTGCTTTCTCATAAAGTTCTGATTTGCTTTGATTTATTAAAATCCTAATCTTCCCAGTTAAATCTTCTATTTCAAGTAAAATATTTTTATTTTTAGTTACTCTTTTATTAGAAACCATCCCTATTATGGAAATTCCATGCCTATCTCCAGAAATTTTATTTATTGAAATTAAATTATTTAATTCAGAATGATCTTGTAAAATATTTCTCATCTCAGAAAATCTATTTCTAAAATATTTAGTAAAATCTTCTATTTTAGGTTTTTTACTAAAAGTGGGAGCTATAGAAATAATTTTTACATTATTTCTTCCCTTATCTTTTTGCAATTCTTGATTTTTTTCATTTATTTTAATAGAAACTTCTTCTTGACTAGTCCTCTGAGGAGAGTATAAAACCTCACGTTCTCGTGATATTTCAATACTTAACCCAAGTTTAATTTTTAATTTTTCCAGTTTTTTTTGATTTTCCTCAGGAAGAGCCAAAAAAAATTGATTTACCTGATCTTTATTTTCATAAAAAACACTTTTAGTTATAATCCTCTGTTGTGTGTGGCTCTTAATTTTTTCAATAATTAATTTTAAGGATTCCGAATCACTGGTCTCGCTAAATAAATTCAAAACTTCCCTATCTAACAAAAGCCCTTTATCTAAACAAAATTGAAGTATCTCTTTGGGATTCATTTTTTTTAACCATAACTCAAAGAATCTTTAATAATCTCTTTTGCTTTTTCAATAATATTTTTTGTAATTGCCAACTTTATTTCTCTCATTCTCCCGCCTCTTCCTTTTGAAATAACTCTAACATTAATAATTCCAAGCATGTCAAATTCCTGAATTATATCGCTTATCCTTCTTTGTGTTAAAATCTCTAATTTGTTTTTAATGCACAAATCTTGATAAAAATTATATACATCTCCTGTAAAAATAGGCTTATCCTTTTGTTTCTCAAATAACTGAATTATAGAATATAAAACAAACTGGAATTGTTTTGGTTCTGTTTTAATAATATCCAAAATTTTATCTCTTTCAATTTTATCATTAGCCTCATCAATATATTTTAATGAAACTTTTTTAGAAGCATCCCTCTCAGCTAATTCGCCTGCAATTCTTAATAAATCTAAGGCCCTTCTTGCATCTCCATGCTCTCTTGCAGCAAAAGCAGCACATTTAGCAATAACACCTTCTTGAAGAACATTTTCTTTAAATACATCTTTTGCTCTTTTATTTAAAATTTCTTGTAATTGCAATGCATTATAGGGTGGAAAAATAATGTCTTCTTCTGAAAGCGAGCTTCTGACTCTTGGATCTAGTCCATCCAAAAAAGTCAAATTATTACTAATACCTACGATACATATTTGAGTTTTAGAAAGTTCAGGATTAAGTCTTGTTAAATTATATAAAAAATCATTAGATACTTTTTTAATAGTTTGATCAATCTCGTCGAGAATTAAAACAATTAATTGTTTTTCAGAATCAATAATTTTAATAAATTTATTATATACTGCTTGTGTAGGTAATCCAGTAGCAGGGACAGTACCTCCTAACTTTTTAATAAGTTCTGCCAAAATTCTATATTCAGTATCAGAAACCTTTTTTAATTTACAATTTAGATATTCAATTCTCAATTTGAATTCTGAATCTTTTTTAATTCTTTTTAAAAGCTCGTCTTTGACATATTGTATTGAAAGTGTTTTTCCTGTTCCAGTCTTCCCATAAAGAAATAAATTACTAGTCCTTTCACCTCTTAAAACCGGAGCAAGTATTGAAGCAATTTGTTTTATCTGTTTACTTCTGTGAAGAATAATTTTAGGTTTATAATTGGTTTGCAAAATAGACTTATCTTTAAAGATATTATTCTCATCAAAAGATTCAAAAATTTTATCAATTTCTGTTGTCATTTTAATTTTTTATTTATTTAATTACAAAATTGCTGACTATATCTCCATCACGTCTATTTCCTATGGAAATTGTTTTGAATTGACATATTCCAACGATAATAAAATGTTTTATTATATAAAGAATTATAACTACTAAAAAAGAAAAACACCTATACTTCTAATGGAAAACTTATTTTTTAATTATAATTTTTATATTATAACTTTTTCGCATGATGTGTATAAAAATCATAAAAAATTTATCAGTTATTAAATCAGTATAATTAAAATATTATAATTAAATTCAATCAATGTAATTATCTATCAAATATATAATTTAGATTTAATTAGTATAATTATCTATTAAAGGTACAAATATAATATATAATATATAATATATAATATATAATATATAATATATAATAT
>SDBV01005045.1_pt1 | contig 18754 bp, 29 predicted proteins | sample 2277081 | NCBI WGS metagenome assembly SDBV01 (sample SAMN10402039, study PRJNA504765) | marine sediment metagenome | isolation source: marine sediment core GS10_PC15, 223 cmbsf | place: Arctic Ocean: Southern Knipovich Ridge | collected 2010
CTTGAAATCAAAATTTCCTACCGAAGTAACTCTCAGAACATTTTGAGATGACTGCATACCATCCCCTGCTCTTATGTCAAAATTAGGTCCACTAAAAGCAAAGACTGTAGCACCAGCACCGCCCGTAAGAAATTTTCCTGTCTGGTTTCCGCCAGTGGATATAATACTTCCGCTTGTTGTTATATCTTCATCACCAAAGTTTATCGTTCCGCCTGAATCTGTTATTGAGCCGTCCGCTAAAGTAAGATTGCCGAACTGCGAACCTGTCGCCCCCGATACAGTGCCTAAAACCGTCAAGGCCCCTGCCATACTGTTAGAGCCGTCTGTATTAAGAACTAATTGAGTCGTGTTGACGCCAGTGTAAATCCTGATAGGATGTATTGTACCTCCGCCCGCCTTTTGAGAGAAAATCGTATATCTTGTACCGTCATACCCAACACTCAAAGTTTCAGAATTTGATACATTGCTTGGCGTGCCCTGTGCATATAGTTGATAACTAACAATATCAGTGCCGTCGCCATCTTTAGCGAATAACTCCATAAATGAAAAAGCACCGGACGTTTGAGATTGTATCGAAAACGCATCGTTACTTCCCGTGTTTCTCGCAAACAGCTTATAATCATCGTCGGTGAAATCAAAAGTAAGTTCATCTACTGTAAGGCTTGTTATCAGACTCGTAGCCGCAATGATAGTCCCACTGGAGACATCCAGCGTGCCGGTAATATTGACATCACCGATGATATTATCCCCAGTATCGAGGACAAAGCTGTTATAGTTGTAAGTGAAGAACTTGCGATTTTCTACGGGAAAGACAGACCGCTGGACGGCTGCCTGGAGAATACCTGCAAGCAGGATGACACAGATGATGGCCAACATGCAGCGACCGGCTTTGCTCATATTTTCTCCTATGTCTCGGTTACTCGATTAATGATAAACCTCTGGTCAACTTCCTCGATGGTGGCAGCTTCAATCACATCTTTGTTACCCAGCGACCACTCGGTGTTCTCACGAGTTACATCTTTGTCTTCAGAGCCGTTGCCGGCCTTGGCTTCGTCAAACGCCAACCTATACATATCGAAGAGTTGGTTCTTCTTGGCTTTATCTTGTTTGAGCGGCTCACAAAGCATAATTGCCAACCGTGTATAAGTCAGAGCGGTAAAGTAGGAAGGCCACCTGTTTGTATCAGTTCGCAGGCGCGTATAGCGAATGTAAGCTGTGGCTATATTTGCCAGGATTACATCATATTCAATTTGGCGGGGACCGCTTGTTACTACCGCAACTTCACGGCGAAATTTGTACTGGGTATCATCATCAGTGGTTTCCTGCAAATGCCTGACCCGCCTGCATAGAGAAGGAAGAATAAATTGGTAAGTGTAGCTGCCAAATACAGGAGCAACTGCATAAGGGGCCAATTGAGCGCGGGCCTCCGCGAACCGCCAGTCAATACCCCGCAGGTCAAATGTTTCATTGCGGGCAAATATGTAGAGCAGTGTCGAGAACCGCTGTGGCTTGTTGCCATCATTTTGTGACGTAATTGGGTCTTGACCGATTAAAGCCAGCGCCGCGTTCTTTACATCTGTCGGTGAGACTGATTCAGCCATGTTAGTAGCCCTTGATTAGTAAGTAGCTGTCGGCTGATACCACAGTTGGTATAATGGCTATCACATCGGCTCCCAGACAATTTACACTTACTTCCGCTACTCTGTCATTAGCAGGGCTTGATGTTGATGTTGCTCCCAACCAGTCGTTTACGGTGACGACAAGCGTGTCAGCCAGTAAGTGACTACCTATAGTCGAGGAGGCCGTCCCTATGACAAAAGCTAATTGCGCAAATTTGGCTAAAGTGCAATCAGTGCCACTGCCGAGAGTTCCGAGGTATATCTGGTAGGTAATTGTGGCATTTTCGGCGATAGCGACACTACGAAAGCGGACATTGTTCCAACTTGCCGGTATACGGGTAACTGCAACTTTGTCATAGCCGGACACACTGTTGGCAACGGAAGATGCTAACCGAACAAATGTACGGTCAGCTCCATCTATGTCGGCTGGCTCTGCCCCACCTGAAGCAGCACTTGCCAGACGTATCCATTCGATTTGAGAGCTGAGAAGAGCTGCACCGCTGTCTACGCCTTCTGCTGGACCGCTTGGTTGGTATGAGAAGCGGGCTGCATAGGGTACTGTAACGGTGGCCAGCAAGATAAGCAGAGCAGCGATAAGAGTAAATTTAGATATTACCTTCTTCATTGTGTTTCTCCTAATTTATAACAGGTTTAGTAAGCATATTTGCGGTCAAATGGATCATGTAGTTTTTCTTGGCTTCAGTATTTGCTTTGTGCTTCAATACAAGTTCATACTTGGGACGAATCTTCAGTGCTTTTGTAAAACAACTAAGGGCGGCATCGTACTCGAATATATTATCGAGGAGACAGCCCAGGCGGTCGAGGACGTAGATGTTGTTGAGATTGTAGCGAAGGGACTCACGGGCATACCGCAGAGCATGGTCCTGCATCCCTAACTGGTGGTATGCCCCTGACATATACCATGTAACAGGGATAGTGTAGACGTCAAGAGTGCAGTAAGGGCTTATCTTCTTGCCTTCATTGATTACCTTGTCCCATTGGTTCGTTGTTGAGTAGCCTGTCAGCAGCTTAATATGTGTCTCAGATGTAAAGTAGATGGTAAATAATATGATAACGAGGGATAAAGGCACAGTAGCCAGACAGCTTCTCAGCCAAATGGATTTAGCTGCAAGTCTTTCTCTTACCGGCATGTCAACCAAGGCAAAGGCAAGAGCCAGTACCCAGATGAAGCTGTGGTAGGCGCGTTCCTTTGGAAAAGAGAAGAAGGCTATTATCATATAAGCAGATAAGACAATAAGAGCCAGTACATTCTTGCTCCTTATGCAATAATAGATAGCCAGCAGGAAAACCAGCATATAGCAGGTAAAGCCAAATACGCCGGTTTCTGACAAGACCCACAGATAGTCATTATGGGGGCGCTGGTAGAACAGTCGCTTGAATACTCCCATAATATCAATTGAAGCGGCATAGCGAGGAATTTCGATTTCCCAGTTGTTGACACCGACACCGAACCAGGGAGCTTCTGCTATTAGATTGAGAGTCTGTCCCCATACCTGCGAGCGGGCATACATGGAGTCTGTGTCGAGGAAGGAAGGGGTACAGAGACAGCAGGTTATGATTATGATGAGAGCTGCTATTGTATAGTCACGCGCGTGCCTGCTGGATAAGCCGAGAATGGTAGCGCCTACAGCTAAAGCGAGAACTGAGGTACGATTAAGAATTATGAATAGATTGACTACAATAAGAGTAGAAGTACAGATACCGAGAAATTGCCATTCCTGCCGATACTTGATGGCAGCATAGATGCAGAATGGCAGTAAGAGGACTTGTGAGGCAGCCCAGGGATTGCGGTTACCCATCGGATTACCCATACGTCCATAGACTGTATCGATGTTGGTCACGTAGAGGAACTTATGAAAGCAGAGCAGGGACATTGCAAGAGCGGTTGCTGTTATTAGTTTGATGATGATGTCTTTGTTATCGCGAATGATAGGGACAACTAAGCAGAGGGTCAGCAGCATCAGGAATATCTTGGCGATTTCATAATAACCTTTGATTGGATTTAGAGCACCGTATAGAGAGAAGGCAGCAAACAGCAGATAACCAATGAACGCGGGTATGATGAGCCGGCCTGACAAGCCAACCGAGGGACAACCTTTGGCAATGTGGAAAAGCAGAAGTACGGCTGTAAGTAATGACCAGATGAGAAAGCGGATAGTCGTTTGCTGGTCCATCGTCTTTGTGCTTACGACGGTAGAGAGCAGGATTAAGCCTACTATTAATACGTATGGTTCGAGCTTTTTTATAATATCCAACATACTATAGTTCCTAATCCGATGAACCAGATGGTGACATAGCCGCCAAGAAGAGCCAGAGCCAGCCATGTACCAAATGTCATTTTAACTTTTGGTCTTGCCATTTAGTAACTCCTTCAGGTCTAAGTATGTATAGATGAAAAGGAAAACAAGGCTCCCAGCCCATACCGAGAGCCTTGTTATCATCCATTCAACAAATCCGCTTACTAATGCTAAGATTGTCATTAATCGTCGCCACTACGAGTTATACTTGCGTTGTTGACGGTAGTAGTAGCAGAATCAAGCGCGACTGCTGTTGTACCACCACCTACGTCTTCGTTGTAGTAATTGGCAAAGTTGCCGATTTTAGCTCCGACAAAAGCCGCAGCAACAGTAGCTACGTTGCAGAAGGCTTTGTTGCCTATTGATATACCTGTGTCGTTAGAGCCTAATTGAATTACAGGCTGGGCGTTTAGGCCACTGTGCACACCATTCCACAAGATGTTTTCAGCCATCATAATTCTAATGTTGGCCGTAGTAGCTGAGTAAATATCAGCCACACTACAATCGCCATACATCGTGTTACCGATAATTCGGGTCATAGTGGAGCCTTCCGGTGTAATCATTGCGACTGTTAGCTGCTCTTGCGAATCAAAATTGCAACCTTGAACAAGCGTACCAGTAGCTACTCCTATAGTGATACCGATACCAAAGTAGTCTCCTTCGGTTTCGGCATATCCGAAGTCACATCCAAGAATACTGGCATAATCCGCACCAGCGTCAACAGACAACAAGATGGCAGGGGCATTGCTTGCCAGACTTGTTGCCGCCGCACGAAATCGGATGTTACGAACAGTACAATTGTCTCCGGAGATTCGCGCCATTGTTACCAAGCCTTCACAGTCAAAGGTTGGCTTTAGCGCACCTTTTCCTTTACCGACGACGGTCACACCGTGCCTGTAGAGGCTAAACAGGTAGGCTGACCCACTGCCTTCATTGTGTCCCTCGGCAATCATTATGTAATCACCGGTATTAGTTGCACATGCGAGAATAGCCGGGGCAAAAGTAGCAAAGGCGTTGTCCCATGAGCTTCCGTTACTTGCAGTAGTGACTCCGCTGTCCACGTAGAAGATTGTACCAGTTCCCAACTCGCTACCAATCTCGACGAGCCTGTCTACAGCTTTGACCCAGTTCCATAATGGGTCGCCGACTGAGCCGGAGAGCCATGATTCAGTGGGCGGGCGGTTAATAGGCCAGCCTCCCACTGTTCCGAAAGCAGGGGCAGTCAGCAAGCAGACAGCCAGGATAAAGAGTAGTATTTTTTGCATCTTACTATCTCCTATTAAGTTTTCAAAATTGTTAATACTAAACATCTGTCTCACTTGCTTATGTGGCTGCTTCTACCTGGTCAACATCGCTTACGGCAGGCTCGGGACCATCTGATAGATAGCCAATTAATGTACCTGCGGTAGCAGACGTAAAGACATCGAAGTACAGACGCAAATATCTCTGATAATCCAGATGCGGCAGAGCTTGATTGATAAGTAAAGCACCTGCTGTAAGCTGTGCCAGGGCAAAGCGGGCCTGAAAGATGTCCCGCAAGGTTGTAGCAAAGCCGTCGTCACTGTCTGTTTGCAGCCTGATATTGATACTGACTATACTGAGGAAGGCAACCTTAACCTTAACAATCAGCCAAGGAGGATGGCCTCCTCCGGCAATACGGATGCCAGCCACGTCCAAATCAAGTATATTGGTGGAAGCTACATCAACAGTAACCGCCTGGTCCCAATCAGTAGCCAAGCCGTCAGAGTAAGCATAAGTGAAAGTATTTCTTACATCTAATCCAGCCATTATATTTATCTCCAATTAAGAGATTCAATTTTCGTTTCTGCTCGTGCGCCGAGCTATTCATAACTCGGACGGCGAGCAACTTTACTTACTCTTACGTAATGGTAGCCTGAGTATTGGTAATCTGCTCAACCAGCTTAAAGGGAATACCCATAAAGCGGGTCACTGGTCCGGCAAACGGTCCTTCGCCTTCCGTATCCATTGTGAACCAGGCATTACCTTTTTCATTGGCACGTTCGGTTGCCTGAGTCAGGACAGCACGGTTGCAGTAGAAGACTGCTCCGGCTCCACCGTACTGCAACTGGTTCCACAAACGGATTAAGGGTACTTCGCTGAATCCGAAGTCATCCACACCGTCAATGTTGGTTGTCGAGATATTGACAACACGCTTGATTGTCCGATAGTCGTGAATGAAGATACCGAAGTCGTTGCTGAACCACGTTTGGAAAACAGGACGTTTCTGCGTACCACCAACGTCAGTCTGGATTGTACGACCGAAGTCTTCCATCTTGATGGGAAGCGTATCTTCAGTCATCTTGTTAGGATCATTTCGAGGGTAGATTAGGTCTACCTTCTTATTACCCCACTGGATGCAGTAGATTGAGGTCTTGTTGGCGGTTGAAGATGCGTTGCCGCCTGCGTTGTCGAATACTTCCGTTTCCGTAGTCTGCAAGTTACTATAAAGACTGCGGTTGTTGATGCCGGTTATCTGGCGGGGGTCGGTGCTGCGGTCTCCGTCAAATAAGCGACTGACAAAGGTTTTAGTCATACCACGTAAGAAGAAGCCATCTTCCTCCAGGCGAGCTGCGCCCGGGTCGGCTGAATGACGGAATTTCATTACATCAACTTCAGACAAGCCGTTGAGCATACAGGTAGGCTCGACGATGACTTCCGTTACGCCGGCTTCAGGATTGACACCTTCGTCGTAGGCACGCTCACGACCAGTAGGCTCGGATGCAGTTCTGGTAGATTCGTGGTATGTGCCACTGTTACACTCAATCCATGTGATGTCTTCGAGGATGCGGTTCTGCTCGTTGAGGACGTCAATGAGCATTGCTAAAGTTCCGTCTGGTGCTTCTCGACGGATGAGTTCCGCAATTGTTAAGTTGGTTCCAAAGGCATAGGTTGCCATAATGGATACCTCCACAATAAGTTAATAAAGTATTCACTTTTTTAACGATTGTCGGAAGTAATCCACATGGTGTGGGCTTCCTGATTGCTTTTCAGCATCTCTGCTGTCGGCTGCTTTTGCCGAGAAGCATCAGGCTCGCGTGCGCGAGTAGTCTGAACTTGTATTAAGATTGACCTGGCTGTCAGACAGTAATCAGGTCAAGTGTTATTTATCTTTAACAGCTAATACCGCCGAAGTCGGATGATTGTAAATTCCTTGCGGCCCCACGAGGGCTTTGCTTTTGCCTTCTTCAGGACCACTTTCTTCGTTTCCTGGCGGCTCAGGTGATTTCATTTTCTCACCTATTTTTTGCCAAAGAGCTAATTGAGTAGGCTGGACACCTGCATCGTTCCACTTTTTCAGGTCGCCTGCATTGTCATATATCTTAGCTTCCTTGAGAATCTCTGTCAAGGCTTTTCCATCAATTTTTATGTCGCCGCCAAATTCCATGATGGCATTGTGGGCTGTACGAGCGCCGGCAATTAAAGAATCCCCTGGGCGCGCATCAGTGTATGCCTTTGCATCAGTGTCAAATTGTTGCTGTTCTCCCTCTAAATGAGCTTTTACAGCGGCAACCTGCATTTCGTTGTTCTTCTCAACGATAACTTTGGCCATGCCTACAGGCACATTGTTTTCATGGAAAAGGTCTCGAAATATTTTTTCATTGTCCTCATTATATTGCAGACCTTCCGGTCGTGGGAACTCGTAATCGTCAGCTTTGTCCGGCGCACCGATAGCTTTGAGAGCAGATGTGCGAAACTCAGCTCGCTCATCATCGGTTGATTTGTCGGTTGGTAGAGTGAGTACACCGTCGAGTTTCTTACCGACTGAGGCTTTCGTGTTGGCGTAGTTCTTGATAAGAGTTGAGACATCGGGTACGTCATCGAATACTTTCGAGTCTTTGAAGTCATCACCGGCTATGGCTATGGCTTGTCCCTTGAAGGATTCGGCAAATACACCATCAGGGCTGATTGAGTCCATTATGTTGTCAGGCATTTTTATTCTCCTTTACATTCTGCTTTCTGCTTCGATTGCGGCCATCTCCTGTTCAGAGCCGATGCCGCAGTTTACTTTAATCTGGTCAAGTAATCTGACACGAGCCATAGTTGCCTCTGCTGTTGGCATTAATTGAGAGCACAAGCGAGTGACATCAAGCAAGACCTCACGACCCTGCCTACTACCATAGAACGTCTGATAGTAGGCAAGCTGCTTGGCTGCCTGAGCTTCTGCATTAGAAGCCAAGAAGGCTTCATCAAGTTGCCACCATTGCTCGGCCATATTTGTTCCACTTAGTCAACGTTTGGTTTTCGTTCTGCGCCGTAGGGAATGAGAATCAAGTCCCACTTGGGTTTCTCTTTTCCTTTCACAGGTCGGCCTGCTTGAGACAGTAGCTCTTTGGCCCTGGCTATCTGCTGAGGTTGCAGACCCGCGCGGAAACCACCATCACGACGAACAAAGCGGCGAATCTCACGCTCTGCGGCGACTGCCTGCTTATGCTCATCATTCTGGGCGTTGCGTTCTGCAATAGCTTGTACCTCTTCATCGGTGAGAGGACGACCTACGCCGGGGAGGTGCTGCTTTACCTCAACCATATCTGCTTCGAGGGCTGAAATGCGGTCATCGAGTGATAGAGGGCCACCAGCCATTGCAACTATTTCGTCGTGAACATCACCTGCATTCTTGTTTACGTCAGCTAACTCAGGCGGTCCCGACACACCATCTTTTAGTGCCTGTTGTCTGTCTTCGATTGAAGCCATTTACTGTCTCCTTTATTTTCTATGTTTCTTTCGTTTACGTTTACGTTTCTTTTTTGGGTGACGAGCCATTATGCTGCTGCTCCCTGTGCCATCGCAGCCAAAGCTGAATCAGGCGCAACCGAACCACTCAAGTTCTTGGCTGCTCCAGCTGCTTTTTCTGCCATCTCAGCTTGCTCGGCTGCCTGCTGTCGCTTATTAGCCTCATCGATTATTCGTCGTACTTCCTCGTCTGATTTTACAAACCGCTGTGATAAACCAGTAGTGATTGCGGCTTCCTCAGCCATTTCCATAAAGTCAAACTTCAAGGGAACGTACTGGTCAAGTTCAGCCATTTGAGCAATTATAGCAAGGGCATCCATTATTGGCTTGCCACGAAGCAGGACTTGCTGCAACTGATGCAGAGGACCACTATAGCGAATATTGACTTTACCACCTGTCTCAATCAGTTCATCAGGAATCTGCGGCATACGGCCGGCTTTAGTTTCCTCTTTTACCAACACTGCAATACATGGCTCCAGTGACTCCTGCTCGAAAGTATCAACGATTGTACTCATCAAGGTGGCCTTCTCACCCATCATCTGCGAAACCTCGTAAGCAGTCTTGACTTGGCTTAACTCACCTGAACTGAGCATTTCAAAAAAGCGGATGAAGAACCTGTCATCAAGTTGCGCGTGTATGCGTTCCATTTGGGCATCAGTAATTGGCCAGTTTAGCCTCTCTTCCCATGCTTTAACACTTTCCTGATTTATATTGCTCACCCATGTGGTTGAGCCGGGATTGGTACGGAGGGTCTGCTTGAGAGTATCAGAGGCAAGTCTGCGAGGATCAACGGCAAGATGTGCGGCAGTTAAGTTCTTCTCGCCGAGCTTATTGACCATCAAAGCTGCGGTAAGACAATCCATTGAGAGTGACGTGCCATACTCAAAGCCTGACTCACGGAGGGAGCGCCAGCATATCGGAAATACATCATCGCCGGAGTTCAGGAAGACGCGACTTTTCTTACCACGACCCGTACTGGTACAGAGGACTTTGAATTGCTTGTCAGTAGCAAGAACACTGCTGTTATCTCTATCGTCGTTAGGGTATACCGCCCAGATATACTTGTTGGTTTGGAAAGGATTTTTTAGCTCATTTGTTGCCTTGCCTTCTCTCATCACGAACCAACTGTCGGGCAAGTTCTTGCGAGGAAACATTTCCAGCGCAGTCAAGTTGGTCAGCTCCTGTGTACGGTGATAGATAATCGGGTCACCATACTTATTGATGCCGATATAGCTGTCACGCGGATGGACTACATCAAAGACTACTCGGTCTTTGACAGAATCACGCATAGGAACCATGCAGGAGGTTGCCACCGAGTGGGCGTCAAGAGCATGAGGTACGAGAGCTGAGTACAAATTGCTGCGACCTGCTGCAAAAAGAATTTGCTCGGCAGCTTCCTGCATGTATTGTTTGATGTTGTCTTTTCGTAGTAAGCGACTATCGGTGGGTACGAATCCCATCCAAGGTAGCTGACGACTTACCATGTAGCCGATTTTACCACCTACGAATTTGGAGAGGGCATTGGCGGGTTGCTGGTCATAGACTTTTGCACCGTACTGCATACCAGGTTCTCGGTCTCCGAGGATATCGTAGCGGCGAGGACGGAATATCTTCACAATTAAACTGCGAAGGTTTTCCTGTATACGACGCCGGTCAGCCATGCGACCATGTTGGCGCGTAACGAATTTCGTAATATCGTCATCTGGTTTGTTCTTCCAGTTAAAGGCCATCGGGGTCCTCACTTCTTATCTGTTCAGCACGTTGGGTAATGCGTGACCTGTCAAGTATGCTGTTGCGATAGGCATCCTTGAAGATTTCCGCAGCATCTTTGGTCGCTGTTGCTGTAAGATCGTTATTATCAACTCCGAGGAATATTCTACAGCCGCAAAAGGTGACATCAGGGATTTCAGTTAATGTTAGCATTACCCCCACCTATGATTAAGCCAGATGATGTCCGGCGTGAGTATTTATCGAGGCACTGCTTAAACAGGGGAATCATCGCTCGGCATTTCTTGATGTCTTTGACATTCTTGACGGCGAGGCATACCTGGATGCCATTGAAGAAAGTCTGAGGCACTTCCATTATATGTACCCTGTCACCGGATGGTGTTACCAAGTTATGCTGTTTTGCTTCCATTACCATTTAGCCGTCGTCAGGAATAGCTGCACATCGCTGGTTTAGTAACATCATAGGACAAGAGGCACATTCATTACATACGTCCCTACCTTCGTACCAGAACGAATCTTTATCCTTGGTATTACAGGTAATGTTAAACCAGCCTCTCGGTGACGAGTAAGAAACACCCTGAGCAGTCTTACCACATATGTCACATCTGTAAGTTGATACTTCCATTTCTATTCTCCTTAAAGTAAATCACTCAATACAGGTCTTGTTGTCGGTGCTTGAATATCCAGTAAACCCGGTGTAGTTAGACGACTTAGGCGGCGGCTTGAGCCACGACGCAATCTTTCACGCAGACTGTCTCTCTCTTTACTATCAGCAGTGGTTCTTGATAATCTGCCTGATGTGCCAGTCCTGGTCTCCAGCTTGGGTAGTTTTCCTAATGGTAAAACAAACTTTCGGCTGCCGGCAAAACCAGCAACTCCGCCGCCAACTCCCGCCCCAAAAGAAGCAGGAGATATTGATGTTCCTAAAAAGCCAGCTTGTGTAATACCGAAGGCTGGGGCAGCAACAGCACCGACTCCGCCACCGATAGCACCAAATAGAGCACCCTTACCAATATCACCACCTGTAGCAGCAGCAACTCCTGCTCCTACTGCTGCCCCAATTAAAAGGGGCGCTAATGGAGCTAAGAACGGCATAGCTTCCTCACTTTCTTCATTTTCTCGTCAAACCAAAATATTGACTTCTTTGTGGGTAAATCTTGATATTGCACGATTTCTCTGATTGCCTTATAGTTCTCTGCTTTGGTTCCGGTTAAACATATTATTAGAAAATTAAGAAACTCAGGCCATTCCTGATATACTGTAAAGCCCCGCATCTTTCCATTAAGATGATAAACCAAAGTGGTATCTGCATATCCGATAAAGAATTTACGAACAATTTCATTTGGCATTTCACAGAATGTTGCATAGTAGGCTTTCGCAAACTCGACAACTTGCTCAAGTGCATCAGTATCGGCTCCAAGTGATTTCCAGGGCATCTTGTCACCCTGGTTCAATTATCTGCTGTTTGCCTGTAAATTTGTCAGCTACCTCTTTTGGTAGCAGCTTCAGACTCAGCTTCTTATTTGATATAAATGTTATCATAAAAGCAACATCTTTGCAAACAATTACCTCGTTATGACGAAATCTCATTGTCCCATAGTTGCTGATTGTGGGAATAAGCCGCACTGGCATTGAAATAACTGGGTTTTCAACATCAGTGAGAATTTCAGAATTATTTTGTTTTTCTATCATTTTTACTCCACGCTCAGCAAATCAGCTTCCTTCTGTTTCTTCAGCCGTATCGGATGCAAGACGAACCGGCCCTTCTTGGCATCCAGCTTACGACTGCATATCACACACCGGACTATCGGTGAAAAGTCTACACCACCGGGGGGAACAGCGCCGGTGTCAGCTTTGTTACATCGGGGACAGTAGACCATCCATAGTTGTCTCACTTCTTTCTCCTAAATTCTTTACAACAGTGGTTCTTATCTACATACAGCTCTGCACTATAGTGAGAAGCATCCTCAACAACCATAGGTGCATCGTCTACTAACCGACTGATATGGAGTGCTCTACCACACAAGCCATGAGTTGAGGGTAGGTAGTCATCTTCAATCATAAGAGGGCCAAAGTGTTCACATATTTCACATCTGTTCATCAAGCAACCTCCAACAAATCAGTAGTCCCATCTTCCAGGCCACCTTCATCCTCAAACCACTGCGGTGTAGCTCCAGCATACCCATAGACACAGCCACTGATAGGCTGGAAGCGATACGTCATAGCCATGTAACCAAAGGCATCAGCCGGATTACTCGACCAGTCATGCAGGGCTTCTGCCATGAAGACAGGCTTGTCATCGGTTGACATAATTTCGTTCTTCTTGCGCTTGTAACAATTCAGACCCTCTACACCTTTGCGACACCGACTGCTAAATCTGCACCGGGGAATGACACCCCTTGTGGTCTCAATGCGGCTGGCAATAGTATGTCGTTGGACGCTGCGAAATTTGTCGTGAGGGCGCAGACGCTTCAAGATATTCCACCGTGTATCTACATCCTCGCCCTGCAATCGCTGCTTGGCATCAGGAGGCAGCCAATGCTCTGCATAAGCATAGTCCTTCTGTTTTAACACTTCAGCGTAGTGTCCCATGCCTTCACCGAAGTTTTCATAGTAATCAATGAGCCATATCTCTTTCTCGATAAGCTGCACGAACCAGATGACAGTTGTATCAGAGGCCCGCAACCCCAGGTCCCACCACGTATAGACAGGGGCAGTCGGCTCGAATAAACTATCGACACCTACACGTCGCTGCTTCATTGCGTCTGACATCAAAGCGGCGTAGAAAGCCCCCTCCATATCGAAGTCCTCATGGCTATTCATTACCATTCGGTTGTACTTGCGGGGATTTTCAGTACGCAATCTCTCCCAGTCATTCAGATCGTCCTCTCGTATGTACCGCTTGTTCTGGAATGAATTGGCTTGTGTCACCTCGTACTCAGGCCATTGCTCATAAATCCAACGATGCCAAAGCCAGTTGTGGCCGTTGGCATTGGCTATTGGAAACAGTTGGTGGTAGGGCTGCTCAAGTTGCTCTTTAAGAACTTTGATGACATAATCAAGAAGAAATGTGTCACCTTCCTTCCAGGGCTTGTATTTTGTGTTTAAGCCTTCCAGCATCCTGAAGTTAGCTACAGGCTTTTTCAACACTTTCAGTCTAACCAGGGCTTCCTGCACTTCCTGACTGGGGGTCAGAACACGGCGCAGTCTGCCCCGCAGGTGGTCGAAGACTTCTGATGTAAGCATTTCCTCGGCTTGTTCAATTGCGGCCCAGCCTAAGTTAATATTCTGCAACATCTCTTTTAAGTGCTGCATGGCATCTGCATGTGTAAAGATAATCTTGGAGCCGGTTCCGGGAATTGTTATTACGCCGGATGTCTGTGGAACGCTTAAATGCGTGTAATCCTCGAAGTCCTGTATGGTGCTTTTGCGAAGACTCTTCTCGGTCTTACGAACAATCATGCCCAGGTTGCCATGATACTTGACACTAAGATATATGCCTTTAGCTATCATACACAGCGTTTTACCTGTCCCCCAAGCAGCAATATAAGCGGGGAAGCGGGCCGTTGAGAACAAGAAGCGCTCCTGGAAGGGCTGCGGAATTACTCTAAATTCATTTATGTCTTGCTGTACCATTGGTTTATTTTGGAATCATTGTCATCGATTTGCAGTTTTGACACTTTGCTCTCGGTAAATGAAGAATCCTCTCCTTAAAAATTATAATTTCAAGACCACAGCGCGTGCACACAAATTCTACTTTAGCAGCCTCTTTTGGGTTCTCACAGTAGAAGTTGTCCTGTTGCTCCTCTTGGTTCTTCCACCACAAATCAATCCAACCATAGGGAACATAGTGAGATATGTCTTTGCAGCCAATACGGTGTCCGTTATCTGAGATAATCAGAAATTGTGGTGAGTCAATGCGAACAGTGTCTCCACTCGGAAAAACATAAACACGAAATTCTTCTCTCTCACTCAAATCAATCTTTTTGTAATACGGAATTAGTGATTTATCTGTTGGTCTCATTTTATTCTCCTTAAAACAATAATGGAACTACGCTTAACATATCCGGCGCATATATATCCACAACCTCCTCCACGATAGCACCAATCATTCGTACACGAAGACCCAGCGTTAAGCCTAAGTCGTAGTCAAGCATGTTATTTGGATCGGCCAGCATCATCTCTGATAAGTCATCCAACTGACTAATCGCATCAACGATATGTTCAGGCATTTCATCTTGCCTGTGGGCCATCAAGCCGTGTAAGAAGCCTGATTGCATTGGCCAGATAGTCAGATAATTGCGGGCCACTATCTGTGTGGCAGCTAAATTCTTGACTTCGGTCTCGGACAACTTGATGGCGTTCTTGCGGATGGGCGCACAGCCCACAGTAAGAAGTACTACTGTTAGTAAAGTTGTAATTAGCTTGTACACGTTATTCTCCTTATCTTATACGTTTGCGTTTCTTAAAAGTCGCTTTATTGCCGCAAGTCTTGCAGTATTCTGAGAAAGTAAATTTCTCACAAGCTATGCAGTACCTATTAATCGCATTTTCAGGTTGTCGTTGTCCACATTCGCTACAAAACTTACTAAGTTGGTAAACACCACAATCAGGACAAAAGTTTTGTGCTGGCTCATAGAAGCCGTAATGACCAACAAGCACGTGGCCGTCTACAACCTTGGTATCCTCACAACCTTCTGCAAGCACTACGAGAGCAAGTAGAAGCAAGATGAGGGCCACAGTTTTTTTACTATACATTACATTCTCCTTTACTAAACACACTAATTCAACGAAACGATTATATTTAGCAACTATAACTTGTCTTCATACTCAACTATCCTATCCATTTTAGGATACCAACCAAACGTCTCAACGGCTAATCCACAATATTGACAATGCTCTATCTTCCAATTGGTATATTTGGTCGGGGCACTACGAATCAACTTGCCATCACATCGTAGTTCAACGCCACCGTTTGTAGGATAGTGTTTACTGTGTTTTGTAGACTTGCAGTTTGGGTCTGACTTATTCCAATACTTACTACACTCGTGACCATTCTTTTCAAACGCATACATCTTCTTATCACAGTACCCACATATAGCTTTTTTGCCTTTACCCGTACATTCTTTCTCATGTTTTCTGGTGTAGACCAGAGTGCCGGATGAGAAGGTATACCCGCACTTCTTACACTGACCGGCAGCGTAATACCATTTGTAAGCAGCATCGATTCTTTCTTGTGACCAGCCAAAACCGCCTGGCAATGTAGGTATCTTCTCACCGCTTTCATCTTGATAATCCCAATCAGTAAGACAGCTATGAGTAACTATCTTGCGCTTGTCTTTGGACCAACCACCACAGAGTTTGCAAACAAAGACATTCGGGTCCGGCTTATCTCTGTGGGCCTGGTTATATTTATCTATTGAGCCGCTGGAGCAAGCCTGACCTTTTTCACCTATCGTAAACTTGGTCTCATTACCACAGAAACATTTTACCCGGACCTCTCCATTCTTAATGTAAATATTAAAGCCAATTGGTCGTTCTTTGCTCTTGCTAAAATCAACACTGGCCCACAAAACACCACATATTACAAAACCAACTAAAAAAATGTAAGCATACGTTGCTCTTTTCATTTTATTCTCCTTTACTCATCTTATCTTAAACTCATCGACGCCGAACATCATACAGAAGACGACAAACAAAACAGTAAGTAGTATATTGATTAATTGTCGCACTGTGTCACCGTGACATCCTTAGTTCGTAAAAATTAAAAATAATTTTTCCTTTACTCCCTACGCTTTTGTGCAGGATTTTATATCTTGTAGTAACTTCTCACCAATCTGCTTAGCTTTATCAGAGTCAAACACACCTGCTTTGTCAGTATCAGACCAACACATAGAAGCCTCACCGATAGCCTGTATGATTAGTCCTTCCCAATCATTCAAAATATCCAAGTGAACACCAAACCATACTTCCCTTTTGTTGCTTGCAAGCTCAAAAGCACACAAGCACCTCATCATAAATCCAGCAAGCAAATAATCCGGCGTGTTAGAATCATTCTCTCGGCACTCGCTATTTATTAAGCCCGCTATTTCTTTTTCCAAGTTAGTTTCGCTCATCTTCATAATCTCCTAAAAATAAAAATTTTAATTCTTCCTTTGCCCCTTACGCTACTACTTCCGCAGCCCCGCCTCTCCTGTAATGGCCCCCGGCCTCTCTGTGAGCAATAACAATCCTTTTTGTGGACACATATCATTGAGGCTTGCCTTTACGTGTAGGCTTGCGGCGCGTTCCTGCTGAAATTGCTGACAGCCTGGCTACATGGGCTTGCCTGGCTGCTGTTGCTGTTGGTCGTACCACTGCGGGCCTGCGCTTGCGCCTCTTAGTTGTGGTTATGGGGGCGCGCTGCCGATGCTTAATAGGATTCACTACTACTTGCGATACAATACTGCGGGCCGGTGGTTGTGGTTCAGGTAGGGACACTGGCTGTCCGTCTGACTTCTCGATTACGAACTTGAAGGGTACACGTACTTCGCCGCTGACCTCCAGGCTCTTCAACTTAGGCGTTAAGTATGGCAGTATTGCCAGCGCATTGCGAGCTGATGAATAAAACAGCGCTGCAATGTAGGCATAAATGTTCGTATGCTGCTCTTTGCCTACGATATTAAGCTCTTTCATCAGTTTTTTGCGGAAGTCTATTACACCTTTGCCTGATCCCTCTAAGTTGATTGTATTACCTGGGCCAAACATAATCAATAGCTAATCCTATCTATAACCGCGTGTTATCATTAGTTTAGTGATTACCATAATCAGGCTGCAATGTCAATGATAATCTTTGACCAAATAATACTGTCTTGATTGACTAAGTGTCCTTTAACTATATTATCAGTCTTTGCAGGCCATTGTCAAGGTTTTTCTCTATAAATGTGTGTTTTTAGCCTGATAAAATCTTTTTATGTTTATTTACTTGATTCACAGCCTAATAACGCTGCTTTTACAACAAAATACTTGACTTTGTATGTTCTTAACACCTATTATAGTAGAGACCTGAATTATCAACGTTCTTTATTAAGTCAATAGGAAAGGATCATATCATGAAAGTCGATTATGTCATCAGACAACTCAAACAACTTAACCCGAAAGCAGAATGTGTATTCGCAGAGTATACCGATAAGGGCCAAACAGAATTATGGCACTTAAATATCTGCTGTAATACAGAATATCAGGCAGAAGTTAAGCAGGTATGGTTTGGTCGCAATATGCGTGTTGAGTAAAACTTTCAAGTCTACTCACTATTTGATCCGATGAGTAGTGAGTAGAGTTAAGAGTTTTGTTAAGGATAGTAAAATGATAACAACAAGACAAGTACAGATTCACGAATCCGGCCATTTATATCCTGCAACGTCGGAGGATAGAAGATTATGGTGTCTGGTTATTGACGGTGTTGACCAGGGTCAATACTATCAAGAGGAAACAGTGAAGTTTTTAGCGGGTAAGCTAAATAGTAAAGATTAGAGTAGTCAATAGGAAAGCAGGTGTATTATGAAAACACAACTAATGTTTAACACAGACAAGCTCGGCAGTTTATTACAGCAGCGTAGGCAAATAGAAGATTATGGTTCAGTGGCTTCGCCGGGTTTTCGTTTGTGGGTTCGTGAGATACGCAAAGAAGTGCGTAAAATATGCAAGGCTAACAACGGCAAGCTACTAAGTTTACCTGAAACGTGCCATTACTTCTGGAGTGCGTTTGTCAAATCGAGCAGCGGTAAAATATGGTATATCAGTTGCTCAGACGTTCGACACTTTCCGAATAATGATATAATGTATCGGACTGCTGAGCATGACAAGGATTACACAGGCGGAGAGAATCAGCATGTTAGCCCGGACAAGTTGAGCCAGGCTATTAAGAAAATGCTAAGCTAAACAGACTACTTTATTACCGTCCCGCTGCTATGAATTATGATAGTGGGCGCAAAGCTGCCAGCGGGACTTGTAATGATAAATTATTAAAGGATAGTATAATGGAAGAGCAAGTAAAAGAAACAGCCTGGTCGTACTGTCGAGAGTGTGATAAATTTGATAAAGACGGTTCAGGTACTTGCATGGGAAAGCCGTTTGATTATGAGATAGTAAACGGAAAACCACCATGTAGTAATTATTCGTATGAAGAATAAAGAGCATTATTGTTCATTGACAAGTTTATAGGATAGTCAGAAAGAGAGACGTATTATGAATATTACAGAAGCAAAATAACATCCCAAGAAACTAAAAGACATCAAAACAATTCTAGATATATCACTTTATAGAGATGATATCAAAAGACTTAATAAAGCTCATCGC
>SDBV01005046.1_pt1 | contig 18753 bp, 13 predicted proteins | sample 2277081 | NCBI WGS metagenome assembly SDBV01 (sample SAMN10402039, study PRJNA504765) | marine sediment metagenome | isolation source: marine sediment core GS10_PC15, 223 cmbsf | place: Arctic Ocean: Southern Knipovich Ridge | collected 2010
TTGACAAAAACGTCGATATTGATATATTGCTTCATTCTTGAAGTTCGGGGCCGTAGCTCAATTGGTTAGAGCATCGGACTGTCGATCCGAAGGTTGAGGGTTCGAGTCCCTTCGGCCTCGTTCAGAAAGCCGCCGTTGTCTAACGATGACAGCGGCTTCTTTTTTGCGCCTAAGTGTGACATTTCTAAGGACTTAGCAAAACCTTCATCACTCATTAAATCTTGAATTTTACCACTTACCTCAGTGTCATTTGTTGCCGACGGCTGACATCCAGAGTAAGCTGTTTCTGCAAGTTTTGTGTACACAGGTGTGTACAGAGAATCCGCTACTTGAACAGGTTGCTCGTTGGTGCCGGTTTTTTTAGCAATTTCTTTTTTATCTCCATCACCGCAAGGTAACTCCGGTAATCCGTCAAGTCCGGCACGTTGATCATATAATCCCAGATGCATATAGGTATCCATTGTTAAAGTTATTTTGCTATGCCTTGCCAGACTTTGGGCAACTTTTGGTGATGCCCCGCCTTTTACTACATTCGTAATGTAAGTATGCCGCAACGCATGGAAATCCGCAACGCATCCCGAATCGTCCACATATTCCACCCCAGCAGCTTCAAGGTCTGTCCGGATCATATCGGCCCATCTCATATACTTTAACGTCTTAAAGACCTTCTCAGTTCCTTCTACACCGCGTTCGTTTCCCCATTCCTCGAAGAGCTTTGCAATGTCGTGTCTTAACGGCTGAACATCTTCTCTTCTGTGCTTGCTGTAAGCCGCTTCGATAGTAACCGAAGGAGCAAACTTGCTGAAATCAAACAAACCCCAGGTCAGCGAAGCCAATTCGCTTGCCCTGAATCCAGTGTTGACCGCAAGAAGATATAACATAGCTCGATGTTTACTTGTCATGCCATGATGAACCGACCCATTTAAGGTAGTGCTAACCAATTTACCTACTTCTTCTTCGCTTAATGCCCTTCGTTTCCTTCTGACGTCAACGACAGCATTTTGACACTTCGTATGCGCAACCGGGTTTTCCCCGACACGCTGATCCTCAACCATCCAGTTGAAAAACTGTTTTACCGCTTTGAGATAATAGTTACGGCTTTGAATGCTTAGCGTATGCCGTTCTATCTGTTTTTCGTTATTATCATCAATAACGGTTTTCTCTTTATACAGCTTTGCAATTTCATTAAGCAGTATTGAGGCCTGGACATCGGAGATAAATGCAAACTTGCAGTTATCGATCAAAGTTTTGGCTCTTTGATATGTCATATTTGCATGTTTTTCGGTGCCGCCTTTATTGATAAGGCTTTTCTTGAAATCTTCAAGGTGTGTTCTCAATGGCGTTTTTCTGTATTTGGCAAACTTATCGATTACACCAGAGCTTTCCAATTCTGCTTCACGTTCAAGCTGGGCAGCCAGTTGCAAAGATGCGACCTTATCCTTATAAGCTTTTTTGCGTTTACGAATCCCATTAGCATCTTTATAATCGACGTACCAGTATTGGCTTTGCTTTTTGACCTTTTTGCCGTTCTTGTCATTTGCCAAATATTTTCTTCGTATAAGACTTGCCATAATATCACCTTGCCTTTTTCTTACCAATAGTAATCTTTGTTGTTTTTCTTCCTATTTCAAAACTAATCCATTTCCCCTTTTTCGGTTTTAGTTCAAGGCCAAAGTATTTACACAAAATATCAGCGGTCTTAATGCTGCAACTCCCACCGCTGACGATACGACAAAGGACAGCATTGTCTATGCCTGTATCTTTGCTGATCTGATACCGGCTCTTACCGGATTTGATAATTGTCTCTGCTATATTTTCTAAAATCATGTTTCTGATTATATCCTTATTTGATGTTACGTCAAATATAAAATCTATATTTTTTAAAAATATTTTACCGGTAACGGTAACAAAACCCTATTCCAACTCATCAAAGGGGGTTTCGTTACCACTGCCTTCGCTATTTAGAACGAATATCTCGCTCGGCCTGCCTCCATCGGCCCCGGCCTGCACATTTTCGAACTTGCCCCAGCCAATATCCTCAAGTTCCTTCAAAGTCGATCTGGCTACTTCAGCCGAATCCCTGTACTGTCGTGAGCCCTGCATCAGTTCTCTTACCGTGATCTTGCCGCCCTTGCTCTGTATCAACTCTAAGAGTCTTCTCTGATCCCGCTGATCATCCTCTTCGCCAAGCATCGAATATATCCGCTTTATCTCTTCACCGAACCAGCGGGTTATATCTATCGCGCACTCGATGCTCGTTTGGCCGATATGATCATCCGTCAGCACGCTTCCGTCTCCTGCTGCAACGCGGGTGCAGTGCACTACCAAAGCGATCCTTGCGCAGTACCCTTCAAGTTTGCTCCATACCGCCGCAAGGTCACCGCCGGTTAGTTCAGCTTGCTCTGCAGCATGTTCATTATAGAAGGCTATCCAGGCCTTCTGCCCGCTTAGTGTTAGCGGCAGATCAACAGGCTTTATATTCCCGAACCCGTCATCTTCCATATTCATGGTAAACAGATTTTCAAAGACATCCTCTATCCGTCCCTGCAATCCCAGGTCGATATCGGCTTCTGTCCACTGTTTAGCTCTTTTTGGAGGCATTACCAACAGCAGTCTTGCCGCTAAACCGTTCTCAAAATGTTCCCGGCCTAACACAGCCTGCAAAATCCCGGGCTGTATCCCGCCGCAGATACCCACAGAAGCATTAGGGATATGTATTGTTTTTGGATGTCCCGTTTTTCTGTCGACAAGCAGCGTACCCGCTCGAAAAAGTTCCAGCCATTGCGCATCGTCACCGTCTTTACCCTTTTTGTATGCATTGAAACTTTTTAGCCAACCGCTAAGCTCATCACGCGCCAGCAAAAGGCCTCTCGGAGCATCTTTTAGTAATCCTGCCAGTGCTTCGATTGTTATATCGCTACAGTAATACCGCATTGCAATTGGCTCAATTGGTTTATCCGGCGGCCGTTCTCCTTTTTTAAGCTTCTTTACCGCCAGTTCGTACTCCAGCAGTTCTGCTTCGTACTCGTTTAGTTTCTCGGAATAATCCTTAAACGCCTCATTTTGTTTTTTTCTCAATGGCTTAAGCGCAAGATCAATCGCAGGGCTTTTCATCGTTCCCGAGTCGCCGACTATAGCAGTCCATAGAATTGCAGGCTCCGACCATGTTTCTCTTAGCTTGATCCGCCTTGAGTTGCCTATGGCGCTTGCCAGTGCAGAGAGCATCGGCAGGGCGATATAGCTTGTATCACATCCCAGAGCTTTTGCACCTGCTTCGATATATGTCGATACCGGCTCCGGTATTGCGTACATTGGGAACGGTTTAAAAGTCGCAGGTTTTTTTGATTTTAAATGTTCTATTGTATGCACATCTCTAGAATCCATATTTTATGTTCTCCCCAGTAAAACCCTTTTGCTTCCACTGTCTAAGATCCATCCCGATGACCGGGGGAGTTATGATTTTCACTTCGGGGCAATGTTTAATAAGCTCCTGTGCCAGTTTTTTTGCTCCATCTCTGCCAGGTAGGTCATTGTCGCATATAATGACTATCTTGCGACCCCGCGCAAACGCTACTGTCATTGGTACCTTACTGTCACAGTTCGGCCGTCCTATCGCTTCAAACCCCAGGTCAAGCGCTGCCGCGCAGTCTGTTACCCCTTCGGTTATAAATAACGGTTTATCCTTTGACAGTCCCGTAGGTATGAACAACCCGTTACAGCTTCCAGTCAGTGCTCGTTTATTGCCGTCGCCGTATCTTCGTCGTATACCGATTACATTGCCGTTCTCATCTTTCATCGGGAAGGTAAACGCCTTGCCGTCAAACCCTACGTTCAATCTTGTCAGGCTCTCAGGTGTGATTCCCAGGCTTGCCCCAAGCCAACGTAGCTGCCTGTCGCTTATACGATCCTGGTATTGCTTACTAAGCTTTTCAAATGGTATCGCAGGTGTCGGCTTTGCAGCCGCTCTTTGTCGCGGCCTTCGCCTTACTGCTTCCAGCCTGTTTTTACCGGGTTCAAGTATATGCAGCCATCCTGCATCGCCCGCTCTTTTTTTGCTTCCTTCTGATACCCTGCTACATATCGCTGCCTGTCCGTCTTCACTGAACAGACACCAATCGGTTTTTTCGCATACAGGACACGGATTCGCTTTAGTGACTCTGATCATCGTTGCCCCTTCCCGTTTGCTTTAAGTGCTTCAAATTCAAGTTGCTTCGGCAGGTCTAGCTTTATCCAGAGCTGAATGTCCGACATTCGCCAGCGTACGGACGACCCGACGATTAACTCCTTTGGCAATCGTCCTGCACTCCGGTATCTCCATACCGTCCGTACAGAAGTCGCCAACATCGCTGCTAATTGCCTTACTGTGATAAGTTGATTAGTTTGTTCCATCATAATAATGCTCCTAATACATATGCCACTTATAGTTATTCGTTGCTTACGAGGAGCATTCTATGTCAGTTTTTCAGCGCGCAACGGTTGCGCAACAGCTCTTACAAAAAGAATTTTTAGGGTGCGATTAAGGGGATTCTAATGCTGTAAAAAAAATGAAAAAAAATTGCAGCGCAACAGAAATGCAACGCGAATTGTCAAAGTTAGTGCATATCAGGAACGTTATCTGCATCACGCTTTAAATCTTCAATATCTGCAAGTTGTTCTTTTTCCTCTATTTCCTGTTTAATAATTAGGACGCAGGCTTTTGATACCTTACGTGCTTGGCCTGTTTTGCCATTGTCTATAATTTTACCACTATCTGCCCATCTTGTAATGGTTCCTTTATCTTTTCTAAGAAGTCTCCCCGCTTCTGTTAAGCTAATCATCTCATCTTCCACAGCCTCAGCATATAATCCAAGTTCTTTAAGCTTATCTACGATGATTTCCCATCGCCGCATTCTTTCTACAGGTACTTTGAGCAGTCCCAGTCCGCCTTCTTTTTTACATAAAAACATTCCGATGGTTTCGCCGGTTTTTGGTAAGGTTTCAATTTCCGGCCGTACTGTACACTCATCGGGGCATTCTCGGCAGATAACTTGTGTTGCGGGTGTCGTCTCGATTAAAACTCCTATGTCGAGTAATTCGCCAAGCATACCATCCGGCCATTGTTGCGTTTCATCATAACTGATATAAGGTCCATACCCTGCTCTAATCTGATTTGCAAATTTTATTAGTATTGGTTTGGTTTCCATTAAGCGGCATCCTCTTCCTTAGGCAGTAAGGTCTCCAAAAGCTCCCATTTTTCAATATATTTCTGAGCAATATGGTGTGTGGGTTTTTCTTCAAGTGTTGAGCCGCTTGGAAAAGTCAGGCAAAAGGTTACGCTTTGCCTTCTTCTTCCATTCTGTGCTTTAAACTGTATCCCGATCTTTGCTTTCAGGATTTTAATTTTCCCTTTAATGCCGTACCGTTCGACAGCATCCGTCAGCATTTTCCGGACCAGTTCCGTACCGCCATTTTCCGGTTCCCCCTCGCAGGTCAAGCGGCGATTCCCGTTTTTGCTGATTCTTGCCTTCAGCATTTTCAGCGAAACACTTTCGATCCCGTCTACAGGGTCGGTAACAAAACGAAAATCTTGGTCTATCAGCGGAGACAGCTCATATACTTTAGTACTGCCGTCCGGTATCCCCGGTAATCCTAATATTGATTTACAGAAAGCTTCCTGCATAACTTCTACTTTTCGCGTCCTGCCAGCGCTGATTTTCAAAATCCCATTATCCGGTTCGTAAATAAAAACTATTTCAAGCACCGGCCGCCTTATCTGCGGGACAAGTGTACCTTCTTTGTATGTCAAGTCGCGTTTTGCATAATCCTCAGGGTAAGCAAAGAAGCAATATCGTTCAGGGTCCTTTCGCTGGTAATGATCGATATGACAGTACCGTCCGCGACCTTGTCTCTTGTAAAACTTCTGTATTTGTTTTTTCAGCTCTTCGATGTTCTTGTCTTTTACTTTGCATTCGAGATCGGTGCCGACAATGCAATCGTGTTTAAATGTCATGTGTTCCATGCGTTCCAGCCGGATCGCCCATTCGAAAACTGATGGGTACTCCAAAAATACCCACAATGCCTTTTCATGGAAACCTTTTCGTTTCATGAGGTTTTCGACGATTTTCTCTGCTTCCGTCTCTGTTTCAAGATTCCTGATAATATCGATCAGGCACAGAATACCCTCTTCGTTCGACATATCCGAGATCATACCAAAGTCCTGCCCGGCAACCGCAGACAGGTTACCTCCGGCCCCTTCGATCTCTGCATACAATGCTTCGACAAATTTTTCGTCCTTTAGCGACCAGTCAAAATCCGCTAATAGTTTTCGTTCCTTAAAATACTTGCCAAGCTGTTCTTTGGTTACACTACGAAAGAATGTTTTGAGTGAGTAGGTTTTTGCCATTCGTTTCTCCTTAGCACAAGGGTTGATCATTTTCGGCCGAGCGGATGATCATCCTGTCGATCGAGCTTTCGAGGTACTTCGTACTTCCCCCAACTATGACCTTTTTCATTCCTCTGGCTGTCAGTTTTGCCCTGAGTGTGTAAAACTTCGCCCTGCTTATCCCCAGCTTTCTGGAAACCTCGATCGGTTTTAATAGTTTTTCTGCCATTTTGTTTCACCCTTCATAATATAGTTTCCTCTTTTTCGTGCCTGTATTATACACAATTTACGCCTAATGGCAATAATTGCTCCGAAATCCCTTGCGAATTGCACTTTTGCCCTGTATGATGTTTTTTTGCCTGAATCCGCCTTCGTTGCCGTTCATCCCCACTCGGAAATTGGTTGATTAATGTCGGCTTTGGGGGTAGGATTGCGGATTGAAATCATTCTCGTTAATGGATTTGGGAAAACTCAATGAAGCAGGTTGTAATAGAAAACCCTATTATAAACTCTCCGTACAGAGAGCCAAGTTGTCATTGGAAGTTTGATCAGGATGGTATAACCGATGAAGTCGCTAACCAGCGGCGGATAAGCTCCTATTTTGTTCCGATTGCTCAGCCACGTAAAAAAGGCAAGGATCAACAGCTTGTCTTTGATACAGAGTGGACACAGGATCGCATTAAAGAAAACAAGTTTATCAATGATATTCGTAACAGGGTCAGGCTATGGAGAGAAGGTGGTTATCCTGGAGTTACAAGAATAACACGACGGTTATTAGACTATTGGACTAATCCCGAACGCGATAACAAACTATTCTTTTGCCAGATTGAAGCACTTGAAACTGTTATTTATCTCACTGAAGCAGCGGGTAAATTTGGAGATACCTGGATTGAAAATGAGCTTCGGGATCAAAATGCTGCGGCTAACCCCGATTTATTCAGAATCGCTTTCAAAATGGCAACCGGCAGCGGTAAGACCGTTGTTATGGCCATGATTATAGCCTGGCAGGGATTAAATAAATTAGCTAACTCAATGGATCGTCGTTTTTCGGACACATTCCTTCTTATCGCTCCTGGCATTACTATCCGCGACAGGCTCAGGGTTCTCTTGCCTAACGATGCTAATAATTATTATCGTCAGCGGGATGTAATACCAACCGATCTTTTTCCGGAACTTGGAAAAGCTAAGATTCTTATCACGAATTATCATGCGTTTTTAAGAAGAGAAAAAGTTAAGGCAGGCAAACTTACTAAAAATATACTTGATCCCGAAGGCAAGGGTAATTTCAAAGAGACCCCCGATCAAATGGTGCGTCGAGTTTGCCGTGAGTTAGGCAATAAAAAGAATATCATAGTTATCAATGATGAAGCTCATCATTGCTATAGACATAAGTCCGATGGAATAGAAGAAAAGCTTGTAGGTGATGATCGAAAGGAAGCTCTGAATAGAGAGGAATCAGCTCGGACATGGATTTCCGGTCTTGAAGCAGTTAAACGCAAAATCGGCATAAAGGCTATATATGATCTCTCGGCAACACCGTTCTTTTTAAGCGGATCGGGCTATTCAGAAGGAACTTTGTTTCCTTGGGTTGTTTCGGACTTTTCTCTGATCGATGCGATAGAGTGTGGTATTGTTAAAATTCCACGTGTGCCGGTTGAAGACGATTCTATGACCGGTCAACAACCAACCTATCGTGACCTATGGGCGAGGATAAGTGAAGAACTTCCCAAAAAGGTTGGGAAAGCCGATACGATTAGTGGTGATCCGAAGGTGCCGGTTGAACTAGAGGGTGCGTTGCAGAGCCTGTATAGTAATTATGAAAAATACTATAAGTTATGGGAAAATAACAAAGAAGCACAGGCAAAAGGCCAGACCCCGCCGGTGTTTATAGTTGTTTGTAACAATACAAATGTTTCTAAGATGGTATATGATTATATATCCGGCTATGAGAAACAAGTCAACAAAAACACAACCGTTATAGTCCCCGGCAAAGCAGCGATCTTTAATAATGAAAAAGATGGCCAGTGGTCAGATCGCCCCAATACCATACTGATCGATAGTAAGCAGCTTGAATCTGGCGAAGTAATGAGCAAAGACTTTAAGAAAATGGTAGCTACCGAGATCGAAGAATTTAAGGCAGAATATAGACAGAGATTTCCCGGCAGAGATGTTGATAAGCTTACCGATGAAGACTTGCTTAGAGAAGTTATGAACACGGTAGGCAAGCCCGGCAAGCTTGGTGAACATGTAAAGTGTGTTGTGTCTGTGTCAATGCTCACCGAAGGCTGGGACGCTAATACTGTAACGCATATCCTTGGCATAAGGGCATTTAGATCGCAATTGCTTTGTGAACAGGTTGTTGGTCGTGGCTTGCGTCGCATGAATTATGCGGTTAATGCAGATGGCATGTTTGAGCCTGAATATGCAGAGGTGTATGGTGTGCCGTTTTCATTTATACCGTGTTCTGGATCAGGTGGCGAGCCAAAGCCCGGGCCTACTCCTACTCGTGTCACTGCACTTGCGGATCGTGTTGATGCAAGGATAACTTTCCCCCGCTTGACAGGTTATCGTTTTGATATTTCGGATATCGAACTCAAATATAAGTTTACCGAAGAATCTAATATTGTGCTTTCAAGCGAGAACATTCCTTTTAAAACCGAAAATGCTCCAATTGTTGGCGAAAGCAGCATTCATACATTAGACGATCTTAAAAAACGCCGCACACAAGAAGTGACTTTTCTTATAGCCAAACTGATTCTTGAAAAATATTTCCGATCTGATTGCAAAGAAGAGCCTGAGCAAAGCGATACGCACCAGTTTAACTCGGATGTGCAAATGTGGCGTTTTTCAGAAGTCTTGGAAATAACAAAAACATGGTTAAGCAAGTGCCTTCGTTGCAAAGACAATGCTTTCCCCCAACTATTATTGCTGATTCAGTTTGCACATAATGCAGCAGACAAGATATACAATGCTATCGTAAAGGGTTCTGAGCAGGAAACGGTCTTGCAACCTGTGCTCCAGCCTTATAACACAGTTGGTTCGACAGATCATGTTGATTTCGATACGACAAGAGCCGTATGGCCGACAGACAAGGCATACTGTCATGTATCGCATGTCGTAGCAGACACCGAATCTTGGGAACAAAAAATGGCCCAGGTACTTGAAGAATTGGGTGACGAAGGGCTTCTTCATAGTTATGTCAAGAATCATAACCTAAGCTTTTTAATCCCTTATACACATAATGGCCATGAGTTTAATTATGTGCCTGATTTTATTGCCAGGCTTGATGATGGTAATGGTCCAGATGATTTGCTTAATCTGATTGTAGAGGTTAGTGGCAAAAAAGATGGTAAAGAGGGTGCTAAAAAAGCTTCCAAAGTTTCTACCGCTCGGAATCTATGGGTTTCTGCAGTAAATAACCATGGCAGTTTTGGTAGGTGGGATTTTGTAGAAATAACTGATCCATGGGATGCAAAATCTTTAATCAAAAATCATATTAAAATCTAATGGGAGAAGAAAATGGGTTATAAGTCCGATACGGTTGCTACAATTATTAAGCAATTAAACAATCAATGTTTCTTGCCCGCAATTCAAAGAGAATTTGTATGGAAACCTAATCAGGTAATACAACTTTTTGATTCTATCATGAGAGGTTATCCAATAAGTTCTTTTCTTTTTTGGGAGTTAGCTGAAGAAAATAGGGACAAGTGGGAGGCTTATAAATTTATTGACCATGCTCACCAAGGGGGTACGCATAACGAACGGGCTATTACGGATGGTGCTCAAAATCTGACATTTGTTCTTGATGGGCAACAGCGTTTAACTTCATTGCTTATTGGCCTAAAAGGTATCTATACAATAAAAAAGAAATATCTCAGAAAAAACGATCCCTCGGCGTGGTCTCCACACCGTTTATATTTAGACCTTTTAAAGGATCCAAAGCTAGGAGATGATGATGGTGAACTGGGGGTTAGATATGGATTTAAATTTTTCATAAAGCCTCCATCTAATGATGGCAGCAATTATTGGATAAGAATCGGTAAAATATTAGATTTTGATAACGAGGACCGATTTGATGAGTTCAAAGATAACTTGGAAGATAAGCTTCCAGAAAGTGTGACAAAAGGGCAGATAAAAAGTTTTCGTCGAAATATAGACAGGCTATATAGGGCTGTCTGGAAGGATGACATTATAGCTTACTATACAGAAAACGACCAGAACTATGATAGAGTTTTGGATATATTTGTTAGAGCTAATGAAGGAGGTACAAAGCTAAGTAAATCCGATCTTCTTCTTTCAATGGTCACCTCAAAGTGGGAAGGTGTGAACGCTCGCGAAGAAATATTTGGCTTTGTAGACAGATTAAATAGGGACTTGACTCGAAAAAATAATTTTGACAAAGATTTTATCATGAAATCTTGTTTGGTTCTCACAGACTTGCCGGTAGCTTATCAAGTAAAGAATTTTACAAACCAAAACTTAAATCTTATCCAGTCAAAATGGCAAGAAATCAAAAACGCAATTGAAAGAGCTGTCGATTTAATAAACAGGTTTGGAATTGATAGAGATAATTTGACAAGTGCAAATACTTTGATCCCTATTATATATTACTTAATTAAAAATCCTAATATTACGTTAAATACAGGCAGTGGTGATGATGTGCAAAATTCAACTAGTATCCGTAAATGGTTTTCTATTGCACTTTTAAATAATGTTTTTAGTGGGCAGTCTGACACTATGCTTACGGAAGTTAGACGTGTACTTGTGAGTGACTCAGTAGGCCAATCCTTTCCGAATGAAAAAGTTAATGGTGTGATTACAAAAGCAGGAAGAAATGCAGGTTTTGATAGTTATACATTAGATCGCTTAGTAAACTTGATGTATCACCAAAAACATACATTTCTTGGGCTATCATTGCTTTATGATGAGAATGGTTGGGGAACAATTAATTACCACAAAGATCATATTTTTCCACAAGATATGTTTAAATCTTCTAAATTAAAAAAACTTGGGTTTTCTCCGCAAGAGCAATTGGACTTAAATGGCACAAAAGATTACATTGGCAATCTTATGCTGCTAAGATCTGAAGAAAACCTTGAAAAGTCCAATCAACCCTTTGATCAATGGATTATGACTAGGGATGAAAGTTTTAAAAAACGCCATTTAATTCCTGAAGATACTAAACTTTACAAGCTTGAAAATTTTGAGGATTTTGTGCTTGAAAGGGATGAGCTAATAAAAGCAAGATTGCAGGAATTGTTTGGACCGGTTTCCGATGACGGACATGTAAGTACTGACGAAGAAGAATATGAAGATGACGACGAAGTCATGCAAGAGGATTAAGATTTATGGCGAAAAAGAAAACAGCTAAGAAAAAAACGGTCAAAAAGAAAAAGGCACTTGTCTCCATTGGGGCGGTTAAGCACAAAAACAAGCGCGCCAATATTCCCACCGAGGAGTTGAGGGATTTTGTCGCCGAAGATGAGCTTAAGCCCAAAGATGTTAAGCTGCCAGGTTTGCTATATGCCCGTGACCCATCGCTTGATCCTCAGCTTGTCTGGAAAGGAAAGGACGAACAGGACCGAGAAGAATTAACTGTTCCGGCAGTGCCTATATATATACAGGAAAAGATACATCCTCAGTCTATCATCGAAGAAATACGTGCTCAGTCAAAAGAAGATTCACCGGAACCGCAGCTTGATCTGTTCGGCGACTTTAATGGCATAGATTTTGAAGAGCTTATTGAGTTCTATAAGCACCAGTCGAACTGGTCAAACCGAATGATCTTAGGCGACTCACTACTGACTATGACCAGCCTTGCCGAAAAAGAGAGCTTAAAAGGCCAGGTCCAGATGGTCTATATTGATCCACCATATGGAATTAAATTTGGTTCTAATTGGCAGGTGTCAACCCGAAAGCGTGATGTTAAGGATGGTGCTGCTGATGCTACACGCCAACCTGAACAGATAAGAGCTTTTCGAGATACATGGGAGCTAGGTATTCATTCATATTTATCCTACTGGAGAGATCGGCTGGTTGCTGCAAGAGAATTACTGACTGAAACGGGTAGTGTTTTTGTGCAGATCGGAGTTGAAAATGTTCATCTTTTACGATGCTTAATGGATGAAGTATTTGGGACAGATAATTTTCTTAGCCAAATTAGTTATGCTTCTACAAGTGGTTTTGAAACTTCGACTTTAAGCAGAGCTGGCGATTATATTATTTGGTATGCTAAGAACAAGAATATAGTTAAATACAGGCCATTATATACAGCTAAAAAATTTGGAGATGTTGGAAGTTCTGGATACGATTATTTAGAGTTGGATGCAGGCGTTATAAGAACAGTTAGTGCAGAAGAGAAAGAAGACATCTCGATGATCCCGAGGGATGCAAGGCTATTAACAAAAGGCGATATGCAATCTCAAGGCCCTGCATCTGAAGCTCAAGATTATTTTTTTCAGGGTAAGATGTATAGGCCTAATTCTAATAGCCATTGGAAACCAAACCACCCTGATGGATTAGATAGATTGAAACATGCTAATAGAATTGTCATATCCGGGAAAACATTAAGATACAAAAGGTTTTTTGATGATTTTCCGGTTATTGGAATTAATAATTTATGGTCAGATCAATTATCTGAGCAAAGTAAAATATATGTTGTACAAACAGCTCAAAAAATTATTGAACGTTGTGTTTTATTGGCAACTGATCCAGGTGATTTAGTTCTCGATCCAACTTGCGGCAGTGGCACAACGGCATATGTTGCAGAGCAATGGGGACGTCGATGGATTACGATCGATACCAGCCGTGTTTCTCTTGCGCTTGCCAGAACTCGTCTTATGACGGCAAAATTTCCATATTATCTGCTTTCTGATTCATCGGAAGGCATAAAGAAAGAGGCAGAAATCACCGGCCATACGCCACCTCCATATAAAACTGAAAGTGACATTCGTAAGGGTTTTGTTTGTAAACGCGTTCCGCATGTCATGCTCAAGGACATTGCAAATAATGCTGAGATTGATACGATCCATGATAAGTATCAGGGGTACATCGAGCCTTTTCTTGTAGAACTAAGTAAGCTTCTTAAGAAAAAATGGCAGGAGTGGGAAGTTCCACGTGAGTCGGAAAAAGATTGGCCCAAAGAGGCAAAAAATAAACTCGAAAAGTTGTGGAACTATCGTCTTCGTAAGCAAAAAGAGATCGATGAGTCCATCGCACTTAATAGTGAACAAGAAATTCTTTGTGATCAACCTTATGAAGATAATAAAAAACTAAGAGTCACTGGCCCCTTTACCTTCGAAAGCCTCAGCCCACATCGAACGATAAGTGTAAAACAGAAAAAACAACTTGCAGAAAAACCCAATGACCTTGGTTTTACAACAAAAATGTTAGGTGCAGCTCAATTTGGCAATATCATGATAGACAACCTTAAAAGGGCTGGTATACAGAATACAATAAAGAACGAACGATTGAAGTTTGACAGTATTGAGGTTCATGCAGGCCAGTGGATACACGCAATCGGAGACTATACGGAAAAAGACGGTAAAGCTAAACGGGCAGCAATATGCATCGGCCCGGAACATGGAACAGTTGGGCCGGAACTAATTAAAGAGGCTGCAAAAGAAGCTGTTCAGGGCATAGGCTATGACCTGCTTATTATCTGTGGTTTTGCATTTGATCCGCATGTTAGCGAGGAAGCCAGGCGTTACGGCAAGCTCACAGTGTTGCCTACAAGGATTAACGCTGACCTCATGTTGGGCGAGGAGTTCCTTAAAAAGACAGGAGCAGGCAACCTGTTTATGGTTTTTGGTGAGCCAGATATTGTTGTCAATAAGGCAAAAGATGGAAAGGTACAGGTCGAGATAAAGGGGCTGGACATTTATGACCCGACCACCGGCCAGATAAGAAGCAATACGACGGACGATATAGCGTGCTGGTTTATTGATACCAATTACAATGAGGAAAGCTTCTTTGTTCGCCATGCCTATTTTACCGGAGCAGGTGAACCATACAAGAATCTGCAAAGAGCCTTAAAGGCCGAGATCAACGAAGAAGCATGGCAGAGTCTGTACTCGACAATAAGCAAACCGTTCGACAAACCAAAGACCGGCAAGATCGCGATCAAGGTAATTAATCACTATGGCGACGAAGTCTTAAAGGTATACGAGATTGAAAAATAATACCGAAATGGCTTACGTAAAAGTAGGTGGATAATGGATAGCTCTATTAAAAACACATATTATTGTACTCTGGGTTTGGATGAAAGACATGATGAGTTTCTCAGGAACTCCATGGATGAGTTGTTCCGGCATTTATCAGATTCTCCTATGGGATTTGATTGTCCTTTTCATGAGTTAGTTATAGAACACAGAACAATCCTGTCGGACGTTCTTGAAGAAAGAAATGATATATTTGAATTTTTTGCATTAAGTTTAAGCAAAATAAGAAAGAAAGTGAGACAAATATCACGCTTATTTATACTGTGTCCAACTGAGAGCAAGATAGCTTACTTAGCAAAGAAAGAATGTCCAAATGCAGTATGGGGATTCTCGAACACTCAAGTTAGTGCCACTTACTCTCTGAATAACAAATATATCGTCTGGCATGAATTGCTTCATCTTTTCGAAGTGGATGATTGCCATTGTGGGCCTGAAAAACCTGGGCCAACGTGTGAACTGACCAATTGCATTATGCAGTATGCTCCCACACCACAGACTGTTGGTGAATGGCCATTCTTATGTCAAAAAAACATCAAGCGAATACAAAGTTGGAGCAAGAACGACAGAGTTGATGTGAAAGATTTGAATTAAATGAGAAAATAATCAGCGCCCACGGCGACTGGAAATAAAACAGGAGAAAAAAATGAAAAGGTTTCTGCCCTTGTTACTTCTAAGCATTGTACTTGGCACTATGATGTGCTCTTGGTAAGGCATGATATGCTCTTGATAAGGCCTTATATGCTGTAGATAAGGCGTGATATGCCACTAATAAGACGACACCAAAGACACTAAACCATGATATTTAATAGAGTTAGACAAAAAAAGGCCCTCAGAGGGCCAGCGAGATATTAAAAAGACAAAAGAATTTTGGAGAAGATTAACTATGAATGACCCAAGAGGCTCAATATGGCGAAAATGGGACTTGCATATCCATTCAAATGCATCCGATGGCAAAATGTCCTGTCAGCAAATTATAGAAAAAGCAAAAGAAAAAGGTATCTCAGTTATAGCTCTTACTGACCATCACACAGCAAAAAACATTGATGAAATAAAAAGGCTAGGAAGTGCAAATGGTATTTCTGTTATATCAGGAGTTGAGTTTAAAACAGAATATGGAAAGAAGTCTGTCCATTTGATTGGGCTTCTACCTGACAGGCATAATGGCATTGTTTTAAATTCAAAAAACATTGAAAGTGAACTTTTGAACCCCTTAGGTTTAAGTGAAGCAACCATTATAGCAAAAGGCATGCAACAACAGGAGTGTGGTTCTGATGAAGAGGCATTTAAGATTGGAATGTTTCATGTTCATACGCACTTCAAGGAAATTGCAGAAAAAATTCACGAATTAGGGGGCCTTGTAATCCCTCATGCTACCAAAGAAAATGGAATAGAATCAGAAATGGGGCACGAAGGAAAACCTGGTGTCACTTTACATAATTCATTGGGGCCTGTAAAAGAAGAACTTTTTAATGATGGATACATCGATATATGTGAAATCAGAAAAGAAAATGACAATGAAGATTTCTATTTTGAAAATTTCAAACGAGCTTCCATTATAGCTTCTGACGCACATTCGTTAGGAGAGGTTGGCAGCAAATTTACATGGATAAAGGCAGATCCAACATTTGAGGGCTTAAAGCAAATTCTTAATGAACCTGAACCTAAAGGAAGAGTTCTCATTGGAGATGAGCCAGAAGTATTTAATAGAGTGCGTAGGAATAAAACTAGAAATATATCAACTATAAGTTTTGAAAAGATTCCTGGATCACCACCTGATGAAAAGTGGTTTGAAGGATGCACGGACATTCCTTTTAATTCGGAGCTAGTGGCAATTATAGGCAATAAAGGTAGCGGGAAAAGCGCTCTCGCTGATACAATAGGTCTTTTGGGTAATAGCAAACAGCAAGAGCATTTTTCCTTTTTACGTAAAGAAAAGTTTTGTGATCTCGGAAACAATAAAGCACAATATTTTAGTGCATCGTTGAAATGGGAAGATGGTCATCCTGTAAAACATGGATTGGGAGATATAATAGACCATACGGAAGAAGAGATGGTGTCGTATATACCGCAAAACTATCTCGAAACAATTTGTTCGGATAGAGTGGAGGACGATGAGTTTAAAAAAGAATTAAAGGCGGTTATTTTCTCTCATGTTGACGATACAGAAAGGCTTGGTTGCTCTTCTCTCGACGATCTTATCACTACAATAACAACTGAGAAAAGAGAAGCAATTGAAATAATAAAGAAAAGTATCAATAAACTCAATTTAGGAATAATCAAATTTGAAAGGATGATGCATCCTGATTACAAAAAAGGACTTCAAAACAAACTGGTTTTAAAGGAAGCAGAAAGAAAGGCCATCGAAGAGCCTTCAGTAGTAAAAAAGCCAGATGACAAAGATCCTATTAGGCAGGCAAAGATCGAGGAAATCACCAAACACTTGGCCAAGAAGCAACTTGAAATAGACGGTTACACAGCAAGTATCGGGAAGCTACAGACCGATAAGGCTAATCTGTCAAAAAGAATAAACGATGCCAATGTATTACTGCAAAAATTGAAAAACTTTCAATTGCAATTTGTTACATTTCAATCGGAATGTGAATTACTTTGCTCAAACCTTGGAATCTCCTTTGAGAATATCGCAAAATTAAAGGTAGATACAAAAGACATAGAGACCATAAAAGCAGCTGCTTCAACTAGACTGGAAGCTATTAATAAAGAATTGCTTGAGGATAACAAAGATGGGCCTATCTACAAACTCAGCCAAGCCAAAGGTGAATTAGAAAAGCTAAAGGCAGAATTAGATGCGGATAATAAGAAGTATCAAAAATACCTTAGAGATATGCAGGAATGGAAGAAAGAATGTGAGGCCATTACAGGAACTGAGCAAAACCCGGAAAAAGATACAATTCTATTTTATGAAAATATATTGAAAAGAATCGATAAAGAAATCCCTGGAAAACTACAGCAATTGAAAGGACAGAGGTCTGGACATACTAAAGATATTTATGAAAAGCTAGATGAACTTAGAAATGATTACGAAACGTGTTATGCTTCAGTTAAAGACTTTATGAAGTCGGCTCCTTTTTCTGGACCAGATGAGTTACTTTTGGATTTTAATGTCTCTATTGAGTGCAAAGGTTTTATGGAAAAATTCTTTTACTTTGTCAATCGAAATAAAAAGGGAACTTTTTATGGAGGCGACGATGCGAAAGCAAAATTGCAAGCCATGTTAGATATAGCAGATTTTAACAAATACGACAATTTAGAGACTTTCTTAAAATCTATTGAAACCAATTTGGAATATGATAAGAGGGATGAAGAAAAAAATGAGGGCAACTATGTTATCGAACAATTAAAAAATGAAAACGAGATAATCGATTTTTATGACTATCTATATGACCTCGACTATCTTCTGCCTGAATTTAATCTTCAATGGTCAGGCAAAAAGCTTTACCAATTGTCGCCCGGTGAAAGAGGCTTGGTGTTGCTAATATTCTACCTTTTCATCGATAAAGAAGATACTCCTTTAGTCATTGATCAGCCCGAAGAAAACCTCGACAATGAATCCGTTTATACGGTTCTAGTGAAGTGCATAAAAGAAGCTAAGAAAAGACGGCAAATCATTATAGTTACTCATAATCCCAACTTAGCCGTTGTCTGTGATGCAGAACAAGTCATATATGCTGAGATTGATAAACAGAATGGTAATCAAATTATTTATACTTGCGGTGCCATTGAGAACCCTATTATAAACAAAAAACTAATAGATGTCCTTGAAGGCACTCGACCTGCATTTAATAACAGAGATCATAAATACTATGTTTAATTTATAAGGATTGAAATACAGCGTAAACATCTTCCGCAACGTTGCGGAGATAAAGGGATGGAAAGGAGTTTTAATTTATGATAATAGTTCTTATGGTTATTGGCATAGTGTCCATCATTTTGGGGCTTGCGACTCTCTGGTATGCTTGGAACATTTTCAATAAAATTTCTGCTTTCAAACAAGTTGATGTCGAAGCGGCAGTTAGGGCGGAGATGCGGACTGGCCGTGAAGAAGCAGCGGCCTCAGCAAAAGCTCTTCGCGAAGAGGTCGGAAAGACACAGAAGCAAGCAAATGAAACGTTGGTCAATACCTTAAATGCCCTAAGCCAAGTACAGAAGGACCGT
>SDBV01005047.1_pt1 | contig 18753 bp, 10 predicted proteins | sample 2277081 | NCBI WGS metagenome assembly SDBV01 (sample SAMN10402039, study PRJNA504765) | marine sediment metagenome | isolation source: marine sediment core GS10_PC15, 223 cmbsf | place: Arctic Ocean: Southern Knipovich Ridge | collected 2010
AGGTGGATCAGTTCCGGCGTGTTCACCGCAACACCTGAGGGACTCGACAGCACCAGATGGGGTTGCTCGAACTGCTTCAACGTGCCGCCGCCCTGAATGCCTTTCGCCTGGGCTTTCAAGGTGCTGGCCACAGCCTTCTGTTCACCGTCCTGTGCGCCCGCCGACTGCGCGGACTGGGCAAGACTCGCCGCAGTGTCCTGGGCGTTGGCCAACTGCAGGTTGACCTCGTCAACGCTGAATGCGTCACCGGTTGCGCCTGAGCGTGGGTGGGTCGTCAACAGCAGGCCGCGCGCACCGCGTACCGCGGCAATGCCGTCCGTGCGCAGCTCTGCGCCTTCGCCCCGTTTCTCGCCTCGGCCGGCCGGCTCGCTCACGCGCGTGATATACCCCATGTGCAAACCGGATTCGAGGTGGTCGCTGCGAATCTGCGTCTGCACCTGCCCCTGGGTATCGTCTTTCAACCAGACATTGTTTTGCTCCCCGCCGAATTCCTTGCTGACGAAGCCCGACAGCGCCTGCTGTGCCGGAAGGTTCCACTGCGGCTGGTTCGTGCCGTTGCCTACGCGGGCCGTGATGAGTGGCCTGTCGGGATCGCCGTTGAGGAACGGCACGACCACTTCATCCCCGATTCTCGGTAGCTGAATGCCGCCAAAGCCTCCGCTGGCCCATGGCTGCGCAACGCGTACCCAGCACGAGCTACGCTCGTTGCGCTGACCGATCCGGTCCCAGTGAAACTGCACTTTCACCCGGCCGAGTTCGTCCGTGTAGATCTCCTGGCCTTTCGGCCCGACGACGGTCGCCGTCTGCATGCGCATGTCGGGCTTGTGGTGTTCAAACGGGCTGCGATAGGGCACTGACTTGCGCTGTGCCTCGATCTCGACCCGGAAAAAACCTTCGGAGCCGTCCTGATGCAGCACCTTGAATTTCGTATCGCCTTCGTGAGCTGCCCGGGCTTCGGCTACCTGCTCTTGCAGACTGTACGGAAAGTTCGAATGGTGATTCGATACCGGAATGTTGTTCTCGATCAGCCACACTGTTTCTATCACCGCGAACTGCCGCCTGTCGGCGGAATCACGGTCATGCTCCGGGTGTCCTGCCAATTCGAACCACCGGCCTGCATCGATTCCACGTACACCGCCGACACCATAAAACCGTTTGCCGCGCGACTCCCATTCCTCCATGCGGATTTTCGTCAGATGGTCGCCACGGTCCTGCTTAAGGTACGTGTAGGGTCCGGTGTACTCGTACACCTCCAGTTGCTCGGGCATCTCCTGCGATAACGTCGGGACGTTGGTGCTCTTCGGATTTGCTACAGTCGAGGGGCTCTTATAGTCGAAGGTTCGTGTTGCAAGGACGGTGCTATGCAGGGAGCGCACGCTCGACCAGTGAACCAGCGCATCGACTTCGCTGTTTGTGCCGTAGCGGGAAAACTGAACCGTCTGTGTGGTGAGCGGCTCGCACGTGTCCAGGCGATCCGTGACGGTCAGCATGTGCGATCTGCCATCTGCACCTTGGCTCCAGATGCCGAACAGGCCTTCTTCTTCCATCAGCCGGTGGACGTAGTTCCAGTCATCTTCGTATTGCACGCAATACGAGCGTGGTGGCAGCGGTTTCGAGAGTGCAAATCGGAACTGGCCTTTCGCCTGGGCATGTTCGTTAAATACGTCGCTCAGGATTTCGTCGACAGGCGTGTCTTGCCAGATGCGCTGGTCGCGGCGGAATTTAAGGAAATTCATCCACGACGCGAAGCTGATCTGGTAACTGGTCAGTCCGCCTTCTGATCCCAGTCTCCGAACCGCATAAACATAACCGTGATGGGGGAGGTAGGATTTATTCGCCTGCAGGACCCAGAGTGTAACGGGCTGGCCGAGCAGTTTTTTCAGCTTGATGTTGCCGTTAATCGACAGCACGTCGAGAGTGAAATCGAAATGCCGGCCAATGCGCGACCGACCCACCGCGCACTGCGGCAGCAAAGTGTTGCTTCCCAGTGGCGTGTCGAGTTTCAGCAGCCGGTCTTGCTGGATCAGTCCGCCCTGGATTGCCCTCACGATGTCCTGCGCGCTCATTTCCCACCCCTTTATTACTTTTGCATATTTATTGTCATCAATGTGACATGGGCTTTCCAGCGCGATTCTACCGCCTGTTTGACGGTCCGTTATCAGTGATACGGCCGTTTAGGCAATCGTCCAATACGAAATACCAGTCGCATACCTGAAAACGACCGAATCCCATCAATTTTCGACATGAATCCGTGGGCAGTCGTTTATGGCATATATCTCATGCCAGATAGATAGAGATAGGTTTGCGGCTGGCTTGCTGTTAGCGTGCGAAAGATAGAGGGGGATAAATTTCCGATTAATTTTCGTTCATGAAGTAATTGTTGCCTGTTGTCACATTATTAACTTTCTATCTCATATGATTTGGCATCGAAGTCTCTTTCCCCAACCCCGGACCCACTCAACTCAGCATCGGCGTCAGATCAGGATCTCCCTTTTGCATCGCGCGGCGATAACCCTCACGGGCGCCGATACGCTGCAAATACGCCAGAATGTTGGCAAAGGGCGATATATCCATAGGCAGGAACAGCCGCATCGTCGTAAGCGAAAACACGGTGACAATATCCGCCGCCGTAAACACATCGCCCGCCAGATAGTCTTTCTCACCCAGGCGCTTCTCGACGAGCCCCATCGCCAGATCGAGGCGACCTGTGACCCACTTCAGCAGCGGATTGTCCGCCGGCAGATCGACCCGGCCCAAGATCATGCTGCGCCCCAGATTGGGCTGCAACGAGCCGTTCGCAAAGTGGAACCAGTACAGATAGTCGGCGAACGTGGGATCGGTTGTGGCTGGGACGAGGCCGCCGTTGCCGTACTTCGTCATGATGTATTCCATGATTGCCGTGGATTCGGCGAGCACGAGATTGCCGTCGGTGATGATCGGCGCCGTGCCTAACGGATGCAGCGCCTTGTATTCAGGGGGGCCGAGCCGGGTGACGGGGTCGCGGGCGTAAAGCTTGAGTTCGTACGGAATGCCAAGTTCTTCGCAAAGCCATACGATTCGCTCAGACTGCGATTTTCCGAGATGGTGGACGGTCAGCATGCCATTTCCTTGGTAGAGAGGGTTCGAGTTGCGCAACGCTGGCCGCGCGAGGCGGATCAGATCCGCCCTCCGCGTGGCGAGCCCGGGCGGTCCTATGTCGCCGTCAGGTCCAGTTCGAGAAACCGCGTACCCTCGACGGGATTGAAGACGTAGGCCGGAATATCGACGAAACCGAGCGACGCGTAGAGATGTTGGGCCGTCTGCATGGTTGGAAGCGTATCGAGGCGGATTCTGGTGTAACCGGTCTCTTTTGCGAACCGCAAGACATGTTCAGCCAGGCGCTTGCCGAGTTGTTCACCTCGCCCCGCGGGACGTACGTAAAGACGCTTCATTTCGCATACTGTCTCATCGAGTGCACGCATCGCCACGCAGCCGATCACGTTCGCGTCGCGCCAGGCGAGCAGGACACAGCCTCGCGGTGGCGTATATTTTCCGGGCAGGTCTGCGAGTTCGGCAGCGAAATCCTGGAAGCTCAGGTCGATTCCAAGGCTTGCCGCGTACTCGCGAAAGATGGCGCGAACCGCTTCGAGGTGTTGCGGGAATTGCGCCTCGCAGATTGAAGTCATTCGGGAATTGGGTCTTTGCGGTGCGCAATCCAAGGCCGGCCTATGATGAAGCGGTCGGATGGGCCGGCACCGTGAACTGAAAGATAGCGCCGCGGGGTACGTTTGCGCTCGCCCACAGCCGGCCACCGTGTGCTTCGACGATTGAGCGGCAGATCGACAGCCCCATACCCATGCCGCTAGCCTTTGTCGTATAAAACGGCTCAAAGAGGCGCTCAATGTCCGCGGAAGGGATGCCTGGCCCAGAATCGCACACCGTTACAAGGACAACACCCGGTTCATTCATCGTCGTGCTGATCGTCAATTCCCGCGCCCCGTCGTCAACTGCGCCCATCGCATCAATGGCGTTGATGGAGAGGTTCAACATCACTTGCTGGAGTTGCACGCGGTCGCCTTGAACGAGCGGCAAGTCTTCCGCAAGCTGCATCCGTACAGAAACGCCGTTCCTGTCGGCCTCACTGCACGTTAGGGTAATGACCTCGCTAATGGCCTCGTTGATCTGCAGCATCTCATTGTACGTCGGGGCCTTCACTACAAAACCATGAATACGCTTTATTACCTCGCCTGCACGCCGGGTGTCACGGACGATGCGCTCAAGCGCTTCGCTAACTTCTCCCAGATCGGACGGGTCACGGGCAAGCCAGCGCAGGCCCGCCGACGCATTGACTCCGATCGCCTCGATCGGCTGCCTGATTTCGTGGCTGATCGAGGCCGTGAGTTGCCCAAGCGCCGTAACGCGGTTCGCGTGCGCAAGCTCCATCTGCACCTTGCGCAGATCCGCTTCCGCCCGTTTTCGCTCGCTCAGATCGAGCACGAAACCCACGCCCTGGTTCCCACTCTGTTCGAGCATTGCGCTGGCAGCCAGTACCGGCACGCGGCTACCGTCCTTCCTGAAGTACTCCTTCTCGTAGGGCGGCACGGTCCCCGCTGCCCTTAGCTCCGGCATCCACTCCCGGGTGTGACGCTCGAGCCACTCCGGTGGCGTAAGGTCCGTCCACCGCAACCCTCCTGATAAAAGGTCGTTACGATCGTATCCCACAATACGGAGAAACGCGTCGTTGGCTTCGAGAATGCGGCCTTCGATATCCCAGATCAGGATTCCGACGATGTTCGCGTCGACGAGGCGCCGGATCTTCGCCTCACGTTCAGCGAGGTCACGATACAAACTGGCGTTCTCCAGCGCGATGGCAGCCTGTGAGGCGAGCAGCTTCAGTACCGCGACGTGAGCGGGTGCAAAGACGCCGGCAGCCAGGCTGTTCTCGAGATACAGCGCGCCAATCAGCTTTGCCTGAGCAAGCAGAGGCAGGCAGAGTATGGAGCGCGCCTGCCGCTCCTTGACGTAGGGATCGGCGGCAAACGAAGACTGGGCCGCGGCATCATCGAGAATGACGCTTTCCCCGGTGCGCAGAACATAGTGGAGTACGGCCTCCGGCAGCGCGGTCTCGACCACGGCCTCGTCGCGCAGGTGCACGCTTACCCTGTCGCCGCTCGTCGCGGCCTCTGCGGCGATTCGCAGCGCACTCCCGCGCGCAAGAATTAACAGAACCCGCTCGGCGCCGGCCTGCGCCATCGCCGTGCGCATGAGTGTGTCGAGCAGTTTGTCCAGAACGATCTCGCTCGAGACGGCTTGCGACACCTTGATTACCGTAACAAGGTCTAGGTATTCGACCGGCGCCCCAATCGTCCCCGTGGAGCCGCGAACCGGCTCGTCCTCTCGCAGGTGCGGGTACAGCTCATCGAGCTGCCGCACCTTGCCGTGGGCTCCCCAGCGCAGATAGCAATGCCGGGCGTCCCGTAAATATACGCGAGCCGTCTTCTCGAAACCGCGCGACGCATAGAACTGTGCGGCGAGTTCGTTGCCGATCGCTTCGTTCTGGGAGAAGCGGTTCTCGCCCGCGAAGCGAATAGCGTCCTCGTAGTGGTGCATGGCATCGAGGTCGCGGCGCTCGATTCGGGCGAACTCGGCGGCCACTAGCGCAAACTTGTCGCGGAACGTGGCCGAGCCATTCTCTGCCCATTCGCGCAACTGCTCGACATGTGTCGCCAACAGGTCACGCAGCGCGGCTTCTGTTTCCGGTGCGGCGCCATCCTCCAGCAGCGCCGCAGCAGCGAGCGCCAGGTAGAAGTAATAATCGAGCACCTGGATATGGCCGATAGAAGCCCAGAGCAGATCCTTTGCCTTTTGGCCGGCCGCGAGAGCTGCGTCATAGTCACCGGAAATGAAGCGGGCCTGGATTTTTAGAATCCAGTACCAGCAGACCATGGTGCTCATTCGGTCGTCGTTCAGTCCGGCCTCAAAGGCTGTTTCATCGAAATCGCCGCCGCTGAAGCTCGAAAAGTGCGACGTCTGTCCTCGCATGTTCAATATGAAGCGCTGCTGGCTCACGATGATGTCGACCACATCGCGAAACTTCGCTTTGCTTACGAATTCCAGGCACCCTTCCGATTGCGACCACACGTCGTCAAGCGCTTTGCCGTTGAGAAGAAGGTCCGTGACGATGTGGTTGCGCGTGTAGCACGCCACGGTAAGGTCGCCGGTCTCGCTTCCGGCGCGGAAGGCAGCGTCGAGATAGCGAAGTCCGTTTGCGATGGGCTGCGTCCATAGGCCCGCGATTTCCATGGCGAGGTAAGCCTTGGCCTTGTAAGCGGTGAAATCGTGCTTTTCGACAAAATCGCACGCGAGTTTTGCAAACTCATAGCCCTCCGAATACCGGTGGAACACCGGACCGAGGACGACACCGAACCAGACGTACCCGGTGGACGCGGCGTCGGTGCTGCCGCCGCACAGGCTAAGGCTCACCATCTTGCACAGGTGCAGGAGGAACAGGTTGCGATCCGTGAAAAGCGATGGGGCATAGAGCAGCGAGAGAATGCCCGTCGCGGCATGGACCTCGGGATCGGAGCTCAGTGGCAGCTCGATCAGGCTTCCAATCGGCCGCTCGCCCAGTTGGGCCCACACGTTCTCGTATTCGGCCTGAACCTCTTCGCGCGTCGGATGCGGCGGTATCTCGATACCGAAGAGGCGCAGGCACTCCAGCGCGCTCTCGATGGCTTTCGGATACTCCGCCTTCACGTGATGGAGGTCGATCTTGATACGGTAAGCCGCCGCCTTGTCGATCTTCGACGCGCCTCTCGACAGCAGGTCCGAGAGGAGCTGCTCGGCCTCGTCAAAATTCCCGTTCAGGTACTCGCACTCCGCGCGTTCGAGCCACAAGCCGAAAGCGAGTTCGTAGCGGGTTGTCCACCCCTCGCTTCCGAGTACGGCCATCCCGGCGCAAAGATAGGTGCGCGCCGATGCGTACGCCGTCGACGCCTTGGCGCGCCTTCCGGCAATCAGGTTGAGTTCCGCGAGCTGTTCACGCTCATCCTGTCCGGTGATCAGGGCCGCGCCGCGGTTCAGCTGGTTGACGATCTCGAAGATCATTTCCTGGCGCTGTTCAGGTGGCGTCTGTGCCGCGAGCAACCGGCCGATCCGCAGATGCACCGGGGCACGCGATGCTTCAGGAGTCAGTGAATAGGCAGCCTCCTGGACTCGGTCGTGGACAAACCTGTACGAGCCCTGACTGCGCTCAACCAGCTCCAGCAGGACCGCCTCCGACAGGGCGTCGTGGACTCGCTCCTCCGGCGTGCCGAAGGCAATCGAAAGTGTGGCGATCTCGGCGGCGTTGCCGATACAGGCCAGTTGCTGTACCGCCGCCTGCGTATCGGCAGGCAGGCGGCTGAGCTTGCCGACCATCAGGTCCACCACGTTGTCGGCGTATCCCTTGGCGTGAATGCGCTCGAGATCCCAGGACCAGCACGCCGCGTCATGATCGAAGGTGAGCATGCCCTCTTCGTCTAGCGCGGAAATGAACTGAATCGCGAAAAACGGATTGCCACCGGTTTTTTCGTGCACCAGTTGCGCGAGCGGTGCGGCGCGCGTCCCATCGCAGCGAAGCGCGTCCGCAATCAACTGCCCGAGATGTTCGCGGGCGAGCGGCGCAAGCTTGATCTCGGCGACGTTTCCGGCGCCGGCCTTGATGGCGTCGAGCATGCGTGTCAGCGGGTGGGTGGCAGTGACTTCGTTGTCGCGATAGGCACCGATCAGCATCAGATGATGCAGATCCGAGCGCGTCAGCAGATCCTCAATGAGATCGAGCGTCGCCGCGTCGAGCCACTGCAGATCGTCGAGGAACAGCGCCAACGGATGTTCCTCCCGGGCAAAAACGCCGATAAACCGCCGAAACACCAGCTGAAAGCGCCGTTGCGCGTCTTGCGGGGGGAGCTCGGGGACCGGTGGCTGGTCTCCGATGATGAGCTTCAGTTCGGGGACGACATCGACCATCAGCCGGCCGTTCGGGGCCAAGGCCTCCAGAAGGTCGTCACGCCAGGCGGCAAGCTCGGTGTCGCTCTTGCCAAGAAGCGGTCGCACGAGGCTTTGAAAGGCCTGAGCGAGCGTCGAATAAGGGATGTCACGCTTGTACTGGTCGAACTTACCCGCGGCGAAGAGTCCCCGCGGCGGCACCAGTACCCTGTGCAATTCGTTGACGACCGCGGACTTGCCAATGCCCGAATAGCCGGAAACCAGCACCAGCTCCGGCGTTCCGTTCTTGACGATGCGATCGAAGGTGGCCAGCAAGGTCTCGATCTCGGTTGCTCGTCCGTAGAGCCTTTCCGGGATCAGCAGCCGATCGGGCGTATCCTGCTGACCGAGCGCAAAGTCGGCGATGTAGCCATGGCTTTCCCACTCGGCGAGGCAGCGCCGCAGATCGCGTTCGACGCCACCGGCGGTCTGGTAGCGCTCTTCGGCCGTCTTGGCCATCAGCTTCTTGATGATGGCCGACACCGGGGCAGGAACGCCCTTCAAGCGCTCGCCAAGCAGCAGCGGCTTTCGCGCGATATGGCAGTGCACCCACTCCATCGGATCGGTCGCGGTGAACGGCAGCGAACCCGTGAGCATCTGGTAGAGCGTGACGCCGAATGCATAGAGGTCGCTGCGCGCGTCGATCGAGCGGTTCATGCGCCCAGTCTGTTCCGGGGCCATGTAGGCAAGCGTGCCGGCGAGGGTCTCCGGCGGTTCAGGCGCCTGCCGCTCGCGTCGTAGCTGCGAGGAGATGCCAAAGCCGGTCAGCCGGGGCCGCCCGTCCGTGCAGTTCACGAGGATATGCCCAGGCTTCAGGTCTTTATGGACGAGGCCACGCTGGTGAAGCTTGCCCAGCGCCGCGGCAATGCCGACGGCAAGGCGCAAAGCCCTGCCCAACGCCATGGGCGCGCCCATCAGCCGTTCGAGCGGCTCACCACCCGGATCCTCGAGCAGCAGCAGCGTTTCCCCGCCTTCGCGCACCAGCTCCAGCGGCCGCACCGCCCACGCGCCATCAATGACCTCCTTCAGCTGGAATTCGTGCGCGAGCCTGTCGAGGCTGGCAGTTGAGGGCTGCTCGACGGCGAGCCGTGCAATGAGTAACGTCTCGCCGCCGCCATTGACTGGCCTTCGGGTCCGGCCGAAGACGCGCTCGCCATCCTCCCACAAGGTTTGGAGACCGTTGCACATCTCGCCGTAATCGTGAGTAGCCATTGTTCCAGGGCAGAGGCAACAGGATGGAGCGTTGCAGCAGCGGCCGACAGCGAAGCGTTATCCACAGCGGAATAGACGTACTGCGCCGTCCCGGAGTGGCTCAGAATTCGGTGGATAGCTTCTGCATAGCCTGCCGCCGATCTTTCTTCACGGTGGCCTCGCCGATATGGGGAGTTTCCACGCAATCTGCTTGTCGAGCAGACCCGCGAAGATCAAGTCTACAACGTCCTGCTCGCGCCTCGTAAGACTTTTGCGCGATCGGATACGCATCGGGTAATCGTAGGCCAGGGATGCAACAGAGTACGCAGGGGCATACCATCGTATGCTTCCAATTCGTTCTTCCGTAGGCTATGGGCGTCTCTCACGCACTGCGATTCGTTTCGTGTTAAAAATCGAAGCTCGCCCGTGGGATGTTCGTGCAGCATCGGGCGGCAGTCGTTCGAAACTCTTCGCGAGAGAAGGTCACGATGCCCCACTGCTCATTGTTTCGTTTTGCCCGATTGAAGAGCGTACTCGCCTGGACCATCGCTGCATTGGCGGTTGCGGGTGCGTTGTCCGGCTGTGCATCGCCAGCCACTGAGAATCATGCGGCTGCGCCAGTTGCAGCCCGCTCCGCCGATGGCCCGTTACCCGTTCCGCCCAACCTCGTGGCGCTGATGCAGCCGGAAGGGCAGAAGCGCCTTTTCTCCAGTGGCGACAATCAATCCTATTGGCCGCTGTCCCAGTACTTCGAAACGCAGAGAAACGAAGCGTACTGTTCGGTGGCGAGTTCGGTGATGGCGTTAAATGCGCTGGGTATCAAGCGTCCTGAGTCGAGTCAATACCCGGACTTCCCGTACTTCTCCCAGCAGGACTTTTTCCGCAGTGTCGACCCGCAGGTTGCGGATGCCGCCCGCGTTTCGCGCGAGGGCATGACGCTCGATCAGCTTGGCGCGGTCTTGAGCGGATTCCCGGTCGCGGTGATGAAATACCACTCCGGTGACCTGACGCTCGCGCAGTTCCGCGATCTGATCCGCGAGACGACTGAGCATGACGACCGCTTCGCCTTGCTGAACTTCAGACGCGTGGAGATTGGCGAGACCGGCGGCGGACACTGGTCGCCGCTAGCCGCCTACGACGCGGCTAGTGACAGCGCGCTTGTACTGGACGTTGCAAGGTACAAGTACCCGGCAGTGTGGGTGCCTGTTACGCAACTGTACGCAGGGTCGCAAGCGGTCGATAGCGTTAGCGGTCTTTCGCGCGGGCTGGTGATCGTCGGCAAGCGCGCGAACTGACTTGTCCGGAACGGCCGCGCTCGCCGCCGTCCCTTACTCGCTGCTGCTTGTCTCTACCGCGCCCGGTTGCTGCGACCTGAGCCGCCCATTGAACAGCATCGGCAGCGCGAGCAGGTAAAGCGTGACGCCCGCGCCCCACACCACGCCCGGCCACGTGTGCTGAGTGGCCGCATACAGCGCGCTGACCGCCAGCGGTCCACCCACGCCGATCAGACTCGCGATACTCGTGAGCGTGCCTTGCAGTTCGCCTTGCCGGTTATCGTCGACCTGCCGGGCCATCATCGCCTGTAGCGCAGGTATCGTGATGCTGCCCGCCGCGAACAGCGGCAAGATGGCGAACGGCATCCAGCCTCGGGTGGCAACAGCCATCAGCGCGAGGCCGAGACTGTCCGCCGCCAGCCCGATCAGCACCGCCACGCGTTCGCCCAGACGTGCCACCAGTGGCCCGATGGCGAACGCCTGCGAAACGGCGTGGCATGCGCCATAAGCGGCCAGCGAAACGCCGGCAATAGTGGTCGACCATGCGAAGCGGTCTTCGCCGTAAATGATCCATAGCGTGGCGGGCGCCTGCGACGCCAGCATGACCACCGCATACACGCCCACCAGCGGCAGCAGGTTCGGCATGCCGCTCAAACGATGCAGCGCGGCAAACGCGTTCATGCTGGTCCTGGGTGATGCTGCGCTTTGCGCCTGGCGCGACTCCGGCAAGACGTAATACGCGAGCAGCAGGTTCAGTCCGTTCATTGCCGCCGCCGCGAGGAATGGCGCGCGCAGATGCCATGCACCGAGCAGGCCGCCGATCAGTGGCCCCGCAATGAAGCCCACGCCAAGCGCGGCGCCCATCTGGCCAAAGCGTCCCGCGCGCTCCGGCTCCGGGGTAACGTCGGTCAGATAGGCGGTCGCGACGGCCATGTTTGCACCGGTGATGCCGGCCAGCACGCGGCCCACATAGAGCCAGGAAAGATTCGGCGCCGCGGCCATCAGCAGATAGTCGGCCGCCGCCCCGGCGAGCGAGGCCAGCAGCACGGGACGGCGCCCAAAGCGGTCGCTCAGGGCGCCGAGCACCGGCGAGAACAGGAACTGCATCAGTGCGTAGACGGCGAGCAGCGCGCCATAGTTTCTGCTGACGTCGGTGTCGGAGGTACTCAGGCTGTGCAGCAGTCCCGGCAGAATGGGCATGATGAGCCCGAAGCCGATTGCATCCAGAAGCACCGTGATGAGTATGACGATGTGGGGTCGTCTCAAGAGGCCACCTTATTATTTATCGAGTGCGGATTATTTCACACTGTGGTGCTCGCGTCTTGACGCCGTGCTGATCTGCCTTGTGCAGGTGTTGCGCTCAGGACGCCACTAGGACGCCACAGGCCGTGAGTAAATCTCCTGGCAGACCTGACGAAGCGAAGCAGCGAACAACTGCGCCGGCATTCGCTGCACTTCGTTCAGGCGAGTGAATAGCGCAATCGGCGACAGAGTCCATTCGAACGAGTAAGGCACGATGGCAACGCCCGCGATGCGCACCAGTTCCTCTGCAATATCCGCCGGCACGATGGAAACCGCTTGCTCGCCCGCAACGATCATCTCGCCGATCAGCTTGGACGAATAGCTTTCGACGATCGGCGTCGGCGGTGTCAAGCCGGCGCTGAGAAAGATATCGGCGACCTGCTCGCGCATGGGTGTGTTCGGCGCGCCGAGGATCCAGTCGAGCTCCACGAGTTTTTGCCAGTCCAGCCGGCCGCGCGCAAGACGGGCCGCGAGGCGGCGGCTGGCGATCAGCCGAGGTTGCTGGCGGTACAACACTTCGACGCTGACCTGCTGCAGATCGAGGGACGCCGAAGCGCGTCCAATCACGATGTCTACCGTGTGCTCGCGCAACTGTACGAGCAACTGTTCGCTCGTGCCCTCGTGAATCGTGACGGTCAAGCGCCGATCGCCTTCCGGGCGGGTGCGCTGAATCGCCGTCGACATCATCTGGCCGGGAATAAACGGGATCACGCCGATATGCAGATGCGCCGCGTGCCCGGAAGCCACGGCCTCCATTTCCCGCACCAGATGGTCGAGATCTTCGGTCATCGCCCGCGCTCTCGCCAGCACCACGCGGCCCAGCGCGGTGGGCGCCATGCCGCGGGCCGAGCGGTCGAACAGCGGCGCGCCGAACATGTCCTCCAGCTCCGCCAGCGCATTGGTGACGGCCGGCTGGCTGCTTGCCAGGTGTTCGGCGGCGCGCGTCAGCGAGCCGTGCTGCTGAATCTGCAGCAGCAACGTGAGGTGCCGCATTTTGAGCCGCGAGGCCAGCTTGCGGACCACCGTATTCGGATCGAAAGCCGCCATGAAGATGTCGAGTCATTAGAAAAATATGATGGGGGCATATTAACTCCAAATATTGTCCTTATGGCTCGTCCATAAAATGGCCTGACACCTGATTCGCGCCGGCAAGGCGCCTAACCATAGAGCTGAGAATATGAACACGACGGATCGCCAGGCCGCACTCGACTACCACGAATTCCCGGTTCCAGGAAAAACGGCGGTGATCGCCACCAAGCCGCTGGTGACGCAGCGAGACCTCGCGCTCGCATACACGCCTGGCGTCGCGGCGGCTTGCGAGGAGATCGCCGCGGATCCGATCAACGCGTTCCGCTTTACCGGGCGCGGCAATCTGGTGGGCGTCATCACGAACGGCACCGCGGTGCTGGGACTGGGCAATATTGGTGCGCTGGCTTCCAAGCCGGTGATGGAAGGCAAAGCGGTGCTGTTCAAGAAGTTCGCCGGCATCGACGTGTTCGACATCGAGATCAACGAGACCGATCCGGACAAGCTGGTCGACATCATCGCCGGTCTTGAGGCAACCTTCGGCGGCATCAATCTGGAGGACATCAAGGCGCCGGAATGCTTCACGGTCGAGCGCAAACTGCGCGAGCGGATGAAGATCCCGGTTTTCCATGACGACCAGCACGGTACGGCGATCACCGTCAGCGCGGCTTTCATCAATGGCCTGAAGGTGGTGGGCAAGAGCATCAAGGAGGTCAAGGTTGTGACCTCGGGCGCGGGTGCCGCGGCGCTGGCGTGCCTCGAACTGATGGTGGAACTCGGCTTGCCGATCGAAAATATCTGGGCGACGGACATCGAAGGCGTGGTGTACGAAGGCCGCACCACGTTGATGGACCCGCAGAAGGCGCGCTTCGCGCAGAACACGGCGGCGCGCACGCTGGCGGAGGTGATCGAGGGGGCCGACGTGTTCCTCGGCCTGTCCGCGGGCGGCGTGCTCAAGCCCGAGATGGTGAAGCGCATGGCGGCGCGTCCGCTGATTCTCGCGCTCGCCAACCCCACGCCGGAAATCTCGCCGGCCGAGGTGCAGGCCGTGCGTGACGATGCGGTGATTGCGACGGGCCGCTCCGACTATCCGAACCAGGTCAACAACGTCCTGTGCTTCCCGTATATTTTCCGCGGCGCGCTGGATGTAGGCGCAACCACGATTACGCCCGAAATGGAAAAGGCGGCGGTCTACGCGATTGCCGCGCTGGCCGAAGAGGAGCAGAACGAAATGGTCGCGGCGGCATACGGCGCATATGGCGTCGCGTTCGGCCCCGACTACTTCATCCCGAAGCCGTTCGATCCGCGCCTGATTGTGCGTATCGCTCCGGCGGTCGCCAAGGCCGCGATGGAAAGCGGCGTCGCCACACGCCCGCTGCAGGACCTGGAGGCCTATACCGAACAGTTGCAGCAGTTCGTCTACCGCTCAGGCGCGTTCATGAAACCGCTGTTCGCAGCGGCGCGGCAGATTGTCCGCGAGGGCGGCAAGTCGCGCATCGTGTTTACCGAAGGCGAGGAAGAACGGGTATTGCGGGCGGTGCAGGTGATCGTCGATGAAAAGTTGGCCCGTCCGATTCTGGTTGGCCGTCCCGAAGTGCTGATGGCGCGGATCGAAAAGTACGGCCTGCGCTTGCGCCTCGGCCAGGATGTCGAGGTGACCAATCCTGAGTATGACGAGCGGTTCCATCAATACTGGACGACCTATTGGGAGCTGATGTGCCGTGACGGCATCACGAAGGAGATGGCGCGCGTGGAAATGCGCCGCCGCCTGACGCTGATCGGCGCAATGATGGTGAAGCTCGGCGACGCGGACGGCATGGTGTGCGGCACCGTGGGTGCGTACCACGATCACCTGCGCTTTGTCGACCAGGTGATCGGCAAGAAGGCAGGCGCGCAGACCTATGCGGCCATGAACATCCTGCTGCTCGACGACCGTACCATCGCGCTGGTCGACACCCATGTGAACGACGATCCGAGCGCCGAGCAGATTGCCGAATTCACGATTGCCGCCGCGCGGAGCATGGAGGGCCTGAACCTGGTGCCGAAGGTGGCATTGCTGTCGCGCTCGAACTTCGGCTCGGGCAGTTCGGCCTCCGGGGCGAAGATGCGGCGTGCGCTCGAACTGGTCACGCAGCAGGCGCCCACGCTGGAAGTGGACGGCGAAATGCACGGTGACTGCGCGCTCGACGAGGCGCTGCGCTCGCGCATCCTGCCGATGTCGCGATTGAAGGGGGCGGCGAACCTGCTGGTGTGCCCGAATGTCGACTCGGGCAACATTGCCTACAACCTGCTGAAGACCGCGGCCGGCAGCAACGTGGCAGTGGGGCCGTTCCTGTTGGGCGCCAATGCGCCGGTGCACATTCTGACGTCGAGTTCCACGGTGCGCCGGATCATCAATATGGCGGCGTTGACAGTGATCGACGCGAACCGGGACGCTTGACGAGCGGCTGATGGGAATTCTGGGGGTGTCTGTCTGCTAGCGAAGACGCAGACACTCCTGGGGCGAGGCGCTCAGCCCCGCCGGTTCCGGCCTCGCAGGCCGATGATTTTTCTCACTTTGCGGACGTCCCGCACGCTTCGCACGTCGCGGACGTCGGGTATATCGCCGCGTTTCTCCAGCGCTGCGCGCAGCACCCGCCTCCCTTGCGGTTCCTGCGCGCCACCTTTCGAGCGCAATCCGCCCGAACGCGCCAACACCACAGCAACCCAGCAAGCTGCGCAGATGAAAACAAGAATAGCGGCGGAGAAGCTCATTCTTTCCGGATCCTTTCGTTTGTCTGGCGATTTGCATGCGCCGATAATTGCATGCGGGTTGCGTCAGGCAGCAGTGTATAGCGGGGCGCGGTGAGGGGGTAGCGTAAGTGACCCTGTGCGTTTTTCGAGTGGCGTACGTTTTTTTCGTACACTCGGGCAAAAACGTACAGGAAGAGCGGCGTGCCCCCAACTCTGCCGCGCAAGAACGATCAAATGACCGCTTCGCCGATGTCATATATTGCCGGCACGACGTCTTCAGGAACACCATGGACCCTATTGGGAAAGCGCTCTGGTTCATCGAGATCGAGTTGTGCGGCGAACTGACACTCGATCGGATTGCCGCCACCTGTGAGCTGTCACGCTTTGGACTTTCGCGCATGTTCGCCATCGGCACGGGCTGGCCGGTGATGCGCTACGTTCGGGCGCGCCGCCTGACCCGGGCGGCGCAGATGCTCGCCGAGGGCGCGCCGGATATCCTCAGCGTGGCGCTCGACAACGGCTATGGTTCTCACGAGGCGTTCACACGTGCCTTCCACGATCTGTTCGGCGTCACGCCCGACGAAGTGCGAAGCCGACGTGTGCTCACTGACCTGCCACTTGTGGAGCCTATACGTATGAAAGAGCTAAAAGATGTCGATCTGCCTTCGCCGCGCTTCGAGACTCGCGACGCGTTTGTGATCGCGGGTTTCAGCGGGCGCTTTACGCCCGGAACCAATGAAGGCATCCCCGCACTGTGGCAGTCCTTCGGTCCGCATATTGGTTACGTCCCGGGTCAAGTGGGCGGCGTGACCTATGGTGTGTGCTGCAACCCGGGCGAAGACTGCAGTTTCGAATACATCGCCGGCGTGGAAGTGAGAACAGGCGAGGGCCTGCCCAGTTCATTCCGCTCGATCAGGGTCGAACCTCACCGCTATGCCGTGTTCGAGCACAAGGGGCATGTCTCGACCCTGCATCAGACTTTCTACAACATCTTCAACCACTGGTTGCCGGCTTCGCCCCTGGAGTCCGCGGAAGCGCCCGAGTTCGAGCGCTATAGCGAAGACTTCGATCCTCTCGCCGGCACGGGGACGGTGGAAGTCTGGGTGCCGGTGAAAGACAGGTCATCCACCTGAACTGGAGCGCAGCGGCCTTTAAAAGGGTGCCGGCATTACCGCCGGCATACCACCGGTGAAGGGCTCTGTATGTGTGCTGAGCGGCCTTGCCCGCTGCCCAAATGCGCCGTTGTGCGTTGTAGGACAACGTATAATGGACCGGTCAGCATACAACAGGAGGTCCTCGATGACCGCTTCCCCCGCTCTCACCACGCCGCCGCTGCGCGCGCGCGGAAGTCTTGCTGACCGGGTGGTGAACTACGTCAACGAACAGGTCGCTTCGCATGCGCTGAAGCCCGGCGACAAGCTGCCCACCGAGACCACGTTGATGTCGCTGCTCGGCGTCAGCCGCACGGTGGTGCGCGAAGCCATCTCGCGTCTGCAGGCGAACGCCGTGATCGAAACGCGCCATGGTATTGGCAGTTTCGTGCTCGAACGGCGCCGCGAACCGCTCGGACTCGAGATGGTGCCGGCTACCACGCTGGCGGATCTGCTGTCGGTGATGGAGCTGCGCATCAGCCTCGAAACGGAATGTGCAGGCCTTGCCGCGCAGCGCGCGAGCGAGCGCGACATCGCCAATATTCGTGCGGCGCTCGACGCCATTGAGGCCACCAGCCGCGCCGGTGGCGACAGCGCCGCGGCGGATTTGCGTTTCCACGTCGCGGTAGCGGGCGCCACGGGCAACCGTTATTTCGTGGACATTCTCACGCAGATGGGCACGGCGCTGATTCCGCGCCATCGCGTCGACTCGCCGAGCCTCGCCCATAGCGATCCCGTCGCTTATATGGCGCGCGTCAATACCGAACATGAGGGCATTCTCGACGCCATCGTGCGGCGCGATCCCGAAGGCGCGCGTGCGGCCATGCGCATGCATCTTTCGAGCAGCCGGGAACGGCTGCGCCGGTTGAGCGCCGCAGCGGAAGAGGGCGTGGAACGCACAACCTGAAGCTTCGTCTTGCGTTGTGCCATGCAAAAGCGGCCCTGCTGGGGCCGCTTTTTTCATCCTTCATCGGGAAATGGGGCGCATCGGTGTGCGCCCCAGCTCTCAGGTTCCCTCAACCGCCCTTAACCGCCCTCAACCCCGCACGATCTGCCCGTCCCGCGTGCGCCACAAATCGAGCGGATTGGCGTCGGCCAATGCCTGCGGCAGCAGCTCCGCCGGAAAGTCCTGGTAGCAGACCGGACGCAGGAAGCGTTCGATCGACGTCGATCCCACCGAGGTCACACGGCTGTCCGCCGTGGCCGGGAACGGTCCGCCGTGCACCATCGCGTGACACACTTCCACACCGGTCGGAAAGCCGTTGACCAGCAGGCGCCCGGCCTTGCGTTCGAGAATCGGCACCAGCTTTCTCGCCGTGCCGATATCGTCGCGGTCCATCTGGATCGTGGCCGTGAGCTGGCCTGCGAAATGCTCGGCAACGGCCAGGAGCTCGGCTTCGTCCTTGCAGCGGATCACGGTCGATGCCGGACCGAACACCTCGTCCTCGAGTTCGGGTTGCGCAAGGAAGGTCGACGCATCGGTGACGAACAGCGCGGCGCGGGCCTGGGTTGGGCCGCTGGCCGCCAGCCCATGCGCTACTGCTTCGACGCCTTCAATGGCGGCAAGACGTGTCTCACCCTCCTGATACGCCGCATGGATGCCTGAGGTCAGCATGGTTTGCGCCGGCTTGCTGCCAAGCGCCGTCGCGGCTGCCGCTGTGAAGGCTTGCAGATCGGCTCCGTCTACCGCAATGGCGAGGCCGGGGTTGGTACAGAACTGCCCCGCGCCCAGGACAAGCGAATCGACGAAGCCACGCGCGATACTTTCGCCGCGTGCCGCAAGCGCGTTGGGCAGCAGAAACACCGGGTTGATGCTGCTCATTTCGGCGTAAACGGGAATCGGCTCGGGGCAATTCGCGGCCACCTTCATGAGCGAGGTTCCGCCAGCGCGCGACCCCGTGAAGCCGACCGCCTTGATCGCAGGATGCGCGACAAGCGCTTCGCCAACCGTATTGCCGGCGCCGACGATCAGCGAGAACACGCCCTCAGGCAGGTTCATTTCCGCAGCGGCCTGCTGGATCACACGGCCGACCATTTCCGAGGTGCCCAGGTGGGCCCGATGGGCCTTCACC
>SDBV01005048.1_pt1 | contig 18751 bp, 13 predicted proteins | sample 2277081 | NCBI WGS metagenome assembly SDBV01 (sample SAMN10402039, study PRJNA504765) | marine sediment metagenome | isolation source: marine sediment core GS10_PC15, 223 cmbsf | place: Arctic Ocean: Southern Knipovich Ridge | collected 2010
GGTCGCAACCGTTTGGATACCGGCGCCGATACCACCGGAAAGGTTTCCTGTGAGCTACTTCCGGGTTCCGCTGTTGACGAGCACGGCGAGGTGGGCCTCTGGGTAGGTCTCCCGAATGGCTCGAAGCGCCGGCACGGTCAGCACCACGTGCTGCTGGGCGACCGGGGCTTCGGGCTGCGCCGATTCCCAGGCCGCCACCAGGTGCTCCAGATACCGGCGGGCGGCCGTCACCGGCGAGATCTTGGGCACTTCCGCCGGGGCGTTGAATGGCAGGATCGGCTGATGGCGGTCGACGCGACTGTGACACAGCCACGACTTGGCCGCGGCGACCGTGCGGTCGGGAACCTCTGCCCCCTGTCGCCGGGCGAATTCGCCGACGGCAAAATCGTTGCCCGACCGCCACGGCAGGTCGTAGGCCCCGGAGCCCGTCTCATGCTCGCTGGCAAGATAAGCGAACGAAGGCAACGTCGTACGCGACTCGACCACCCCGGGGGCGACCAGTTGAGGGATCGGCAGCAACTCGATCCGCGGTTGATCTCCTTCCAGCGCCGCGTAGGCCAGCACGCTGTTGGTCGTGCCGAGGTCGATGCCCAGAACGTATCTTGCCGTCATTTGCTCGTTCCCTTGTGGGAGGCGACTCCGTCGGCGATGGAATCTGCGGAGGATGGTTATCGCCGACGGAGTCGCCTCCTACAATTCTACTTCCACCGGGGCCACCACGCGGGCGGCGGCAACGGTTCCGCTCCAGGCGGGCAGTTCGCAGACGGTCGCCTGCCAGCCATGGTGTACCATCTGCCCACGGAATGGCGGCTCGCCGGTGACGTTGCCACTGAGCCGATACCGTCCGGCGTCGAATCCCACGGGCACCTCGACCTCGGCCCCTTCTTCCTCCGAGAGGACCGGCTGCAAGGCAAACAGGCGTTTCAACACGGTGCCGCAGTCGCGATGCACGTCCCGGGCGGCGGCCCCGATCTGGGCGTCACTGTAGTTGCCCAGCGGCTCCTGGATGAAGTCGACGAACCGGGCCTCCCGCTGGAGAGTGGCCAGCAAGATCAACGCCTCGCTGCAAGCCGGCGTTGGCGGAGCCGTCGGCTGCTCCGGCTTCGACTTCGGCGCCGACGGGCCGGCCTCGCCGTCGAGGACGCGCTGGATCTTTCGGGCGACCTCGGAACTAAACAGAATGCCGAAGAAAACACGTATTGCCAGAAAAACTCGTCGCATAGCTTTGCCTCTCGCCAGAATGGTTTACGCAGCGGACGTATCGTATAATGGGAAGATTCTACGATAACCGACCCAGCAACGATATCCGAGACGTCGGCCGACAACCCGTCGAAGCACAGCAATCGTGAGGAAAAAGGGGACGGGGGGCTTTTTCCAGTTAAGATGGCTGTGTCTCGGTCCAAGGTCGCGGAAAAAGCGCCCCGTCCCTTTTTTCCGGACCACCACATTCCACCTGGAGAGAACAAACCATGGAAAAGTCCATGGATCGGAAACTTGCCCGAATTCTCGCGGATCGGTCCTGCGACGACTTCATTCTGGCCGATGCCAAGGACGCCGATATGGCGTTCGGCCTGGCCGCCCCCGGCCGCAGCCCGGAGCATCACGCCGGGGAGGGGCGGTTTCGGAGCCTGGACGAGTATCGCCAAATAATGCGGGAAATCGTGGCTCAGGGGCTGGTCGACATCATGCTGATGAGCGCCAGCACCAGTGAAGTGCTGACCATCCAGCAACGCCTCTTCGACGACAGCCCCGTCACGTCGGCAGTGCGGGCCAACGATACCACCGACATCTGGCTGGCCGCCGGCACCGGACGCTACGGCGCCCAGCCTTCGCGGCCCTTCCAAACGGCCACGATCGACCACATCATGTGCGGCAAAGTAGAATGCGAACCGCACGAGCGACTGCTGGGGGCCGACCTGGGGCTCTATTCGGTCACCTTCAACAACGACCGGGATCCGGATCTGGCCACGCTCGAGGCCTACCGGACGTTTCGACTTCAGGCCGAGGCTAAGGGCTTCCGTCACTTTCTGGAGGTTTTCGATCCCAACGCCACCGCCGAGCACCCGCCCGAGGATCTGCCACGTTTTATCAATGACCACATCGTTCGGACCCTGGCCGGCGTGACGGGCCGGGGGCGGCCGGTGTTCTTGAAGATCCCCTATCACGGGCCTGCCGCCATGGAGGCCCTGGTGGGGTACGACGAATCGCTGGTGGTCGGCATTCTCGGCGGATCGGCCGGAACCACCTTCGACGCATTTCACATGCTCTGGGAGGCCAAGAAGTACGGCGCCAGGGTGGCTCTGTTCGGCCGGAAGATCAACAACGCGGAACACCAATTGAGCTTCATTCAGTACCTTCGGGCCGTAGCGGACGGACAGATCGGGCCGGAAGAAGCGGTCCGGGCGTATCATGGAGATCTTCAACGGCTGGCAATCACGCCGTACCGGACGTTGGACGAGGATCTGCAGCGAACGACCGGGAAGAGTTCTTACGGGGGGGCCGGAATCTGTCCCGTGGCTGCGGCGTCCACGCCCAATCCGTCGGCCAAGGAACCCGACTTCAGCAGGATGACACCGGCGGAAAAGGCCCAATGGAACCTTCAGCGGTGGAAGCGAATTCTCGATTGAGCGAAGGTCCGGCTCGTCGCGGGTGATCCAAAAACTGGGCTGGATCGCCGTATGTCCAGCGGCTATCATGCGACGCCTTTTGCCGACGGGAAGGTTTCTCCTTCCTCGCTCGACGCCCTATCGCACCTGAATCCCCCAGCCCCGGCCGGCGCGCTGGCGTTGCGGCCAGTGATTCGGGTGCGAAAGGGCGGCCAATTCCCATTTGAGGCGCTTATGTCTGAGCTACCCATGGCAGTGAAACCGTTGGAGGTGCTGCGCCACTTTCGCCGGCATCGTTATTTGCTGTGGCAATTGACGCGGCGCGAAGTGGCCATGCGCTACCAGGGCTCGCTGCTGGGGTTGTGCTGGGCGTTGCTTACGCCGCTGCTGATGCTGGCGGTCTACACGTTCGTTTTCTCGGTCGTGTTTCAGCGCCCCTGGGGGCCTTCCATGGGGCAAAGCCGGGCCGACTTCGCCTTGGCCCTGTTCGCCGGACTGACCGTGTTCCATCTCTTCGCCGACACGATCTCTTCGGCGCCGCGGTTGATCCTGGCAAACTCCAATTACGTGAAACGGGTGGTCTTTCCTTTGGAGATTCTTCCGGTTGCCCGGTTGTTGTCGAACTGCGTGCAGGCCGGTCTTAGTTTCGCGGTGCTGCTGGCAGCCGTGTTGTTGTTCAAGGGTGGACTGCCCTGGACGCTGGTCTTCTTGCCTTTGCTGTTCTTGCCTTTGTCGTTGTTGAGCCTGGGCTGTGCTTTCTTTCTTTCCTCGCTGGGCGTCTTTGTCCGCGATATCGGCCAGGTGGTCGGCCTGGCCGTGACGATGTTGTTGTTCATGTCGGCCATCTTCTATCCGTTGTCCGCGCTGCCGGCGCGGTGGCGATCCTTTTTTTATCTCAATCCGCTGGTCTCGATCATAGAAGACGTTCGCCGCGTGACCTTGGAAGGTCTGACGCCCCACTGGCCGATGTGGGGCGCCGTGTCGCTGTTCAGCGTTTTGTTCGCCACGGCCGGATTGGCTTGGTTTATGAAATCGAAGCATGCATTTGCCGACGTCCTTTAGACAGTCCCATGAGAACCCCGATTGACGCCGTCCGCGATCATGCCGAGTGAAATTGCCGCCAATTCGAGAGTTGCTCCGCAGAGCGTTTCGGCTTCGGCCGGACCGACGGTCGCCGTGGCGGTGCGCAATCTGGGCAAGTGCTACCGCATCTACCGGCGCCCTCAAGACCGCCTGAAGCAGGCGCTATGGCGGGGGCGCAAGCGGTACTTCCGGGAATTCTGGGCCTTGCGCGGGGTTTCTCTGGAAGTGCGACGCGGCGAGACGGTGGGTATCATGGGCCGCAACGGGTGCGGCAAATCGACGCTGCTGCAAACGATCTGCGGGACGCTCACGCCGACGACCGGCCAGATCGAAATCCATGGCCGAATCGCCGCCTTGCTGGAACTCGGGGCGGGATTCAACCCGGAGTTTTCCGGACGCGACAACGTCTACCTCAACGGGGCCATCCTGGGCCTCTCGCGCGACGAGATTGACGCCCGCTACGACGACATCGTGGCGTTTGCCGAGCTGGGCGAATTCATCGACCGCCCGGTGAAGATGTATTCCAGCGGGATGCACGTTCGGCTGGCGTTCGCGGTGGCCGCCAGCATCGAGCCGGATATCCTGGTGGTGGACGAGGCCTTGGCCGTGGGCGACGAAGCTTTTCAGCGGAAATGCTTCGCGCGGATCGAAGCCATCAAACAGCGCGGCGGAACGATCCTGTTCGTTTCTCACGCCGCTGCCTTGGTGACCCAGTTGTGTGATCGGGCCGTCCTGTTGGATCGGGGGGAGCTGCTGATGACGGGTCGTCCGAAAACGGTGGTGGCCAAGTACCATCAGCTCCTCTATGCGCCGGCCATTAAGACCGAGTCGGTACGTGAAGAGATCCGACTGGCCTCGGCGGACTCGACGTCTTCGTTGGCGACGTCGGGGGCTTCCCCGGCCCGGCCGCAGGTGAAAGCCGAGGCGGCCCGTTTCGATCTCGGCCTGAAGCCCAAGAGCACGGTCGTCTACGAGCGTCGGGGCGCGGAGATCTTCAATCCGCGGATCACGACGCTGGCCGGCCAACAGGTGAATGTGCTGGTTCCGCATGAGGAGTACTTGATCCGATATGGCGTTCGTTTTACGGCGCCGGCCTATCAGGTGCTTTGGGGCACCACGCTGAAGACCACCGAGGGAATGGAGTTGAGCATGATGTCGGTACCCCGCTGGCGGCGGGAGTTCGTTTCCGCCGGATGCGAGGCGCACCAGGAGTTTCGCTTTCGCTGCCTGCTGATGCCGGGCATTTACTTTGCCAACGTGGGCGTGTTCGGGGTCGTCGACGGCGAAGAGGGTTATCTGCACCGCGTTACCGACGCCCTGATTTTCCGCGTCCTGGACGGAAACCACCGCACCACCAGCGGTAAGATAGACCTTTTTGTCGATTCGCGAACCGTGTTGAAGAACGCCGAGGTGGAGGAGGCCGCCTGAAGGACCGCACGGCAGGCCGGAAAACGGCGGAGTCGAATCAGCGGCTCGACCTGCGTTTTGGAGAACTTCGATGGAACATGATCAGGATCTTGGCATCGGCGATTTTGGAATGGGCTTGCTTCCGGGCGATCCGCATTACCGCGCCTACGTGGGGCCGCCGCAACTCTATGACCTGGTGGGCGCCATGCAGTTCAACCTGCTTACGCATCTCGGCCTGCGCGAATACCACTCGTTGCTCGACATCGGTTGCGGCAGCTTGCGCTTTGCGCGGCTGGCGATTCCCTACCTGCGTCCGGGACGGTACTACGGTCTGGAGCCAAACCGCTGGCTCATCGAGGAAGGAATCGAGCACGAATGCGGCCGGGACCTGATCCGGATCAAGAGGCCGCACTTTGCCCACAATGCCGAGTTCCGGCTGAACGAATTCGGAGTGACCTTCGACTACTTGCTGGCACAATCGATCTTCAGCCATGCCGCCCGGCCGCAGATCGACCAGTGTCTGGCGGAGGCCGCCAGCTGCATGCACCGGGATTCTCAGCTTCTGGCGACCTACGTTCCCGGCGAGGTGAACTATCAAGGTGAAGATTGGGTGTATCCGGCTTGTTGCACTTACACGGAGGCGACGATGACCGGACTGGGGAAAGATCACGGGCTGATTTGCACTCCTCTTCAGTGGAATCATCCCAGCGGTCAGCTTTGGCTGCGTTTCAGGAAACGGCCGTGCAACGGCGACCCGCTGCGAGATGGACGATCGGGCCCGCAGGTGCGGTAGGATCCTCGGCAACTCCTGTTCGAGGAAGGTGATTCGATGTACGACGGCAAGACACTCGTAGTCATCCTTTGCATGCACCGAAGCGGCTCGAGCCTGACGGCCAACGTGCTGCACCGGCTGGGGATGTCGTTGGGACCGTTCGACCTGTTGGGCTGCGACGAGAACAACCGCTTCGGCTACTTCGAGCCCCGGCCGCTGTACGAACTCGATATGGAGCTGCAGGAGCACGCCTTGGGATTCTGCGACGACGTTCCCCAATCGCCTGACGTGTTGCGCCGTTTCGTCGAGAACGAGGGCCGCTGGGACCCCAACGTCTCGATTCCAGACTCCTTGCTCGAGCGCGGAAAGGAGTTCGTCGGCCGGTTGATCGAGTCGGGGCCAATCTGCGGATTCAAGGACCCCCGGATTCCGCTATTGTGGCCCTACTGGAGCCGCGTGTTGTCTTCCTTCGACGGGCTTCGCATCGTGCCGCTGCTGCTGATCCGCTCGCCGCACGAGATCGCCATGAGCATCTTCAAGCGGAGCAGCGGCGAGCTTACCTATCAGAACGCCTTGGACGTTACGGCCGTCCATTTCAAGCGGATCAGCGGCATCCTGGAAGGCTGGCAGGGCGTCCACGCGCTGGTGCGATTTGATTCCGAGATGTTTTCGGACGACTTGTGCCGGGCCGCGCAGAAGTGCGGCCTGAAATGGTGCGAAACGGCTCTTCGCGAGGTGTACGACGCCGGCAGCCAGCATCACGCCGCGTCGGTGGTGACGCATCCGGCGCAGAAGCTGTTCGAGCACATCGCCCGATTGGCCGACGGGCGGAACTCCAAATCCAACTTGAGGCAAGTCGAACGCGACGCCACGCAGCGCGAGGAGATTCTGCGGGCCAATCTGCGCCGGACCACGCAGCGAAGCGAATCCTTGCGCCGGGAAGCCGAGACCCTGCGCGAGCAACACGAACAGTTCCGCGAGGAACGAAAGCAAGCCTGCCGGGAGCGGGAGCAGGCCCGCCAAGAGCGAATGCAACTGCTTCAGCAGCTCGATCGAGTTCGGCAGCGGTGCGAGCAAGCGTATGGCCAGCGAGAGCAGATCCGCCAGAACTGCGAGAAGATCATACAGCAGCGCGACGAGGCCCGGCGGCAATGCGAGCAAGCACGTGGCCAGCGAGAGCAGATCCGCCAGAACTGCGAAGAGATCGTGCAGCAGCGCGACGAGGCCCGGCGGCAGTGCGAGCAAGCACGTGGCCAACGAGAGCAGATCCGCCAGAACTGCGATAAGATCGTGCAACAGCGCGACGAGGCCCAGCGGCAGTGCGAGCAGGCCCGGCAGAAAATCGAGGCCTTGACTCGGAGTCAGGAGCAACTGCAGGCGGACTTCAGTCATCTGCGTCGTTCGCGGCTGCTGAAGCTGCGGGACCGATTGTTGGCCGCTTTGCGCCGCACGCCGATCCTGCGTTCGTGGGCGTTTGTGGCCACCCGAAACAACGTATCCCTACCCTGACCCGGGAAACGACGGAAGATGGAACTCTCACAGCGAAAGTTCGAGGCGGACCACGGAAAGATCGAGCACAACGTGGCGCTCGGCAACGGCTACCTGCCGCAGAAGGAACTCAACGCCAGGCTGGCCGCGTTGCAGCTTCTGGCCCAGGACTACTCGTTGGAAACCATGCCGCAGTGGGTGGGTTTTACAACCACAACCTTCTGCAACTTGCGATGCGTACATTGCGACACGCACGGGACCGAGGAAAGGCGGAAGGAATTCAACAAGCGAAGATGGCCGCCCGAGATGCTCAGACGCCTTGCCGAAGAATGCCTGCCCAGCGCTTCCGAGTTCAATCTCACCAACACCGGCGAACCGCTGGCCACGCCGGGGCTGAAGGAACATCTGGCCGAACTTCGGCAGTACGGCGCCAAGCTGGTGCTTACCACCAATGGCACGCTGCTGTCAAAGGACAATCTCGTCGACCTGATTCCGCTGCTGGGACAGGTCGGCTTTTCCGTGGATGGCGCGTCACGGTTCACCGTGGAGAAGCTCCGCGTGGGCGTGAAGTTCGAACAACAGCTCACCAAAATCCGATTGCTCACGAGGACCTATGAGCTTCTCCCCGAAATACCCAGGCCGCCCATACGGCTCTTCTTTGTGCTGATGGGAAGCAACCTGCGGGAGATGCCGCGGATGGTGCAGTTGGCTCACGCTTTGAAGGTGCCGGCGGTCACCTTCAGTTTTCTGATCGTGTGCCACCGCCACTTGGAGGCGGAAGCCGTCGACCGCCACAAGGCGCTGTACAATTCGTACTCCCGACGGGCACTGCTGGAAGCCGAGCGCCTCAACGTAAGAATCGACGGTCTTCGCCCGCCGTTTCCTTCGGTTGCTGCGGATGCCGATGCGCCGGTCGGCGGCCCCGGGATGATCATTCGCGAGTGGCCGCCGGAGTACTTTCAGACGCTGCCGTCGTTCGATAGTCTTTTGGATCACGATGCCATCGAGGCCGAGGCTGCCGAGGTCGCGGACGCCGTCCGGCGGCGCTCCGCAGAATTTCAGCCCGCCGCCGGGAGCATCGACCTCTACCGGTTGCGTCGAATGCAGGACGCGCTGAAGAATGCGCTGCGGCGCAACCGCCGCGAAACCGAGCGGCTCGCCACCGGTGTGGATGAGAAGGTCGGATACTGCCCGCACCTCCATCACCGCACGTTCATCAACGCCAGAGGATACGTTGCACCATGCTGCCTTCCCGGAAGGCCCACGCTGGGGAACGTCAACGACAACACGGTCCGGGAAATCTGGAACGGAACGGCATACCATGATTTCAGGCGTCGGTTTCAGACGCCCGAGCCGCCCAACTGCTGCCGGAAGTGCCACTTCCGTACGCACAGGTCAAAACAAGAGCTGCTAAAGGCGATCGCGCCGGAGGTGAGCCGGCTTTGAGAAGGGAGGGAAGAACTTGGGGAAAGTAGGACCATCAACAAGGACGGCGCACAAGGATCCTCGGACGGGTTTTCTGGGAAGGACAGGACTGCAATTCCAGGAAACTGGCCTGGATCACAATGCTGCCACGCACTATTATTCGCCCTCATTTGAGACTCGAGGAGGAGCCTGATGCCGTCGGTATTATGGAACACCAGCACCTGGGACAACGCCTACGGCTGGGAGCAGGCCGGAGAAGAATGGTCCCAGGCCTGGGGATCGTCCGAGGCACAATGGTTCGGGTCGATCTACCCGCGTATTCACCGGTTCATTGCCTGCGACAGCGTGCTGGAGATTGGGCCCGGCTTCGGGCGATGGTCGAGGTTTTTGATCGACAACGCTTTGAAGAGGTACGTGGGGGTCGATCTGTCGCAGAAATGCATCGAATCGTGCCGGCGGCGGTTTTGCTCTGCAGCCAAGGCCACGTTCCTGTGCAACGACGGGAAGTCGCTCGAGATGCTCGGAAACGAGCGATTCGATTTCGTCTTCTCGTTCGACAGCCTGGTTCACGCCGATATCGCGGTGATCGCGGACTACGTTCCCCAGATCCTCGATCTGCTCTGCGAGCGAGGCGTCTGTTTTCTGCACCACTCCAACGTGGAATCGCTCGTGCGCCACGACGGCTTCGATCCGCAGTCGCCGTTGAGCGAAAGGCACAATCGGGACGCCACCACGTCCGGCGAAAACGTCGTCGATCTGATCCGCTCTGGTGGTGGCAGAGTGCTGGTGCAAGAGCACCTCAATTGGGGCCACGACAAGCTGATCGACTGCCTGACGCTGTTCTGCAGGCGCGGCGCGTTCTCGGACACCCAATACACGTCCATCGAGAATCCACAGTTCATGGAAGAGGCCGCCAACATCAAAGCAAGGATCGACGCCTACTGCATCTAGAAAATGAAGGTTCATCCGGCGGAAGCGCAGTTCGCGTTCTCCCCAGGGGAGTGAGCACCGCGAGGAGAAGGGAGAGAAACGATGCCGAAACGGCGTAGCGTGCTGAGAACCGTGTTTCCGCTGCGGCTCGTCCCGCGGGCCGGCTCGTATCTCGTCAACTCACTCCGCAACGGCCGGGATTTTCTTGCCGTATGGCGCAGCGGCCTGTTCGACCGCAAGTATTACTTGGAGGCCAACCCCGACGTCTCGGTTGTCGGGGCGGATCCGCTCCTTCATTTCTTGAGGTTCGGGTGGCGAGAAGGACGAAACCCGAGCATCGATTTCGACCTGCAAAGCTATTTGGCGGCCAATCCGGACGTTCGGGCGGCGGGTGTCAATCCGCTGGCGCACTACGTCCGCACGGGGACGCGCGAGGGACGGCTGCTGCCTCCACGTCCACCACTTCATGAACCTGAGGTCGAAGAGCCGAGCCGCCGGTCTCGTCTCTCGCCGAGAGACACCGTTGTGTTTGTCGGGCACGATGCCTGTAAGTTGGGCGCCGAAACGGTGCTGTTGCACGCGTTGCGATGGCTGAAGGAGAAGACGGCCCTGGACGTCCGGCTGGTCCTCGGCGAGGGCGGAGAGTTGCTGGGCGATTTCAGGAGCGTCTGCAAAGTGTTGGTGCTTCAGACGCTTCTCCGTGCCGGCACTGACAGCACGCGGGTGGAGAACGCCATCCGGGCACACTGCGGTGATCACGTCAAGCTGGTCTACGCAAACACCGTGGCCAGCGGGCGGTATCTGAGGTTCTTCGAGTGCTTGGGGGCGCCGATCATGACTCACGTCCACGAGTTGGAGAAGGTGATCCAAGGCCACCTCGCCGATGACGCGACGGAAATGCTCCGCCGCTGCCAGCGGTACGTGGGCGTTTCCCCGGCCGTCTCGCAAAACCTCATCGACAATCACGGCGTGGCGGCCGACAAGATCGACACCATCTATGCGTTCGTGGCCCAAAGCGGCGTGACTCCCACGCCCCGGGCGAAGCGGGAGGCAAGGAGAAAGCTGGGGCTGGGCCAGGACAAGGTGCTGGTGTTCGGCTGCGGGGCCGTGTACTCGCGAAAGGGCTCCGACCTGTTTGTGGCCGTCGCTGAGAAGCTGCGCGAGGCCGGGATCGATGACTTCCACTTCTATTGGATCGGGCCGTTCGCGCCCGGGGAACAGCATCGCATCGAACGCGACATCCGGTTGCGAGGCGTGGGCTCACACGTGACCTTCCTGGGCCCTAAGGACAATCCTCGCCAGTGGTTCCTGGCCGGCGACGTGTTCTTGCTGCCCTCGCGGGAGGACCCCTTCCCGTTGGTCTGCCTGGAGGCCGCCGAGTGCGGAATGCCGACGGTGTGTTTCGCCGAGGCGGGTGGGATGCCGGATTTCGTCGAGGAGGACGCCGGTTTTGTCGTGCCGTTTGAGGACGTCGAGCAGATGGCGGAGAAGACCGCCTTGATGATTCGGCACGAGAGGCTCCGGCGGCGACTCGGCTCGACCGCCCGACGGAAGTTCCTCAACCGGCACACCGCCGAAAAGGCGATGCCGCGGATCCTGCAAACCATTCGCCGCACCGGGCGAATAGCGCCCAAGGTGTCGGTGGTCGTTCCCTGCTACAATCACGCTTCCTTCCTCCAGCAGAGACTCGACTCGGTGTTCGGCCAGACGTTCCAGGATTTTGAGGTGATTATCCTGGACGACTGCTCGCCCGACAATACGCGAGAGATTATCCAGCGGTATCGAGCGGCCCCCAACGTGCGGATCGTGTTGAACCGGGAGAACTCCGGGAACACGTTCGTTCAGTGGATGAAAGGGATCGATCTTGCCAAGGGTGAGATCGTCTGGCTGGCCGAAGACGACGATTTCTGCGAGCCGACCTTTCTGGAGCGACTGTTGCCGTTCTTCGCCGACCGGGAGGTGGGGCTGGCCTACTGCGAGTCGGTGGCGGTCGACCATCGCGGAGAGAGGCTCTTCAGCTATCGGACCTATACGACCGACCTGTCCAAGCAGAGATGGTCGGCGGACTACGTGGTCTCGGCGGCGGAAGAGCTCAACGCCGGACTGGCTGTGAAGAACACGATTCCCAACGCCAGCGCCGTGCTGTTTCGGAAGTTCGGCCTCGGCCGGCTCAGGAGCGAGCTGACGAAGTACCGGCTGGCCGGCGATTGGCTCTTCTACATCCACGCCGTGCAGGGCCGCAAGGCGGCCTTCTGCTGCGACGAGTTGAACTATCACCGCCGCCACGCCTCCACGTGTATCGCCCGGTACGAGCACGATAGCCGCCGTTTCACCGAGACCAGAGACGTCCAGGAATTTGTCCGAAGGACCGCCTCGATTTCCGGCGATACGCAGCGAAGAATGAACGGTCATCTGCTCGAAGTCTGGAAGGCCTGTTTCCCGTCGGAGCCGGAGGAGAACTACCCCGGCCGAACTCTCCTCCGGCCGTGTACGATCGTGCTTCCCGTCTACGGCGCCTTCCCCGAAGCCTTGGCCGCGGTGCAAAGCGTGCTGAAACACACTTCGGGAGCGTTTCGGCTGCGGATCATCGACGACGCGAGTCCCCGCGGAACGTTCGCCGCCTTCTTGCCCGAGAGCGTGCTGGCCGACCCGCGCGTTTGCGTCACGCGCAACGCGGAGAACCTCGGATTCGTGAAAACCTGCAACTTGGGGATGCGCGAAGCCGCGCCGGACGACGTGGTCCTGCTCAACAGCGACACCGAAGTCACGGCGGGATGGCTCCGGAAGATGCAAGCTGCCGCGACCAGCCGGCCACGAGTCGGCACGGTGACGCCCCTGACCAACAACGGCACGATCGTTTCCGTGCCGGACTTCCTCGCCAACAACGAGATTCCGCGCGGCTACGGCGTGGACGGTTTCGCGGAACTCGTCGAGTGCGTCTCCGCGCGAGAGTACCGCAGCGTGCCGACGTGCGTTGCCTTTTGCGTCTACATCAAACGGGAACTCCTCGACCGGATCGGCTATTTGGATCAGCGGAGTTTCGGGAAAGGGTACGGCGAGGAGAATGATTTTTCCTGCCGCGGGCAGGCCGCCGGATACGTGGATATCGTCGATGACGCCACGTTCGTTCACCACAAGGGCCGGATGTCGTTTCAAGACCGCACGGACGCCCTGGTCGCCCAACACCTGAAGGTCCTCGAGGCGAAGCATCCCGGCTACGGGCGTCGCGTGCAGAAGTTCGTTCAGGAGAACCCGCTGCGCGGGGTCCAGCAGCGGATCCAGGACGCCCTGTTTCGGCGCCAGATGGCAAGCGCCCCGCGGTGCGTGCTGCACGTTCTGCACGACTCCCCGTTGACCCCCCGAGCCAACGGCGGGAGTCGATTCGGAGGCACCGAGTTTCAAGTGGCGGACCTGATCGCGACGATTCCCACCGCCGTCCATTGGAGCTTGTATCCGGAAACCGGGGGCTACTGCCTGACGGCTCACGTCCCCGGCATTCCCGAGCGGCGTTTCCGGTTTTCGCGTCGGCAGTGCGACCTGGCCAAGCTGCTCGATCCGGCCGTTTTCGATATTGTTCACCTGCATCACGTTTTGGGATTCGACTGGCCCGATTTGGCCGAGGCGATATTGCGACACGGGAATTACTTCGTGTCGCTGCACGATTTTCGGATGGTCTGCCCGAGGGTCCAACTGCTCACGCCCCAGCGGCGGCTGTGCAACGGCCACGAATGTTCGACCGCCTGCCAGCTCCCGTCGCTGGAAGTGGAGCGTCTTCGGTCGATCACGGCCAAGGTGTTTCGAGGCGCGCAGGCGGTGCTGCATTTTTCCAAATCGACACGGCACTACTACGGCAAGATCCTCGGCCACGATTATCCGTGGAAACTTCTCGAGCACGGCACCCACGTGCAGAGCGATTCTCGCCCCACGGTTTGCCCGCCGCCGCCGCACGACTCCGACTCGGAAGACCGGCCGTCGGCCACGCGTCCGTTGAAGGTCGCTTTCCTCAACGGGGGACTTCCTCACAAAGGCGTCTGGCTGGTGAGGCAACTCCTCGAGCACCGAACGCTGGCCTCCGGCGTTGCGGTGCGTTGGCATTTGATCGGCGGCGGCACCGAGAACCTTCCCAAGGGACCGCACATTGCCCATCACGGCCGTTATGCCCGCCATCAGTTGGCCAAAATCATGGATCGCGTCCGTCCGGACGTGGTGGCCATTCTTTCGATCTGGCCGGAGACCTATTGCTTTACGTTGAACGAAGCAATTCGGTCGGGCGTTCCGGTGATCTCCACTCCGCTGGGAGCTCCCGCCGACCGCGTTCGGCGGCACCGATGCGGCTGGGTCCTGGAACGCCTCGACGCGGCGTCCTTCCTCGAGACGTTGCGCTGCCTGACGGAGAACTGGGACGAATATCGGAAGGTGCGTCGCCGGGTGGCCGAGGTCACCCTTGAAAACGTACAGCAGGTCGGCTCGATCTATCAGCAGATGTACGAAAAGGCATGCGCGAACCGACCGGCTCAACCGTCGGCCGAGCGGCCGGCCAAACTGGACAAGCTGTTGGGCGACCTGGTCTGCTTTGCCACTCGCCGGCGGAGGATCGCGGTCGCCCTGCTGGCGCGGTGCGAGAACATGCTGCGCCGGTTGCGACTCGACGCCTTGGCGAGAAAGACGGCTCGCCGGCTCTTGCCGGCCCGGATTCGCGGCTACATCGACGGCCTTCGACAGCAAGCTCCGCAGGCAAACGCCGGTTTACCTGATCCGGCTCAAACATCCACCCCATGGCCCGGACGCAAAGCGGCGTGAATCCTTGTACTGCTAACCTCGAACCTCGTTAGGTCTTCTTGACAACGTCCCGAGAACCGATCTGTGTCGACGGAGTCGCGGCATGCTTCCTACGCGTACCCTTTCCAAAGACGACGTCGTCTATTTCATGCACGTGCCCAAGACGGCGGGGACTTCTTTCGTCAACGTCCTGGCGGGCTATTTCTCGAAGAAGGAGTTCTTCCCGTTCGGTCTGCCGAACTATCTCAAGCGATACGAGAAACCCGAATTGGAAGCGTACCGTTGCTTCCATGGGCACTATCTGTACCTTCCTCTGGCGGAGTATCTACCCAAGGCGCCGACCTGTCGCCTGACGATGCTGCGAGATCCTCTGCACCGAACGGCTTCCTACTATCGCCACATGCAATCGGAAAAGCCCAGCATTCATTTCTATCAGGCCAACTCGCTCGATCTGGGAAGCTTTCTCAACGATGCGAACGTTCGGGCCGTGATCGAGGACCTGCAGACGCGATTCCTGCTGTGGGAGGGCGGCGGACGCTGCGGCGGCCCGGACGACGAGGAGTCGTTGGAAACCGCGAAGAAGGAGTTGATCTCGTTTGACTTCTTCGGCGTTACCGAACGCTTCGAAGAGTCCATGTTGTTGATGGCGTTCCTGCTGCGGCTTCAGCCGCCGGCCGAGACGCCTCGGTTGAATCGCCGCGATACCATGGCGAACCGTTGGACCACCTCGACCGGCAGGCTGGTGGAACTGTTCACCGACGAACTCCGGCGGGCCAACCGGCTCGATCTCCCCTTGTACGCGTATGCCGTAGAAGTCTTCGAGCGCAGATACCGAGAGATGCTCGACGTTCTCTCGGAAGGACACCCCGATCGTTTGGCCGGTGATCTCCAACAGACGCGCCGCGCTTTACGCCGATGGCTCGACGACCACAAGACCACCGGGCAACATCGGCACCGAATTGTCAGGCAAACGGCAAGCGCCGGCGATGGGAGTAAGAGTAAACGTAGGCGCTTCACCGAGAACGCGTCAAGCATCTTGAACGTCCCTTTCCTGGGGAAGAAAGAACGCTCGCGGCGGCCCGGATCTCTGAGCATCGAAATCGAAACCGTCATCGAACAACCTGCCGGCCATTGCGGCTGGCTCGACCAGATCGTGCTCTGCGAAGACGGCGTCACCTTGCACGCTCGCGGTTGGGCCTACGATCCCGCGGAATTGCGGCCGGCCGAGGAAGTCCTGATCGTAGCGGGTTCTTCCCAGATCCGGTCGGTGCTTCAGAAAGGCCCCGACGGCGTCTGCTTCAGTGCGAGTCCCGTCGCGTGTCCCGCACACCGAATCATCGGCCATGCGGAAGTAGACCGCCCCCGAGAAGACGTGCTGAAAAACCTCCACAATCGTCGAGTTCCGCTGGCCGCCCCCGCAGACGCCGACTTGGGCTGGGAGGCCAGATTCCGTATTGGGCTGCTCGAGAATGGAGACACTTTCCTCCGCGCCTACGTGTATTCTCCTAAGAGGCGAATGATGATTCATATCGGTCCCGAATTGGAGATACCGCAAGCCTGGCTGAAAAAGGCCGGGAAAAAAGCCGGCCGGGAAGCAGCTTAGGGGCGGCCGATAAACAACTTCCGCCGTTTAGCTGCCGCCGGCACGGCGGCTTGACGCATAACACGCCAACCCAACGAAGCCGCCGTGCCGGCGGCAGCTAAACGGTTGATTGTCGAAACCGGAAAGTTATTCATCGGCCGCTCCTTAACGCGGAAATCGCCTGCTCGAGTATCGAGAAAATGATCGAAAGTGGCTCTTACCGCTGGCGAAGCCGAAGGCCGCTGGCCCTGGCAAGAAAGGCGCTTTCTGCCGCGGTTGCGGTATGCCGCAATCCGAGCGTGTATTCCGCCCCCCTCGAATCGGTCGACGCTCGTCCGCTGGCAGACTCCGATCCGCTCGAAAGGCTCGAGACCGAATTTCCCATGACCGAGACGTTGGGCAGCTATGAACGCGATCTGCTGCGCGGAGGCCTGCCCGTGCGCGTTAGGGGAGAGTGCAACGTTTGTGGTCATGGTGCGGGGTTCCTGCTGCGGTCGGAAAACTTTCGCGAGGACCTGGTCTGTCCCCGCTGCAAGGCATCCAATCGCAAGCGCCAGGTGGTCGCCGTGTTGCTGAGCGAAACGGGCCTGCCGTGGCAAGGCAGCTTGGCCCGGCACGCGGACCGGTTGCCCCAAACGATTTGGGTGATGGAAACGGGGCCCTTCGCCGAGGCGTTCGACGTGCAGCGTCTGATCACCTCCGAGTATCTCTCGGCGGACCACGTTTCCGGCAGATCGTACGGTGGCGTGCGTCACGAGGACGTGATGGCCCCGTCGTTTCGCGACGAGAGCCTCGACGCGGTCGTCTCGTGCGACGTGTTCGAGCACGTCCCCGATCCGTATGCGGCCCATGGGAAGGTGTTTCGGTGCCTGAAGCCGGGCGGAATCCACGTCTTCACCGTACCGTTTCACGAGCACACGGCCCGCGACGAAGTTCGAGCCACGGTCGACAACGGCGTCCATCGTTATCACCTGCCGAAGATCTACCATGGCGATCCGAGGCGTGCGGCGGGGGCGCTGGTCTACCGGGTTTTCTCCATCGAAATGCTGACCACGCTGGCGCGGCTCGGATATGAAGTCAAGTTGGCGCGAGTTCACAGTGTCCGCTTGGCGATGCTCGGCGCCAATGCCGTTGTGTTCGTCGCCCGGAAGCCGGCACGCCAGCGGACGAAATCGCTTGATCCCGTCAAGAAAACCGTTTAGCCGCCGGGGCTCAACAAGAGCATCGATATGCAGATCCTGCAAATATCCGGAGCCTCGCCTTCTCGCTCGGGGGACGGACGTACGGCTACGTTCGCCACGGTCCGCGCCGTCTGTCGCGCCGGCCATCGGATCACTTACGCCTATCTACCCAACCGGGCGTCCGCCAAGGATCCCGGCTTCGCCGCCGAACTGCTCCGGGCGTGCGGCGGGAATCTCAAACTGCTGCCGCTGCGCCGGCCAGTGCGTTGGATGCAGAAGCCGTTGCAGGGGCTCCGGGCGGTGACCATCGCGTCGGCGCTGCTGGGCCCCAGGATCCATTTCGGGTTGCTCACCAAGAGCCTGGCGACGGTCGACAAGATCCGCCGGCTGACGTGCCTGATGCACGGCTTCGGGCGCGGCGTGATTCGCCAATTGGAGCTGACCCTGGCCCGGCAGCGGTTCGACGTCATCCAGGTCGATTATCCCTGGATGGTATCCATCGCAGGGCGGCTGCCGGCATGGCTGCCGAAACTGTTCGTGGCCCATGAAATCCAAACCGAGATCGTGCAACAAGCCTACCCGGAAGACGAACTCCTGCACGATTCGGTTCGCAACTTCGAGACCCTGCAGCTACGGCACTACGACGCCGTGGCCACCTTCAGTTGCGAAAACGCCGAGTTGCTCCGCCGCGTGCTTCGTCTGCCGCACGTCTACTATTCCCCGCTGGCCATCGATTGCTCGCACCGCCGGCCGGTGCCGGAGACGGTCGATTCGCAAGGGCAAGTGCGATTTACGTTCCTTGGCGGCCACGGGCATCGTCCGAACGTGGACGCCGTGGAATGGCTTTGCCGCGAGATCGTCCCCCAGCTGCGGGCCGCCTTTGGGCAGATGAAGCTCCAGGTCATCGGCAGCTATCCGCCCGCCTTCGTCAAGGCGCTGGCCGCGGCGGACGTCTCCTTCGTAGGCTTTGTCCACGACTTGGGAAACCTGATTCCCGGGTCCATTTTCCTTTGCCCGGTCCGCCTGGGAAGCGGCATGCGGATCAAGATCGTCGACGCGATTCTCCGCGGGGCCGCCGTGATTTCCACGACCGTCGGAGCGTGTGGACTCGGATTGACGGCCGGCAAGCACTACCTGGCGGCCGACTCGCCGGCCGACTTCGCTCGGGCGGCGCTGCGGCTTGCCAAGGACGACTCCTTCCGCAAAAGAATCTGCACGGCCGCGCAAGAACAGGTCGTGGCCACCTTCTCCGCCGAGGCCGCCGGCCGGAAACGCATCGCCGTGCTCGAAGAGGCCATTCAGATACACTCCTCACCACATGCAAGCCGTGAACGCAAGGCCGCCTAAAACCGCTTCCGCCCCCGACGGGTCGACCGACGCAGTGCCGCCGGCAGCGAGGGACGCAGTGCCGCCGGCAGCGAGGGACGCAGTGCCGCCGGCAGCGAGGGACGCAGTGCCGCCGGCAGCGAGGGACGCAGTGCCGCCGGCAGCGAGGGAC
>SDBV01005049.1_pt1 | contig 18749 bp, 17 predicted proteins | sample 2277081 | NCBI WGS metagenome assembly SDBV01 (sample SAMN10402039, study PRJNA504765) | marine sediment metagenome | isolation source: marine sediment core GS10_PC15, 223 cmbsf | place: Arctic Ocean: Southern Knipovich Ridge | collected 2010
ATTTAAGGATTTCTTAGAAAAGTACAACCATTATACAAAGATTTCATAAAAATGTCCACCTCTTCTCGCGTATTGAAGGGGGCAAAGGAGAGGCGCGCCGTACTTTCTAAGCCAAAGCGGTTTAGGAGGGGCTGGGCGCAGTGGTGACCGGTGCGCAGAGCAATCCCCTCCAGATCAAGAAGGGTACCCAGATCTAGGGGATGAACCCCCTCTAAAATAAAACTTATGATAGCAGATTTTTTTTGAGCAGTTCCGATGATTTTGAGGCCAGGGACTGCGCTTAGCTGCTCGGTGGCATAGGTGAGGAGGTCTTCCTCCCAGGCGGCGATGTGTTCTAGACCGAGCGACTGGATGAAGTCGAGGGCAGCACCGAGCCCCATCACCTGCGCGATGGAGGGGGTGCCCGCTTCAAACTTCAGGGGCGGCTTTTGGAAGGTGGTCTCTTTGAGCGTCACCTTTTCGATCATGTCGCCGCCGCCCATGAGCGGGGGCATGGCATCTAAGAGTTCATATTTTCCGTAGAGGATGCCAATACCGGTCGGGCCGAAGGCTTTATGGCCAGAGAAGGCATAGAAGTCGCAGTCGAGGGATTGCATGTCGACGGCCATGTGGGCGACAGCTTGGGCTCCATCGATGAGGACTTTGGCGCCAAAGCTATGGGCGCGTTTGATGATGTGGGCGATGGGGTTGATTGTTCCGGTGCTGTTGGCCACATGGGCAATGGCGACGAGTTTGGTGCGCGCCGTGAGTAGCGTTTCAAATACCTCGAGGTCGAGTTCAGCATCGTCAGTTACGGGGATGATTTTGAGGTGCGCTCCCACTTCTTTGGCTAGCATCTGCCAGGGGACCATGTTGGAGTGGTGCTCCATCTCAGAGATGACGATCTCATCGCCCTCTCGGATGTTTTCTCTTCCCCAGGTGAGCGCTACAAGGTTGATGCTATCGGTGGTACCCCGGGTGAAGATGATCTCTTCAGTGCGCGCAGCTCCCATAAAGGATCTTACCTTCTCGCGCACCTCATCGTAGCGTTTGGTGGCGCTGGTCGCCAGCCGATAGATGGCGCGATGGACGGTGCCATATTCTTCAGAATAAAAGCGGGTGATGACATCGATGACACATTGGGGTTTTTGGGTAGTGGCTGCGGAATCGAAGTAGATGAGGGGCTCTTTGCCGAAGATGGGAAACTCTGCACGCAGCGGGGCGCCCAGCGCTTTTTCAGCTGTCTTCATGGGCAAAATCCTTCGCAAGCTGGGTGAGGGTCTCGCGGACGGAAGGATGGGGGATCTCGTCTCCAATATCTTGCACATAACCGTTGATGAGCAGCTTGCGCGCCCGCTCTTCGGGGATGCCTCTTGCTTTGAGGTAGAAGAGTTCTTCGGTCCCCAGCCGCGACATGGTCGCGCCATGAGAGGCTTTGACGTCATCGGCAAAGATCTCAAGGCCGGGCTTGCTGCTGGCGATCGCACGCTCGCCCAACAGGAGGTTATTGTTGAGCTGGTAGGCCTCTGTCTTCTGCGCTTTGGCGTGGACGTAGATCTTGCCCTCAAAGCTGCTATGGGCGCTATCTGCTACCACTTTCTTCACATGCTGCATCGAGTGGCAATTGGGCTCAAAGTGGTCTACCCAGATATTAGTATGGCCGCTAAGGTGTTTATCGATCAGGCCGATGCTCTTTAGGGAAACATCGCTATTTTTCCCGAGCAGCGCCACGCGGAAGTCCTGTCTAGTTGACTTGGATCCTGTCATGAAGGTCACATTCTTGAAGCGGCTATCGCGTTTTAGCGTGGTCCGCACGCCTTCAAAGTACCATCCATTGCTACAGGGGGTTAGGCAGCTTGTGCGGTGCAATGAGGCTCCCTCTTCAATAGCAATATCAAAGACTACGTTGGAAAAGAAGTCAGTGTCTTTAAGACAGCGGATGGTCGAGATCCATTGAAGTTCGCTGTGAGCTCCCAGATAGAGCTGGATACGGGGAGAGCAAATTGCTGTCTTATCATGGGACAAAATATGAATGCACTGAATCGGGACTTGGACTTTTACTTCCGGAGGGACATAGACGAAAAGACCGGTCTCTACAAGAGCGAGGTTGAGTGTGGCAAAGGGGTCGCTCTCCTCTTTGAGCTGGCGGGCAATGCGCCCTTGTAAAAAGGCGCCATAGGTCCCAAGGGCTTCGCTTAAGGGCAAGATGACCACCTCATTGGGCAGGGCTTGCGTCATCGAAAGTTCTGGTATGTAACGCCCATTTATAAAGACAAGAGCTGCATCCGACGATTCGGGATAGATGTGCGGTGCAATGTGATCATAAGAGATAGCTGGACGCGTAGCGAGCTCAAAGCTCTCTTGGTAGAGCTGTGAGAGAGGCAGGTATTGATACCCTGACTGTTTGCGCCCTGGAAGGCCGAGCTCGAGCAGGTGATCCCACGCCTTTTCACGGATGGCTCGCTGCAACGGAGAGAGCCCCTCCAAATTAAGGCGGAACTGCTCTTCGAGACTCGCAAGAAATTGAGGAGCTGCAGCCTCCGTTTTCATGAGCCCTCTCCAGGAAGAGGCTCGCCTAGCCAGTCATACCCTTTTTTTTCTAGCGCAACTGCCAGCTCATGGCCGCCCGTTTTTACGATCTGTCCATTGATCATCACATGCACTTTATGAGGACGGATATAGTCGAGAAGGTGGCATTTTGCTTCGATGACGTTTTGTGTTTCCTCTTCGGTCAGAAGGTCTTTTCCGTTTGCGCTGCGCACAGAATGGCGTGCGCTGTGGAGAAAGTGGAAGTTGCTGATGCCGGGAATTTCAATGGGATACTGGAAGCCTACAAAGACGCCCCTATGAGCTCTTTCTTCGGGCTCGAGATCTAGAATGTTACATTCCTCCATCCATATCTCACCGGAGAGCACTTCATAGGTGGGATCGCCAGCAAGGACTTTGGCAAGGGTCGATTTTCCAGCGCCATTGGGTCCCATGATGGCGTGAATTTCGCCAGCGGGAATCTCTAGGTTAAATCCCGAGAGAATCACCTTCCCTTCAATGGCCACATTTAAATTTACAATTTTGATCACGAGGTTACCCCACGGAGTTTTCAAGTTTTAGTGCGAGGAGCTTTTGCGCCTCTGCAGCAAATTCAAGAGGAAGCTCTTTGATCACCTCCTTGCAAAAGCCATTGACGATCATATTGATCGCATCTTCACGTCCAATACCTCTTGTCTGTAGATAGAGCAGCTGCTCTTCGTTCAACTTAGAGGTCGAGGCCTCATGTTCAATTTCAGCAGAGGAGTGGCTCGTTTCGATATAAGGGAAGGTATTGGCAGAACACTCAGCGCCGACAAGCATCGAGTCGCATTGGGTGTAGTTACGTGCACGTATTGCCTTAGGTCCCACTTTCACGAGCCCGCGATAGGTATTATGAGACTGATCTGCAGAAATCCCCTTAGAGATGATGGTGGAGCGGGTATTTTTGCCCAGATGGATCATCTTGGTGCCTGTGTCCGCCTGCATGTGGCCATTGGTAAGTGCCACCGAATAAAACTCTCCCACCGATTCATCGCCCTGGAGCAAACAGCTCGGATATTTCCAGGTAATGGCAGCGCCCGCCTCCACCTGCGTCCAGCAGATCTTCGAGCGGAAACCCGCACAGCGGCCTCGCTTAGTCACAAAGTTATAGACTCCCCCCTTGCCCGTCTTTTGATCACCAGAGTACCAGTTCTGCACGGTGGAGTATTTGATCTCTGCCTGCTTAAGAGCCACCAACTCCACCACCGCCGCATGAAGCTGGTTGTTATCGTAAGCTGGCGCTGTGCACCCCTCGAGATAGCTCACAGCAGAGTACTCTTCAGCGATGATCAGCGTGCGCTCAAACTGGCCACTTGTCCTATCGTTGATGCGGAAATAGGTAGAGAGCTCAATAGGACAACGCACCCCTTTGGGTATATGGACAAAGGAGCCATCTGAAAAAACTGCCGAGTTTAGCGCCGCGAAATAGTTATCCCCGATGGGAACTACGCTGCCCAGATACTTCTCAATCATCTCAGGGTATTTTTGGATCGCCTCTGAAATCGAGCAGAGGACCACCCCCGCCTCTTCTAGCGTTTTGCGAAAGGTCGTACCCAAAGAGACCGAGTCAAAGACCACGTCAACGGCGACACCCGAAAGGCGCTTCTGTTCATCCAGCGGAATACCCAGCTTCTCAAAGGTGCGCAGAATCTCAGGGTCTACCTCATCGAGGTTTTCGAGCGACTGTTTCTTCTTGGGAGCTGAATAGTAGGTGATTTCTTGCAGATCGATCGGGTCAATGCGCAGATTAGCCCAGCTGGGCTCCTCCATCTTCAAAAAGCGCTCATAGGCCTTCAAGCGAAAAGCCAGCATGAATGGTGGCTCATTTTTCTTCTCAGAAAGCGCGCGTATCGTCGACTCCGAAAGCCCTTTAGGAAGGGTCTCCGTCTCAATCTCCGTTGAGAAGCCATACTTGTAGTCGGCCTTATCTTTCAATAATTCTTTAGTAGACATAGCTTAGACCAACCATCATACCAGATCGCGAGAACTTTTCAAACCCACTAAAAAAACTATTTACCCCAAAACCCGCCAGCACCCTTTAAAACAGGTCTGCGATCGACACTGAAGGGGGCCTTGCCAACTTCTGTGCTATCGCAGTCGATGGCAACTCAAGACATGGCAGCGCCAAAAAACAGGTCTGCGATCGACACTGAAGGGGGCCTTGCCAACTTCTGTGCTATCGCAGTCGATGGCAACTCAAGACATGGCAGCGCCAAAAAATAGGTCTGCGATCGACACTGAAGGGGGCCTTGCCAACTTCTGTGCTCTTGCAGTCGATGGCAACTCAAGACATGGCAGCGCCAAAAAATAGGTCTGCGAGGGACGTGAAGGCGGCGATGGGCCGCCAGAACGCTCTTGCAGTCGATGGCAACTCAAGACATGGCAGCGCCAAAAAATAGGTCTGCGAGGGACGTGAAGGCGGCGATGGGCCGCCAGAACGCTCTTGCAGTCGATGGCCAAGACATGGCAGCGCCAAAAAATAGGTCTGCGAGGGACGTGAAGGCGGCGATGGGCCGCCAGAACGCTCTTGCAGTCGATGGCTGCTAGGACGAAGCAAAATGGGCTCGATGAGCGCAGGCTGTACCAATAGTACTGCCGAGTCGAAGGAGAGTCCCGTTTGGCGAAGTCCTAGTCAGCTCAACAAGGCGGCAGCCATGGAGAGTTCTTCGGGGGTGTTGATTCCGAGGGGGTCGGTAAAGGTCTCGTGGACGCGGATAGGCAGGCCGTGGCCGAGGAAGCGGAGCTGCTCTAGCTTTTCGCTGAGCTCGAGAGCGGTGGGTGGAAGGTCTGTGATTTGGTAGAGGGCTTCATCAGAGAAGGCGTAGAGGCCGATGTGTTTGTAGAAATGGGAGTGGCCCTCTTGGGGGTAGGGAATCGGCGAGCGGGAGAAATAGAGGGCTCTGCCTTCTTCGTCACAGACGACTTTGACGACGTCTGGCGAGTGGATACTGCGGGTGTCTGTGATTTTCTTGCGCAGGGTCCATATCGAGATGAAATCATCGGGGGCGGTTTGGAGGAGCTGGCCGATCATCTCTTGGGTGATGAAGGGTTCATCCCCCTGCCAGTTGACCCAGATGTCTGCTGTGACTTTGCCGCTTTGTTTGAGCTCGATGAGCCTTTCTGTCCCTGAGATGCACTCTGGCGAGGTGAGGAAGCAGGGGGTATCGAGCTCTTTGGCTAGAGACTCTACATCGGAGTGGTCGGTAGCTACAACAACTTCGCTAAAAAGGGGGATCTCTTTGGCTGCTTCGATCACCCATTGGAGCAGAGGCTTGCCGTTCAGCGGCGCGAGCACTTTTTTAGGGAGGCGTGTGGATGAGAGGCGCGCGGGTATGACACAGGTAACTTTCATAGCACTCCCACAAGCCCAGTCTTGGAAAGGACTAGTTTTTCGATTCCTTCGGCGAGGGAAAGGGTGGGCGTCCAGCCTAGCTCGCGCTTTATTTTCTCTGTGTTGAGTGCATAGCGCAGGTCATGGCCTGGGCGATCTTCCACGAATTCGATGAGCGAGCGGTAGTATTCGGGGCTTTTTTCGGTATAGCGACTGAGAATGACGAAGAGTTCTTCTAAAAGCTCTAAGTTTTGACGCTGCTGCCCGCCTCCTATGCTGTAGCTTTCTCCATTTGTGCCACGCTCTAGAATCTGCCAAATGGCTGCTACGTGATCTTCGACAGCGAGCCAGTCACGGACATTGATCCCTTTACCGTAGATGGGCAGTGGCTTTCCTTGCATTGCGCGCTCTAGCATGTATGGCAGGAATTTCTCTGGATGCTGACCCAGGCCGTAGGTATTGGAGCCTTGAGAGAGGGTGACGGAAAGGTTGTAGGTGCGGTGGTAGGCACGTGTGAGGTGGTCGGCTGCGGCCTTTGATGCTGCGTAGGGTGAGTTGGGGGCGTAGGGGCTCTCTTCGCTGGCATGTCCACTCGCATAGGAGCCATAGACCTCATCGGTCGAGACATGATGAAAGTGGATGGCGGGAAAACGCCTTGTTACTTCAAGCAGGGAAAGGGTCCCCTCGATATTGGTGCGAGCGAAAAGGCGCGGGGCGTCGATGCTGCGGTCGACATGGGTCTCTGCGGCAAAATGGACAATGGTGTCAATTTGGTGGCGGCGCACGAGCTCTTCAATGAGGGCGCCATTACAGATGTCTCCAGCGGCAAAGGTGTAGCGCTGATCGCTCTCCACGCTTTTTAGCTTGGTAAGGTCCGCTGCATAGGTCAGCGCGTCGAGATTCACCACTAGTTCTGGCCCTTCAGGCAGGCTCAAAATAGTGCGGATAAAGGCTGAGCCGATGAAACCGGCACCACCGGTCACCAGCAATCGTTTATTCGGGCGTTTTTTCAACATATAGCAAATACTCTGGGATTACATCTTTCCAATGGCGCACTTTTTTGCCGAGCACCCGTTCAATTTTTTCTGTGTTTAAGACTGAGTAGCGTGGGCGCGGCGCCCCTGATGGGAAAGCTTGGCTGGGCGCCGGGATCACATCTTCACATTTTAGCGGTATCCCCCGCAAACGAGCATGGCGGTGCATGTCGCGAGCGATCTCAAAGCGTGAGACGGCCCCCTCGTTGGCAAAGTGATAAATGCCGCTATGACAGGAGATGTCTAGGAGCGCCGCGGCAAGGTCCATGCAGTAGGTCACACGCCCTCGCTGATCAGAGTCTACATGCAGCTCTTCATGTGCATTCAGATGGTGGAGCACACGCGAAAGAAAGTTTTTCCCTTGGCTGCCAAAGAGCCAGGAGGTGCGCACGATACAGCAGGTAGGCAGGACGGCTTGCAAGCGCTCCTCTCCTTCGAGCTTGCTCTTGCCGTAGACCCCGAGGGGTGCTGGAGTGTCCGTTTCAAGATAGGGGGTTTCCTGATCACCGCTGAAGACATAGTCTGTGGAAATGTGAACCATTCTCATGCTATATTCTTTCGCAATGATTCCTAAATTTTCACATCCGGTCGCATTGACTGCGTAGGCTTTTTCCGGTTCTTTTTCCGCACCATCTACGTCCGTAAAGGCTGCACAGTTTATCAGATGAGTAGAGGGGTGAGCTGCTGCCATCTCCCTCAGAGCGCTGAGGTTGGTAATATCTACCTCTTTGCGCGTGGAAGCGATGTAGGGAATGCGCGCTTTCCGGCAGGCCAGAACAAGTGCACGCCCAAGAAGGCCACCAGCACCAAGAATCCACACTTTCATAATTGCAACTCTCCAAAAGTAGGGGCTAAGGCATCTTTTTCTGAGAGAATGGGATGGTCAAATGGCCAGTCGATTCCGATAGCTGGGTCATCATAGCGGAAGGTGCATTCTGTTGCAGGATCAAAAACGGTGCTCACTTTGTAACAGACGTGGGCAGACTCACTGACCACAGCAAATCCGTGGGCATATCCCTCAGGGATAAAAATCTGTTCATGATTCTCTGAAGAGAGAGTCGCTGCCCCCCATTTGCCAAAGGTAGGTGAAGCGGGACGAATATCGACAAAAACATCATAAATGGTCCCCACGATTGGCGTGACCAGTTTGGCTTGGCCCGGTTCACTTTGATAGTGCATCCCACGCAAAGTACCCTTCTCTGAGAAGGAATGGTTATCTTGGACAAAGTCGCAGAGGATCCCATTTTTGGCATAAACGGGTTTACGGTAGGTCTCTTGGAAAAAGCCGCGGCTATCAGAAAAATCGCGAAGCTTTATCTTTTTGACTCCAGGAAGGGCAAGCTCGATGATTTCTATCACGATTCAATCTTGTTTTATATTCTTCAGGAGTATACCCTAAATTTTCGTTTTAGTCCAAGTAGGAGTTTTTATGAGTCTTTTTCGTTCTCACGGTCATGTCATTGGTGGAGCCTTTTTGATTGCGGGCACGACCATTGGAGTGGGAATGCTCGCTCTTCCTGTGGCCACCGGCCCAGGCGGTTTTCTTCCCTCGATTCTCATCTATTTCCTCTGCTGGGCTTTTATGCTCTGCACCGGACTTCTGCTACTGGAAGTCTGCTCTTGGATGCCACAGGATACCAACCTCATTTCAATGGCAGGTCGATTTTTAGGGAAACCGGGAAAAATCATCTGCTGGGCTGCCTACCTTTTTTTATTTGAACTGGTCATGATCGCCCACGTCGTAGGCGGCGGTACCGTTACGAGTTCTCTCCTTTCTGACGCTCTCCATCCAGCAGGCTCGATGGTCGTCTATGTGCTTCTCTTTGCCCCTCTTGTTTATATGGGTGCTCGCATGGTCGACCGAATGAATCTGATCATCTTCTCCGGTGTCTTAGTCACCTATATCGCCTTCATTCTAGTCTCTGCAACACACATTCGCTTCGAACTTTTAGAGTTCCATGACTGGACTAAAGCCTGGTTTGCTATTCCTATCCTCTTTACCGCCTTTACCTATCAGGTCATCATTCCTACGTTAATGAACTATATGAACCGCGACACGAAGAAGGTGCGCAAGGCAATTCTCTTTGGCACCTCAATTCCGCTCGTTGTCTATGTCATCTGGCAGGTGTTGATCCTAGGTATTGTCCCTGTTGAAGGGCCCAATGGATTGATTGAAGCTGCCCTAAGAGGAGAAAATGCCATCCAGCCGCTGCGTCATTTCATCAATAGAACGGTGGTACTAAAAATTGGTGAGACCTTTGCCTTTTTCACCATGACGGCCTCTTACGTGGCTCTCGCTCTCGCCTTTTTCGACTTCTTGGCAGATGGGCTAAAAATAAAAAAGAAGGGGGCCAACAAATTGTGGCTCTCATTTCTAGTTTTTGTTCCTCCTCTTGTTGTCGGTATGACCTATCCTCACCTCTTTCTTACTGCTCTTGGCTACGCTGGGGGCATTAGCTGTGCCATTTTATTTGGCCTTTACCCTCCACTCATGGTCTGGGTCGGCCGATATAAAATGGGACTCAAAACAGGAAGACAGATCGGCGGCGGCAGGCTCTTCCTTGCGCTTTTGATTCTATTTATTGTGATAGAATTAGGTCTTGAACTGATCCCACAATTCCAGTAATCTTTTATCATGCGTCTTTTTCTTGCAGCAGCAGTTGCTTTGGTTGTTTGTTTGGGCTCCCTCTTTGGCGAAACCACCGCATCTGCCGTGAAAAAAGAGAGCGCCCCGGTGCCGCCTTTATTCACAGGCCCACTGCTCACCCCTTCTGGCCACGTAGTACCGCGCGGTTTTGTCAACTTCGAACCCTACGCCTTTGTTAATGTCACTACGGGAAAATATGACGATGACTGGAACTCCTCTTCTGTCCCCAACTTTGTCAACGTCAACTGGCAAGGCCCCATCTTTATTGGGCTCACTCCCATGTCGGACATCCTTTTGGTCCCTCAGGCTAGCTGGAACAGCACTATGGGCGTTTCCAACCTCGTCTTTAACGATTTTATTGTGGAATATGATCTGGCACTTGTCCAGGACACCCGAACCAATAAAATCCCAGGCGTCAAGATCTACATTCAAGAGACCTTCCCAACAGGCCAGTATGAACGACTCGATCCTCAGAAATTAGGAACAGATGCTGGCGGCAGAGGGACCTTCGCGACTAATGTAGGCTTTGTCATCACACGCGTTTTTCACATGTACGACGACCACTTTCTCGCTCTGCGTCTCAACCCCTTCTATACCTTCCGCACAAAAGTAGATGTCAAAGGTGTCAATGCCTATGGAGGCGCGAAAGATACAGATGCTCGCGTTGACCCTGGCGACTCCTACGGAGCCTTCTTTGGCGCGGAATATAACTTAAGCAGACACTGGGCACTTGCCTTAGATGTCGCCGGATCCTACGAATATAAAACTACCTTTAAAGGGAACCCCGGCACGCTCTCCTCCCTCGCCTCCCCTGAGGCAATTCAGTTTAGCCTAGCTCCTGCTATCGAATATAACTTCAACGCCTCTGTCGGTATCATCGCAGGCGCCTGGTTTACTGTGGCAGGCAAAAACAGCTCGCGCTTTGCCAGTGGCGCCATTGCCATCAACTATTTCGGCCCTATCCCCACGGGCACCAAGTATCAGTATATCCAAACTGGTGGTGGCGGCATTTAATCAGGTAAAACAGGGTTGTTGCACAACGCTCTATAAGAGAGAATTAGATGAGCAGATCTGGGCCTCCGCAAGAGGTTGCATGGCCTATCTTTTTCACATCAACCAAATCTTGAAAAACAAAAAGCCACAAGCTTAAACCCCTGAGTCGGAAAAAACTAAAGGAGCTAGCTTATGCCTTGCCACAAACGTGACTGGAAACAGTATAACAAAACAGATGATTGATTAGATGGGCATGAAAAAGTGCATTAGGGGCACATGGCCCTTAAATTTAGATTTGGAAAGGAATTTATTTGATTTTCCTTTTTTACCCAAATTTGTTATAATGTCTTCCATGACTACGAATTATTGCATAATTAATGGAGCCTACTTACCTGGAACGACATGCTCCTCTCCTATGGGGTGTCTCCCACTAAGTGAGGCAGATCCAGAGACCGAAGAGATGAGGGGTGTTTGCCAGCGGGTTAAAATGGCCCTAAGTCGCTCGATTTCTGATGTTTGCCGAGTCTCCATGAAGCTTAAGGACGCGCCCATCAAGCCCCCTGAGGTCATTGAACGAGATTCCAAACGAGTTCAGGAACGCCACGCCTGGAGCCACCGCATCCAGATGCTCCAAATTGCTTATGAGACCGAGGGGCTCTACTCCCTCTCTGTTATCCCTAGCTGCCCAAGAGAGCTCCAGACGCTATTTATTTCAAAATATAGAACCACTACAGAGATCTCAGAGGAGACCAAAGCGGTCACCGAGTGCAGAACTTCGGCCTTTTTGAAAGCCCCTCCCAAAGTAGGCGGTCTTTTAAAGCCCTGGGACGACTATAACTCAGCCACATTTGGTATAGACCCCGTTCTTAATAGCAACACACCCATCCTCCTAACCGAGGCAAGAGATATCCCCGATACTTTATCTGATAGGATGCAAAACCTCTTGATGCAATTTCTTCTTGATGTGCAATCTCGCGCCATTGGCATCATCATGATTGAGGCGGGCACACCTTCTTATCACGTCTATGAGAAAGCTCTGCTATCCTCTTCAACGTCCCAATGACTGAGTCGGGGTTGAGTGAGATCGAATCGATCCCAGCTTCCACTAAAAAAACGGCAAAATCGGGATAGTCACTCGGCGCCTGGCCGCAGATCCCAATTTTTTTTCCTGACTTTTGTACTACCTGGATCACCTCTCTAATCAGCTTCTTCACGCTCTGGTTACGCTCATCGAAAAGCGAAGCCAGATCGGCTGCATCGCGGTCAACGCCGAGCACCAGCTGCGTGAGGTCATTTGATCCAATGGAGAAGCCATCGAAACGCTCTGCAAACTCCCTTGCCAGGACGACATTAGAAGGGATTTCACACATGACATAGACTTCGAGTCCATTTTCTCCACTTACCAGCTCTTCCTCTTTTAGGACTTCTAAGACACGGTCCGCCTCCTCAAGTGTGCGACAGAAGGGAATCATCACTTTGACATTGTTAAATCCCAGCTGCTCGCGCACACGCTTGATCGCCTGACATTCGAGCGCAAATCCTGCGCGGTATCTCGGGCTGTAATAGCGGCAAGCCCCTCGAAAGCCCAGCATGGGATTCTCTTCAACCGGCTCAAACTCTTTGCCTCCGATTAAGTTGGCATATTCATTCGTTTTAAAATCACTCATCCGCACGATGACGGGGTGAGGATAGACAGAAGCTGCTATCTTCCCGATTCCAAGCGCCATATTCTCAACAAAATATTCTTTTTTGCTGCGGTAGCCTTCTGTCAGCTTGGCGATCTCTCTCTTCGCTTTAGCATCTTTGAGCTTACTAAACCGCACCAGCGCCATCGGATGTATTTTGATGATATTATTGATGATGAACTCCATGCGAGCTAGCCCCACTCCTTTAACGGGCAAGGGCCACCAGCGGAGCGCTTCGGAGGGACTGGCAAGGTTAAGCATCAAGTCGGTATCGATTTTGGGCAGCTTGGAGATATTGATACACCCCTTTTTAAAGGGAACGGTACCCGCATAGACGAATCCTTTTTCGCCCTCGGCACAGGAGAGGGTGATGGGCTTTCCACCTTTCAGGAGCGATGTTCCCTTTTCCGTCCCCACAATTGCCGGGACCCCCAGCTCTCTACTTACAATGGCCGCATGAGAGGTCCGCCCGCCATGATCTGTGATGATCCCACTCGCCTTTTTCATGATGGGCACCCAATCAGGTGAGGTCATCTCTGTGACTAGTATGGAACCAGGCTTAAATTGGGCGATCTGCGCGACTGATTTGATCACCTGCGCCCTTCCGGAAACGATCGCATCCCCAATAGCCAGCCCTTCGATAAGAGTTTTACCTCGCTTTTCAATGGCATAGGTATCAAAACAGTGGCGATCCTTTTGCGAGTGGACGGTCTCGGGACGCGCCTGGACAATGAAGAGCTCGCAAGTGCGCCCATCTTTTGCCCACTCGATATCCATCGGCTGGCCGTAGTGTTTTTCAATAACTACTGCCCAGCGCGCCAGCTGTAACACATCTTTCTCTGGCAGTGAGAACTTCACCATCTTTGCTTTGGGAGTTTTAAGGTTGCGTGTGCCCCTCGCTCCATAGACCATAGTAAGCCCTTTCTTGCCGAGGGCTTTTTCGACAATGGGGGAGAAGGCTCGCTTTTCAAGCAGCGGCTTAAAGACCATAAACTCATCGGGCTCGATCACCCCTTGGACGATGTTTTCTCCAAGACCATAGCCACTGGTGATCACCACCATATCGCGAAATCCTGTCTCCGTGTCGAGAGTGAAGATCACCCCAGAGCTGCCGCGATCAGCGCGCACCATTCTCTGCACCCCGATAGAAAGAGCGGCCTCCATATGAGAAAACCCCTTCTCTTCGCGGTAGGCAATGGCGCGATCGGTAAAAAGAGAGGCATAGCATTTTTTACAGGAGGACAAAAGCGCCTCTTCACCCACGATATTAAGATAGCTCTCCTGCTGGCCCGCAAAGCTGGCGTCAGGCAAGTCTTCAGCTGTTGCGCTGCTGCGGACAGCCACGTCACGCTTTAATATTTTGTAGGCTGCGCAGATCTCCTTTTCCAGCTGCTCGGGGAACTGCCCTCTTAAAATCAGCCGCCTTATTCTCTCCCCACGCCCCTGCTTGCTCTTTAAAATTTTTTGAATCTGGCCGCGCAGATCGTTGTGATCCAGATAAGCGAAGTACCCTTCTGCGGTTGTGGCGAACCCTTCAGGGACTCTTATTCCTTCCTTTTCTAGGGACTGTATCATCTCTCCAAGAGAAGCATTCTTGCCCCCTACCAAGGGAACATCATTTCGGGCGATTTGATCAAAGAGACGAATGTAGCGCATATCCTTGTATATAGAAGGAAAAAGGAATAAAATACAGTGATCATGAAACTAGAAGATCTTATATTTAAAGCGGGAGAAGCCGATGCCCCCCCAGCCCTTCCTAAGGGAGGGATTCCTCGCCAGTGGGTGCCCGGATGGGTCCGATGGCCGGTGCGGTACTTCTTTCTCCCCTTTCTCCATCTCGATCTCACGATGCAGAAGCTGGCGCGCCTTCTCATCCGCCCTCCTTATAAGCAGGCGGGCAAGTGCAAACAGCGAGGTAACTGCTGCCACTATATCATGATCCGAAAGCCAAAAGGGCTCTTTGGCTGGTTCTTTAAATTCTGGAATACGCAGATCAATGGCTTTTATCTTCATAGCGATGAGACCTATGAATATGAAAACCACAAGGTGATGGTGATGGGATGTCGCTACCTCCAAAAAGATGGTAGCTGCGGGCAATATCTTCTCCGTCCGATGGTCTGCCGTAAATGGCCTGTCATTGAGCATTTCGGCCACCCTCGCATGCTAAAAGGATGTGGTTTCAAGGCGATTCCTAGAAAACCCCAGTCAAAAGATAATCCTCTCAACATCCTCTAACTTTTACCCGTGATTGCTACCTAATCTTTGATTTGCCGCAACAGATTCGGTAAAGATTTTGCAGCTTTTTGTGAAGCAGATATCAAGAGGTATCTGCGTTAGAAAAGATGGGAAAGATTGGCTGAATCTGTTGATGGCAAATCAAATATATAAAATCCCCTCTCGAGCTCGAACCGAAAAGGGGTTTTGCTTGAAGGTAATGTTTTTTATTCTTGCCTATACAATCAAACTCAGAATGCCAGCGGTCTAGCCCGAGAAGAACCCCTTTTAAGAGCCCATCTTTGACGCTTCGCTCATCGTCCAATCCCATAGTTGAACTTATCGCTCATCCCCAAATCTACACTCTTAAAAGAACTTCTTACGCGAGGATTAGGTAGCAATTACGGGTTTTATCCACAAAAAAAGGGAAGGCTCGAAAGCCTTCCCTTTATTGTCATTTCTTTGGCAATGAGCCTTAGAAGTCAAAGCGTACTCTGACAACTAGACCGCCCATCGCAAGGTTTGTTTCTCTAGCAAGAGGGACATCGAAGATCGCACTAGCCTGCTCGCCTGTACTAGAATCAATCTCTATAAAAGACTGGGAGAAGTCTGTGCGGTGGTTGTGGTGGAAGAGCACATGATGCTCCCATCCTAAATCAAAGGCAAAGTGGTATTGCTGATCACACCAGTAGGTTTCCCAACGAAGACCGATGGCTAGGTCAAGAATCGGTGTCATGCAGTAGTAGTCATTCTTGTAGGTGAAAGCAATGGTTTGATTCAACGGACGGAGAATACTTGAAGTCCCACTATCCACTATCTGAGTTAGGCTCTGCTGGTTTTTCTCTTTTAGGTTACCAAAGTACAAAGCCATTCCCGCGTCACCATACAGAGCGAAGCAATCAGAGAATTGGAATGTAGGCTGGACACCACCGAGTAATCCCGCTCCCCAGTTGGAGTTCTCAATAGAGGCTTTACCAGAAGTCGTTAGCGTTGAGGAATCTGCAGCAGTGATAACTGAAGTGTTTGCAAAAGCCGTCACATCATAATCCGTTTCTGTCCAGATACCGCCAATACCGGTGTAAGGACGCAGTGTGAAGCACTTGCTAAGCCAGTAGCGCTTACCTATCTGCAGGTCGAAGCGGTTCATTCTGAAATCCCACTCGCCTTTAATCTTTTCGAAGAAAGTACCAGTAGTGTTTTGAATGAGATATTGTGGCACTAGAGCAGAGCCACCAACAGCGGGCGTTTTGTTTGCGAAGACTCCCACAGAACTGCTGTCACTATTGTCATTCCAGTAACCTGTCCACTGGAAGTAGACATCCCAGCCATCACAGTCAGTATTCCATCCAAGACCCAGTTTCACACCGGAAGACCACTTGGTATCCATGTTCACAGCGTTGGCAGGAGTCAGAAAATCTCTAGTGCTACTTAAATTGCCTGAAGCAGAATCAATAGTGCGAAAAGGACCAGAGTTAATGACACGGTAGCCATAGGTTTGGTCACAATCTCTTGCATACCAGTAGAGGTAGTCAGCAGTGAGGTATAGTCCCCAGTCGCACTGCATGTCATTCCAAGCAGGAACATAGCATTCGCAGCAGACCGGGTCGCGAGGTTTTGGTGTGCAGCAAGGACGGCAACAATCAGAAGGATGTTGCTCCTGTACTTGTCTCATAGGCTGCGCGTCGTTTCCTTGCGCGAATCCAGCCGAAGAGGCCATTAAAGTGAAAGCTATTGGAATGTATTGTTTCTTCATGGATGCATCTCCTTAGGGATCGATTTAATTTTCACCTATGTTAACTTTCTTGAAAAAAAAAGCAAACATAAAATCTTCACTACAGCTATTTTTCAGCACGCCGCTCTAGGAAAACCCCATTTTCCCTACCCCTTCGAGAATACCTTCAGAGGCTATTTTTTCCCCTTTTCAATTTTCTCTGCTTGGCTATAGTGAATTTATGAAGGGAACAACGCCGAAAAATCGACGCTTCGTGATTCAAAAACATCGGGCGCGTACATTGCATTATGATTTCCGATTGCAAATGGGTGGGGTATTAAAGTCATGGGCTGTTCCCAAAGGGCCTCCAAAAAAAATCGGAGAAAAACATCTAGCCATACTTACAGAAGATCATCCGCTTGCTTATGCAAAGTTCGAAGGCACCATCCCTGAGGGGCACTATGGAGCGGGCACTGTGGAGATTTGGGATAGCGGCAGCTACCGCAATCTTAAAGAGGCTTCCATAAAGCAGTGCTTTAAAGAAGGGGTCCTTGAATTTGAGTTAGATGGCCATCGTCTCAAGGGGCGCTATGCGCTTATTCACTTTAAAGAGAAAAACTGGCTGCTCACAAAGTTAAGGATAAAACGATGAGATGGGCGTATCCTCAGTTGGCCACTCTCATAGGCGCGCCCTTCTCGCAAAAGGGGTGGATCTTCGAAGAGAAGTTCGACGGGGTGCGCTGCGTCGCCATGAAAAAATCGGGGAAGGTCTCCCTCTTCTCCCGCAACAAAAAATCGCTGAATGCGGCCTTTCCAGAGCTTGTGAAGGCACTTGAAAGGGCACGCGGCAGCGACTGGATGGTAGATGGTGAAATTGTTGCTTTTGATGGCCGCGCAACGAGCTTTTCTAAGCTGCAAAGCCGCCTTGGCGTAAAAAAAGCCCCAGAAAAGGCGATCTCTGTCTATTTTTATCTCTTTGACTGCCTCTATTGGAAGGGAGAAGATCTACGTTCTCTTTCTCTTCTTTCAAGGAAGTTGCTGCTTAAAAAAGAGTTCTCCTTTTCTTCAAAGGTGCGCTACACCACACACATCAAAGAGAAGGGAGAGGCCTATTTCAAGCGCGTTGCAAAACTTGGGCTGGAAGGGATCATTGCTAAAAAGGCAGACGCGCCCTACCACTCCAAACGCACACGCGACTGGCTAAAATGCAAGTGCACGGTCGGACAAGAGCTGGTCATCGGCGGCTTCACAGAACCTAAGGGTTCACGCCTCGGTTTTGGTGCTCTGCTTGTAGGTACCTACAAAAAGGGCAAGCTGCGTTATGCGGGCAAGGTGGGGACGGGCTATGACAGGGAACTACTTAGAACACTTAGCACTAGGCTTAAAAAAATCGAACGGGCGAGCTCTCCCTTCGAGGAGACGACAGGCGAAAAGGGGGCCCATTTTGTCCAGCCTCGGCTCGTGTGTGAAGTGGCCTTCACTGAGTGGACAAACGGCGGCAAGCTGCGCCATCCACGTTTTATAGGGCTGCGCAAGGATAAAAAGGCAACGCTTGTCAAGAGAGAGCGATGAAGCTACGAGCCGGGGGCCATTCTATCGAGATCACCCACGCAGACAAAGTGCTTTTCCCCAAGGGGAAAATCACAAAAGAGGAGCTGGCTCGCTACTACGCCAAGGTGGCGCGTCTCATGATTCCTCTGATTAAGGATCGCCCCATCTCCATGAAACGTTATCCCAAAGGGATCAAGCAGGGTGGTTTTTTTCAAAAAAATGCTCCTGAAACGCTCCCTTCTTTTGTGAAAACGACTTCTGTCTCGCGCAAGGAAAAAGGAGCGGCGCGCATGATTCTCTGCAATAATGTTGCCACACTCATCTGGCTTGCAAATCAAAACTGTATCGCCCCCCACATCTGGCTCTCCCGTATCGATAAACCAGACATTCCCGACCGGCTAATCTTCGATCTCGACCCTCCTGCGCGCAAGGGAATATCCGCTGTCATTGAAGGGGCCCTGATCCTGAGGCAGTTCCTCGAAAAAGAGTTGAAGCTAAAGGCATTTGTTAACACAACGGGTTCTAGGGGTGTTCACGTGATGGTCCCCATCAAACGAGAATATGGTTTCAAAGAGGTGCGCGCTTTTGCCAAAGCGGCCGCAGAAGAGCTCACTTCCCGCCATCCCAAACTATTCACACATGAGGTCCGAAAGAATAAACGCGGCGGGAAAATCTATCTCGACATCATGCGCAATGGGTATGGACAAACTGTGGTAGCTCCATTTGCTGTCCGCCCCAAAGAGGGGGCGCCGATTGCCCTCCCCCTCTCTTGGAGCCAGCTCAAAAAACTATCCTCTGCCGATGCCTTCACTCTGCGCAGCTTTTCCATGCGCACCAATCCTTGGGCAGGAATGAACCGGGCTGTCCATTCGCTCAAACCCGCCCTCAAAAACTTGCACAAAATGTAGATCTGGGTTATTTTCTTATTTCCGAAACCCACGAGCAATCTATTTATATGCGCTTTTCCACTTCCCTTTTTTTCACTCTTTTTTCTCTTCAACTTTGCGCCTTTCAAAGTGATCCTGCAACGAGGATC
>SDBV01005050.1_pt1 | contig 18747 bp, 40 predicted proteins | sample 2277081 | NCBI WGS metagenome assembly SDBV01 (sample SAMN10402039, study PRJNA504765) | marine sediment metagenome | isolation source: marine sediment core GS10_PC15, 223 cmbsf | place: Arctic Ocean: Southern Knipovich Ridge | collected 2010
TAATCAGTAATATTATATATTGAAGGAGTATTAAAAAAATATGTCACAAGCAAGTGTTTTAGAATTTTTAGAAAAAAATAAAAATAAATGGTTTGAAGCTAAAAAAATTGGTGAAGGAATTAATTTAGGAACGAGCAGAATTTGTAATAATCTTAGAAAATTAAGAAAATATAATTTAATATTATCAGAACATAGACAATTAGTAAAAACAACACAAAGAAGATGGTTTTATAAATATAAAGGATATTAATATGAGACAAAAAGATGTTTTAGAATTTTTAGAAAAAAATAAAAAGAAATGGTTTACAGCCAAAGAAATTAGGAATAATATAATTTGGGTGAATAGAAATGATTTATATTCAACTATTAATACATTAAAATATAAAAGTCGTATATTGTGTGAACAAAGAAAAATAGAAAACACAATGATATTTAGATGGCATTATAAACATAAGGAAAATTAATATGGGACAAAAAGATGTTTTGGAATTTTTAGAGAAAAGTAAAAATAAAAATAAATGGTTTACAGCTATGGAAATTAGTAAAAAACTTAATTTATTATATAGTACAGTTAGTATAAATGTTAGAAAATTAAGACAGTATAAAGTTGTAAATGTAGAAAAAAGAATAAAATATAGAAATAATAATAAAAGTAGTCCAGCAGAGGTATGGGTATATAAACATAAAAAATATAAAAAATGAGTTGGTTTTATTTAAATGAGGAAGAGAGAATTAAACAAGTTTACTCTAAATTTAAACTTAGAGATTTCTGGACATGGTGGGAAAAAGGAGAAGACTCATACATGGAAATAAGAATCATGAATTTCGGGGTTATTAAGGAAGTAGCTACTATATTAAAATTACCATTTTCAGTAAGTGGAATATATGTTAATAATGCAGTGCAATTAAAAAATGTTATTTCTCTTACCAGAGATAAGGAAAAGATGTGGTTTGGAATTAATCCACGTAAAAAGAATTATAATAAGTTTGGCTGGAAAAGTTTTGGAGGGGCAGACGAATTTGTTGAAAGTGTTAATTATTTATTTATTGATGTTGATAGAATTATTAAAGAAAGAGAAGCAACAAATAAAGAATTAGAAGATGCAGATACACTAGCAAATAAAATTTTGGAAAAATTAGGAAAACATAAATGGAACCAAGATTATATCAAACTGTGTAGTGGCAACGGATTACAATTATTAATAGGATTAGATATTCCAATTAAACTACCAGATGTTGAGTTTGATAACAAAACAAAGACATTTAATCAAAATAGTGAATTCGAAACAACAAAGCATATTTTCAAAAATGGAATAGGAAAACAGTTAGAATATTTTTCTAAAAAGTTTAAAGATGAGTTAGGAGTTGAAGTTGATAAAAGTTGTTTCCTTATTGGAAAGGTTGGAGCATTGCCAATGACTAAAAACTTTAAACATAATAGTTTTACTTGGAGAGGAATAATAGAAATAGGATATGGACATAATGAAGGGTTTACAGATTATTTATTATCTAGTATGGATGATGTTGTTGAGTTTAAATCAAAAAATCCTTTTGTGAATAAAAAATTAGTTAGACAAAATATTATTCGAGAAGGAAAATTAAAACAAAATATTTTAGCTACATTTATGTTAAAAAACAATTTTCCAGAAGGAATGATAAATAATACGTTGTGGTTTCAGTTGAAGTTGTTATTAAGGGATAGTAAATTTGATATGAATTCAATAGAGTTTAGAAAATATCATAATGAAATAAAATCTAAACATAGAAGAGATTTTAGTTTAAATCTTCCAAATAAAAAGTATGTATTTAATGAAACAGCTGTAAATAATTATTGTTTAACCTATGGGTTTCAACCAGTATATAAATTATGGCCTGGGAGAACTAAAAAGTTAGATATGGGTTTAGAAAATTTAGAATGGAATAATGTTTTAGTTTCAGAAGGAAAATATAAATTTGATTTAGATAAAAATAGTACGTTGTTTGATGATTTAAAAAAGTGTAAAAATAAACTTAAGGAGGGTGTTGTTATTTATAATATAGATAATGTTGTTGATTTTATTAATGAGTGTATTAAAAAATATGGTGAAAGTAAAGTTAAACAATATTTTGAAGATGGCATATTTTATAGATATTTAAGTTATGATTAAAAATGGGACAAGCAGAAGTATTAACATTTTTTCAGAATAATAAACGTAGATGGATAACTAATAGTGAATTAAAAAAAAAGTTTTCTGAACAAGGGTTATCTGTAACATTAATGAAATTAAGACATTGGAAGTTACTTGAGTATAAAGAATATAAACAAAGGTTTCCTTCAAATAATAATTATAGAATAAGTTTTACATATAGATATAAACCAAACGTGATTTCTAAATAAATATATATATAAACTATCGCATATTATACTATAATATGGCGGTAGAACACAATATAAAAAGTGAAATTTATATTTCTTTTAATCAAAAATCTCATAGTAATTCTAAAAAAATTACCGCCCAAAAACAACAACCCGTGATGAGAGACCTCCATCTCTCATCACAACCCTTTCCTAAAATTAATGTAATATATAAAGGAGGAATGTAGAATGAGTGAATATAAAGGAAAAGGATATAAAAATTATGCAACAGCAGCAAAAAATCGTAAGAGAGATGATGTTGTAGTTCAGAATCCTATAGATGGGAAATATTATTTTGTAAAAACAACAGTTCAGAATTGGTAAAAAAGGAGGAATATAAAATGGATAAAAAGAAAGGATGTTGTAAATAAAAAATTAAAAAGAGAAATAGAAATGAAAGAAAAAATAACAATTTTATATAACAAAAATCCTATTTTGGGTAAACCTGAACTTGCAGAAACAACAGCAATAATTGAAAAAGCTGTTAATAGAATTATAAAACAAAAAAAGTAAAGAGGTAAATTTAAATGGAAGAATATGAAGGAATAATGTTTGAAGCTGTTAAAGATGTTACAAAAGGAAAAAGAGCACTTCCAAGTGGAACACAACCAAGAAAGAAAAAAGGAGTTTCAGCACAAGATATAATTGATAGTATTGTATAAATAAGGAGGAAAAAATAAAATGGATGTTGTAGGAAATATTTTAGGAAATATTATAGAATGTTCTTTATGTTATGGGGAAGGAACAGATGAACATAATAAAACTTGTAAAAAATGTGATGGTGCAGGTTCATATTCAAGATAAATAAAATGACAAAAAAATATATGCAAAGAAGAACATCAGCAGATAGAAATAAAGATGAATCAGCATTTTTTAGATTCAATGATAAAGTAATTGATAATATTAGTACATATAGAGGTGAACGAGATGATAGTCCACCATGGGGAATTATTAGAGCAAAGAAGAGACAGAAAGAAGAGGAAGAAGAATATAGAAGACAAGAAAGAGAAAGAATAAATAATATGTTTAAATAAAATGTATGGACTAATAAATATAATAACAGGAAAGAGAGTAGTAAAGGAAGACGGAACAATGTCTAAAGTTTATCCTTATGCATCACAAGCACAATCAGAATGGGAAAAATATTTTGAAAGTAGCCCATTTATAACAATAGTAAAATTTTCAGAGCATAAAAAAAGGTAAATTAAAATGTATGGACTAAATATTGCAGATTTTTATTCAGATGTTTCATATGGTGCTGCATTCGCAGCAGGAAGAAGATTTGGTTATATAACATTATTACAGCAAACAAGAACATCTAATGGTAAATATAAAGTTACATTAAGAAAAAAGAAATGAGGAGGAATGTTATATTAATATAAAATGACTAAAACAGTTTTTACATCACAGATAAGTTTTGCAGATGCACAAATGAAAGCACAGTTGGCAGGGTTCAAAGTAATAGGAAGTGCAAGAAATAAACGAGGGGAATTTGTCGTATTTGCACGTCAACATAATGTTGGAGAAATGTTTTAAAATGAAAAATAATAATCAACTTAAACAAGGTATGAATGTAGAACGTGAACATAAAGAAACATATATATTTATTAAACAATATTTAAAAGAGAATAAAAAATTACCTTCTTTTGAAAAGGTTACAAAACATATAGCATCTGACCATTTAAAAGAAAGAAGTGATTATTATAAGTTAATTAAAAAATATAATTTATAAAATGAAAAAAAATAAAAGAATGAACGAAACATTTAAACAAGGTTTAGGTGGTGGAATATTAGGAGCATTTGTAGGTGCACCAGGAGTAGGTATGGTGTTAGGTGTTGCACATGCAAATAAAGATAAAATAAAAAAGTTTGGTAAAGATATAGATAAGTCTTTTAAATAATAATTTACGATTAAGGAAGGTCTGACCAGACTCCCAAATAGGTTAAAAACACTTATAATATAAATGTTTGACCTTCCTTATTTAATATTAAATAGTATTTTATAATATATATAAAATAGAATAATAGGAGGATATAAAAATTTTTTATTTAATTCTAGAAGAAAATAATCACAAACTTTATATATAGAATAGTATTATTAATAGTAAATTATATAAAACGTATAAAAGAATAACATAAAATGGAGGTTCTAAAATGAAATTAAGAAAAACAGTAAAAAGGATTGTAGCATTGAGTACAGGAGCAACAATGCTTGGAGCAACAGTTTTAGGAGCTATGGCAGTAGACCTTAGCGAATATCCTGCACCTATGTTCATTAAAGATGGTAAATTTGATGGATTAATGGTAATAGGAGCAGACGGAGACACCCAAGATATGCTGGGAGCAATGGATATGATTTCTGCATTGCAAGCAGTAGCAGTTGGGGGCTCTATAGGAACAAGCGCAACAACTTCAACTGTTGGAGATGTATATAAGTTTGAAAAGTCTTCTGATAAACTTAATTTAGGAGAAAAACCTACAACAATTAGGTCTAAACTTTCAAATACACAACTTCCATTGATATTAGCAGATGGAACATTTTCAACTGCAAGAGGAGCTAAATATGATTATGAACAAGAAATTTCTTTAGGTTCATCATATTCTTTACAATATTTTGCAGACAAAAACTATGAAGACGAAAAACCAGTTGTTGGATTTAGTATTGATAGGAAGGCTGAAGTATTTACATATGCTTTAGAATTTAGTAAAAATGCTAGGTCTAGTGTAATATCTAATAAGTTAGTTGAGTTTGAAGACAGACAAATTGAAATGTTAGGCGAAGTATTTGATATTACAAGTTTTGATGCTGGAAGTGGAACAGATGCAACACTTGAACTTATAAGAGGAGCATTAAAACTTACTCTTGAAGAAGGAGAGACAGGAACATATACTATTGATGGAAAAGAGTATGAAGTAACAGCATTAATTATAGATGATAGAAATAGTAGAGTTAAGTTTAAAATTAATGGCGAAGTTACATATTCAATGATAAAAGGAGATGTCTATCAATTATCTGATGGAGTTAGTATTGGAGCAAGAGAAATCCTACCAAATGAAGCAGGAGATGTAACTGGAGATATGGTTGAATTCTATTTAGGTGCCAAAAAGATTGTATTAAGAGGTGGAGATGAGCTTAGTATAGACAATGAATTTATTAGTAATGTAGATATAACTATAACTAATTCATCGTCTGGTATTAAATTTGAATTAGAAAAGATACAAATTACGTGGATAGCAGATGATGACTTATTTATTACAGAAGACGGTAATGAAGTTGTTATGCCTGGATTAGAATCTGTTAAATTTTATATGGATGGATTCTATACTGGAGTTGAAGAGAAAACTGTTGTATATGGTAGTTCAGATGATACAATAACGTTAGATACATCATTAAAAAATTATGATATAGAATTAGATATTTTATATGATAGTGAGGATGATGGGGATTTTGATTATGTTGGAGCATCAGATACAGAACAACTTATTACAGCAACTTGTGGAACCTTTACAGTTAATATGGATACTGATGAATATTTTGTAGTTACAAAAATTAATGGTAAAGAAGCAGAGACAGCAGTACTTGAATTAAGTAAAGTACATGATGCAAACGGAGTTACTATTAAAGATTACGACGGAACAACTATTGCTGAGAATAAAAAAGTAGGAAAAACATTTGATGCAGCTGATATGACAATTACTGTTGTTAATTTAAATCAAGACAATAGCAGTGCGTTATTTTCTATAGTTGATTCAAGTTGTGTAAATAGCATATTAGTTACAGCAGAAGGGTTACAGATAACATTACCAGTAGATGAAACAAACAATGTTTCGCGGATTATGAATGTAACAGAAGAAGACAAAGACGAAAACATTGGGGAAGGTACTAGCTTTCAATTAGATGTAACATTTAATAATGATGTAGAAGCACACGTAAAGCTTGTTACTAAAGCAATGTTGTCTAATGGCAGAACCTATTCTATAGACGACTCAAAGAGATATGTAGGATATGTTGAATCACAAGTATCTACACAAGTTGTTGAAGACAAAACTGCTGACCAGTATGCAATAGAATTAATATATCCTGGTGAAGAAACATTTGCAGAGTTGTATGTTGGTTCAAAAGCATCTACTGTATTAACAACAACAGGAAGTGAATCAGTAGCAGTTACTAAAATTGAAGTTGGAGCAGCTGTATTGGACACATCTTTATCAAGTTATACAAACCAAAACTTGATAGTTATTGGTGGTCCAGCTATTAACAGAGCTACTGCAGCTTTATTAGGTAAACCTTATCCATCATATGGTGCAGATTCCGGAATACCAGAAAACGCAGGTTTAATCAAACTTGTTGAACAAACTGATGGAACTGTTGCAATAATTGTTGCAGGATGGGAAGCAGATGACACACAAAGAGTATCTAGAGTACTTGCTGAAAGTGAAGATTATGCTTTAAGTGGTATGGAAGTTGTTGTTATTGGAACAAGCATGATTGACATTAGTGTTAGTGTACCAGCAGCTGAATAAAGAATATAAATTTTTTATTTTTTTCTTTTTTTTATAAATCAAAACATTTAAATACTGAATAGTATTTATAATATATACAAAATAGAATAATAGGAGGATATATAAAATGGATTTTGTAAAAGATAAAGTAGATAAGAAAGTAGATGAAAAAGTAGAAGAGAACGAGTTTAGTAAAATAGGTGTGGAAGAAGCACCAGCACAAGAATTCTCAGGGACACCTAATGAAGAAGGAAGTATGTTAGACGATTCAGAAGGTGGTGAAGTATATGATTATAAAAACGCACCTGATGACACCCGTGCACCTCCACGAATAGATATGGATGGCAAAGAACTTGTTATTGTTAAAGCAGAAATTAAATTACCAGCAGCAAGTAGAGAATGGACAACATCAAAAACAGGAAAATCAGAATATAAATATTGTAGCTTTAAAGTTTATTATGATTTTGAAGGACAGCAGGAAACAGTTGCAGGTATAAGAGTTTTTAAAAGAGAAGGTGATAAATATTCACATCCGAGTATTATGAGAGATAGAGTTAATCAATCAAGCAGACTTTTAGGTTTGTATGCAGACTTTAAGAGAAAGGATATCAATGAAGTTCCATTATCAGAACTTATGGCTTATTTGAATACTAATCCTAGAGTTAAAATAAAAGGAGAAATGGTTACAAACCCTGTAACAAAAGAAGAGCTTAAAAAGAATTTAGTAGGGGAATTTTTATCTCAGTAATTCTTTTTAAAATGAAATATAATATAGGGGAATTCTTTATTTATCCTCATGGCACAATTATTAGAATAGTAGATATTATAAATCCTTATAATAGTTATAATAATATAAAGGTTAGAGCAGTTAATTCTTGTAAGGGTAAAATGTGTAAAATTTATAGGATAGGGCATTCTTATATTTATCAATTTTGGACTAGCACCAGAAAATTAAATAAATCTAAAGTTAAAAGAATAGGAACAGAAGAAATTTTAACTGTTTTATTTGATGATAAATATCCAGATAAATTTGAGAATATGAGAAATATTGTGAGGCAAAAAACAAATGCACAGAAGTAGTTTTTCTCAACATAATAGTTTTAATACTTGTCCTCGGATGTGGTTTTATGCTAAAATTTTAAAGATTCAGGTACCTTCTGATATGTGCTATGCTTTTGCGGGCAATGTAATTCACAAATGTTTGGAGTTATATTATAGTAAGGAGATTACTGATTTAGATAAGTTAAAAGAAAGATTTAATGAGGAATGGGATAGAAAAAGGTTACCCCAAAGCAAGATAGCATTAAAGAAAGATGAATATTTTTTAATGATTGTAAATGGAATAGAGTTGAATAAAAAATTTACAAGTATCGAATTAAAAATATATTATCCTGATTGCGTTGGTTATATAGATGCAGTTAATACAGAAGATGATGAAATTTGTGACTGGAAGAGTTCAACAAGAAGAATTGAGAATGAGGAGGAATATACAAAACAATTAATGTTATATGCTTGGTTATATTATAGGAAATTTAATAGATTACCTAAAAAATGTACAGTATATTATTTAAAGTATTCTGGTAGTAAAAGTGAATTAAGTATTGTTCCAACAGTACATGAAGTTAATAATATAAGAGTTTGGTATAATGATATTTTACAACAAATGGAAGAATTAAAAGAAACAAAAAAACTTCCAGAACGATGTGAAACCTGTCATCCTTTTTGTGATTATAAAGAGATTTGTTTTACAAATGAAAATACTTTAAAATTTATTATACATAGGTTTGGGAATTATATTAGAGTAGAAGGAAACATAACACCACTATTAAGTAAGGGATTAGATAAAAAGTTCTCCTATACCTTAAAAGATGAGTATTTCATTTTAAAACATAATCCGCATGCTAGAACGGTAATTAAATATTGGAGTCCCATTAGAAAGCAATTACCAATAGGAATGGAAAAAGGAGTGGCTAAAACACTTAATGATTATGCTAAGTTTAAAAAAATGGATATAACTATTGGATATAAAGATTATAGAAATTTTGATGATACTGTTGTCGACATGCCCACTAATTTTCTAAACAATATAAAACTGAGAGACTATCAAACGTCTGCTGTTGAAGAATTTTTAGAAAATAAGATAGCAATTTTAGAGATGGGAACAGGCTCGGGCAAGACCGAAGTTTCAATAGAAATTATTAGACAATTAAAATCAAAGACGTTATTTATAGTTGATAAAGTCGAATTATTAAAACAAACAAAAAAGCGAATAGAAGATTCGTTAGGAATAGAAGTTGGTCAATTTGGAGCAGGGGTTAAGGAATTAAAAAATGTAACAGTTGCAACAATACAAACATTAATGAAATTATTAAGTCCAATGACTAGGTTAAGACAAGCAGGAATAACATTTAGAGATGATGGATATGCAGAAAAGAAAGATATATTTAATAGAGAATATTTACAATTAGTTGCATATTTAAGAACTATTAGGCTTGCTATATTTGATGAATGTCATCATGTTTCTAGTAAATCTTATGTAAAATTAGCAAAAGAATTAACAGGTAGTGAATATCGGCTAGGATTATCTGCAACAGCTTTTAGAGATGATGGAAATGATATGGCCATCCAAACTGTTGTTGGAGATAAATGTGTAAATTTAAGTAGTAAGGTATTAGTTGAAAAAGGGTGGCTAATAAATCCTAAAATACGATTCATTAAAAATTATATAATAAAAGAAAATTTAGAAGATATAGAAAGAGAATGTAAAAAAGGATTAATTAATGAAACACCACAATATAGTAATTATTATGATGGTTTTATAACAAAATGTAATGAGCGTAATAATATTATAAATGAAATTGTAGGTAATACAGACAAACAAATATTAATATTGGTGAAATTTATTAAACATGGTGAAATTTTACAAACACTTATTTCAGGTTCTAAATATTTAAAAGGTTCTACAAACAAGAAAGAACGAGATGAAATGCTCAATGAATTTAAAAGTGGAAAATTAAAAGTATTAATAGCAACGATATCAATTTTTTCAGAAGGTATTGATTTGCCGTTTTTGGAAATAATTATTAATGCATCTGCGAATAGGGGAAATGTAAAAACTATACAAACACTTGGTCGGGTGTTGCGTATATTAGAAGGGAAGAAGAATGCCACATATATAGATTTTTATGATAATATGAATTTTTTTAATGTTGCTAGTAGAAGTAGAATGAGAATATTAAAACAAGAAGGACATGAAGTTGAAATTATTGATAGCAACAATATAAAAGAATTATTTTAAAACCAAAATATTTATATATTGGTGATATATTATAACTATATGAGAGGTATATTGATATGGTAAAAACAACAATTTTGGTTGATACATCTACAACGGATAAATTAAAAAAAATAAAAATAGTGAAAAAAGAAAGTTATGAAGAAGTAATATTAAGATTAATAGATAAATTTAAAAATGCATAATAGAGAAAAAAAAGGAAAAACATTAGAAGAAATATATGGTGTAGAGAAAGCTATATGTATAAAGAAACAAATTAGTAAAAAAAATAAAGGAAAAAATAAAGGAAAAACATATGAAGAAATGTATGGAAAAGAAAAATCAAATATAATAAAAAAACAAAATAGTAAAAGACGAAAAGGAATATCATATGAAGAAATGTATGGAAAAGAAGAAGCAGATAGGTTAAAAAAGATACAAAGTGATAAAAAATTAGGAAAAAATAAAGGAAAGATATATGAAGAAATTTATGGTAAAAAGAAAGCAGAAAAAATGAAAAAAATGCATAGTGATTCTATGAAAGGAAAAAATATAGGAACTAAAAATAATGGCAATAAACATTATAAATGGAAACTATTAAATAAAGATAAATTAATAATTGTTATGAATAATTTTTTTAAATATGAAAAAATACCGTTAAAAGGAAATTTTTTTAAGAATAAATTTATAAAAAAAGAAATAGGAAGTGAAAAATATATAAAAAGAAAATTAAAAAATCAAGAAGGATTAACTTTAGATGATATAGCAAAAGAATGTGATAGTAAATTTAAAAGAATTGGTGGAAGATTAGGAGCTAATGAAAGGTTTATATTAGATGAGATAGAAAAAGAAGAGGGTGTAAAGATGGAAAGACAGTTTACTATAAAAGTAGATGATGGAACAATTTATTATGGTGATGGATATGATAAAGAAAATAATGTTTTACGTGAGGTATATGAAAGGTTCCATTATTTTGGTAGACAAATATTAAAAGACCAAATTAGAAGTCAAAAAATAAAAGATATGTTAGGGTGTAAAATTATTATTTATAATGAACAAGAAGAATTAAACAAGATGACACATAAACCATTAGCAGAATTTAGTTAAAAAAATCACTAAGTTTATATAGTGAAGATAGTTTTAAAAATATATAAAAACAAGTTTTAACGGAGGAAATATAAATGGATAAAGAAGACTGGTTTGTTTCTTTTTGGATTTGTTTAGTATTGTTAGTATTAGCTTGTATTGTAGCTTTTGATTATGGTAACGGAGTTAAACAAATGGGAGAAGCAATATGTGAAAAAGAGTATGGAAGGGATTATGATTATTGGGGGTTAGATAATAAATTACATTGTAAGTTATTATCAACAACAGAAAGTTATGATGGACTTAAAGTAATTATTAATGAAGAAACATAATAGAATATAAATAGAATTTTTAACGGAGGAAATATAAAATGGATAATGACACAATAGGATTTATAATTGTTTTGACATTAGGATTATTTGTTGGGTTTATTATTGGAGCAATTGTTGTAAATGAAACAATAGTAAAAGATTTAGGAAATGCGATATGTAAAGAAGAATATAATATGGAATATAAAGGTTATATTGTAGGTGAATTAGTTTGTGAATTTATTGATATTGAACAAAAAGAACAATATGAACAATATGATGGAATTAAAGTAAAATTAAAGTAAATATAAAAAAGGAAAAATAGATGCGTTATGTAAATGATTTAATATTTATGTTGAAATTAGCAATATTAGGAGTTAGTGTTGCGTTAGCTATAAAATGTATAAATAATAATAGAAAATTTAAAAAAAATAAAGGAGGAAATATAAATGAAAGTAGAAACAGCAAAATTGAAAAATTTTTTAAATAAAACAATTATGAGTGGTACCGAAGGAATAGAAGAAGGAATTCTTAAATTTGGTAAAGATGGTTTAAAGTTGGAAGCAAATTCAATAACTAAATTTGCAAGAACAATGGGATGGTTTAAAAAAGATAATTTTAAAGAGTATGAGGAATTAGGAAATGTTTGTATGAACGATTTAGGAAATATTATTAATGTATTAGCTAGATTTGGAAAAGAGATTACTTTAAAAAAGGAAGGAAACTTATTAACTATTAAGGGAGATGGAAAAACAGTTGATATTGAATTGGTAGCTGAAAGTTTTTTAAAAACAGATGCAGACGAACCAAAATTAGAATTTGCAGAAACATTTAATTTAAAAGCAGGCAAGTTAAGTGAGTTGTTTAAAGATGTTCAAATGAATAAAGATGCTATTATTAAAATAGAAACTAAAGAAAAAATAGTTGAATTTAGTAATACAGGAAAATATAAATTTATAAATACTATTGAAGCGCCTACTTGTAAAGGAGGGGAGAAAGTTTCATTTGGGGAACCATTTATTGATGCAACAACAAAATTAGATGGCGATTTAACTATTAGTATTAAAAAAGAATATCCAGCTAAAATAATGGAAACAACAGAAGAATCAGTTATTACTATTATTGTGGCGCCTAGAGTTGAAGGCGACGATGAATAAAAATGGGAACATATTGGAAAATAAAAAATACATTAAGTAATAGATTTAAATTTTGGAGAATATATACAAAACATTTTAAAATTAATAAAAATCAATTTAAAGATAATTTTGGAAATATTAATTCTTTTTTATATATTTGGAGTAATGGTGATGTGAAAGTAGGAGTTTGTGAGGATAAATTTTATACTAAAGAATTTAGAGATGAAATTAAAAAGAATTTTATAATAGAGGTTATTTAAAATGGAACCAATAAATAAAATTTGGACAGAGAAATATAGACCTAAAAAAGTATCTGATATGGTTGGTGAATTTAAAGATAAGATATTAAAGTATTTAAATAATCCTGATGAGATACCACATTTTTTATTATATTCTAAATGTCCAGGAACAGGAAAAACAACACTTGCTAAAGCTATCATTAAAGAATTAGGATGTGATGCATTAATTCTTAATAGTTCAGATGATAGAAAAATAGAAGCAGTTAGAGAAAAAGTTAAATTGTTTTCTATGACACAAAGTTCTAAACGTAATAAAAGACGATGTGTGTTTTTAGATGAAGCTGATGGTATGTTAAAAGCATCACAAGATGCATTAAGAAACATAATGGAAACGTATGCAAGTAATGTGTTTTTTGTTTTAACTTGCAATAATATAAATAAAATTATTGAACCTATTCAATCTCGTTGTGTTGCTATAACATTTGCATATCCAGAGAAAGGAGAAATTGAATCATATTTAATAAAAATATGTGAAAATGAAGAATTAAAATTTACAAAAGAAGGATTAAAAGAAGTTATTGAAAAAAATTATCCAAGTATTAGAAATTGCGTATTAACATTGCAAGATATAAAAACACAAGAATTAGATGTTATACCAGAAAATGTAAAACCTGTAAATGAAATGTTTGATATATTATGGGAGAAGTTTAAACAAAAAGATTGGTTAGCAATTAAGATAGAAGTGTTGCAAAGTACAATAGACCCAAGAGAATTAAATACATATTTTTGGAATAAAGCATTAACAGAAGAACCTATTAATTTAAAGTTTATTCAAATTTGTTGTAGAAATGAAAAGGATATAGCATGGGGAGCTGATGCGAAGATAGTATTTGCAACTTCAATTATTGAGATGTGTAAATAGGATGGAAGAACTTATAGAAATATTTTCAATGCATGAACAAAGAGAAAGACTTGAAATAAGAGATAATTATATACAAGTAGGAACATGGTTGGAATTAATTGATTTTAATCAAATAACCGAACATGCAAGTATTAAAAAAAGATGGTTAGTTGAAAAAATTATAAAGAAAAAAGAAGGAGATATAGAAAAATATAAATTTATATGCAAACCATTAGATATAGATAAAGATGATAAAATTAAAAAAGAGTTAGCTAATAAAATTCTTAATAAATATAATAAAGAATTAAAAGCTTCTTTTGTAAAATGTTTAATTCAAGGTATTGAAATTAGAAGTGTTAATGAGTTAAAAAGAATGGTTTATAAATTGGGAGGAAATATTAAAAATGGTAAGCAAACAAACAGTTGATGAATTATTAGAATTATATTTAGAACAGAAGGGATTTAGTGGAGGATTAAGAAATGATATTAAAAAAGCATTACATTTAGGAATTACAAAAGTTGGTGACAGAGAAAGAAAAAAAGAAATTGTAAAATTAAAAAAAGAAAGAGTAGCATTAAAAAAAGCAGAAGAACAATATGGAAAATCTAGAATTAGTCATGGAACATCTTGTCCAAGAATAATAACACCTGATAATGATTTAATTATAGAAATGTAAAAATGAAAAATTTAAAAACTAAGGGATTAAATAATAAAGAATATCAATTAGAATATTGTATGGAGTATGATAATAAAAAAATAATTAAAAAACATTTACCAGATATAAATGTTATTCCTTTTACGTCTTTTGGATATGGAACGTTATTACCAGTTAACTGTATAATATTTGATACTGGGATTAATATGAATGAAAATGTAAATGATTTAAATCAAAAAACTTGTGCAGAGATTACATCTTTTTATAATAAAAATGGTAAATTTATTATTGAAGCTGAACGTAATACAAAAAAAGAACAAAAGAAAAAATATATAAAACAAATTATAAATGAAATAGATTTAAGACAAGGATTAGCAAATGAAACATTTATTAATATTTTAACTAATGTTTTTTCAAAGAAAAATTTAAAAGAAATATTAAATACAAAAAATATAGAAATGCTTTCGTTTGATGGATTAATGTATTTGAAAGTAAATAAAAAAGCATATAGGTTATAAAATGGAAGATAAAGTTTTAAGAAAAGGTAATGAACTTTGTAATCATAGATGGAGAGTAACATTTAGTGATGGTGGAGTAATATATTATTGGTATTGTGTTAAATGTAGAAGATTATTAGAAGATAAAACACTTTAATTAAAAATGTTAATATTCAAATTAATATCAAAACTTTATACAGAAAGAAATGCACAATGGATTACACAATTAAGAGATGAAGATATACAACCTTATGTAATTCAAAGATGGTTGTGTATGAATGATAAAATAAGAGTACAAACAAGGTGGTTAGATAAATATGTTTTTGTTTTACCTCCTAAAATGTATTTAAGTTTAGCATGGAGCATTATACCTAAAACAGCTAAAGCACCTTATAGTAAATATATTAAAAAAGTTGATGAAAACGAAGAGTTTGATTTCATATTAGAAAAAGTTAGAAAACATTTTCAATTATCAGATAATGATTATAATGCAAACAAGACAAGAATATTAATTGCTATAAAAGAAAACATGGTTGATTGGTTTAGTTTTTATGGTGTTCCAAAACGATATTGGAGAAAATATCAATTAGATTTTAGAAAAATAAAAGAGTTTGGATTAGAAGATAAAAATAGAGCACAAAAAGGATTAGCTGCTTTTGGAATGTAAAATGAAAATAGTAATATTAATTGGAATGTGTATGTTGTTTTTAGTTAGTGGTTGTTATTATCCATCATCTGATTGTGAAAAAACAGAATATGAAAAATGTATTATAAATTGTGAAGAACCATTTAATTGTAAACTTAATAAATATGGTTGGAATATAGATTGTGATGGAGATAAACAAGTAGAAGAAATTTTAGAATATTGTTCGCAAAAGTGTACTAATATGAATGGAATGTGAAAATGAAAAATATATATTTACCAGATTGGATGATTATATTAAGTGAAATAAATAAAGGAAGAAACAATCTTTTAGATTTGCAACTTGTTACAAAAATAACATATTCTCATTTACATGGAATACATAAAATATTTATAAAACAAAAATGGATAACTGTAAAAAAAGTAGGTGGACGAAACGTTTTAACATTAACAAAATTAGGAAAACAAATATCAAATATAATTATGGATTTATGTATAAATATAAATATACAATATGAAGATATTATATATTTTAGGAGAGTAAATAAATAAAATGAAAGTAAATGAAATATTTGAAGGAATTCAAGGAGAAGGACAGTTTGCTGGAACGCCAGCTTTATTTATAAGACTTAGTGGATGTACAAGAGCTTGTGATTTTTGTGATACAAAATATCATATAAAAGGAAAAAGAATAAGCATTAAAAAGGTAGCAGAAAAAATTAAAGATACTAAAATGCAGATTGTTGTGTGGACAGGAGGAGAGCCATTGTTACAATTAGTAGATATTAAGCGTATTATTAATTGGACAAAAGACAAAAAACATCATCTAGAAACAAATGGTGATTTAATAGATGGAATGATGGATATGTTTGATTATGTTTGTGTTTCACCTAAAGAAAAAAAAATAGCAGAAAAATTAAAATATCATAGTGGTAGTTTTGATATAAAAGTAGTTACAGATTTAAAACTTAATAAAGAATTAATTTCATATGCAACAATGTTGATGCCTTTAACTATGAGCAGGGAAGAACTTATGCATCCGTTAAACGGTGTACAAGGAATAATATGTAATGTTGATGCTAATCTTGAAGAATGGAATAAAAGTATAAGACAAGATGTATGGAATTATTGTTTAGAAAATAATATAATATATTGCCCAAGACTTCATTACGAGGTTTGGGGAAAGAAGAGAGGTAAATAAAATAGATGAAATAGAAAGTGATAGGTTTTGGACTAAAGATTTAGAAAAAGTAAATTATAAAGATTTACAAAAATGGATAAAATTAGATGTTATGGAAGCTATTGTTGATGAAAAAGTGGGTGGAATAATTGGTTATATTCATAGAGAACATATTGCGAGTGTTTTTAAAATATTAAATAAAAAAAGAGGATAAATAAAATGAAAATAAGTACAAGACAATTTTTTGAAAGTGCACACAGATTAACAGATTATGAAGGAGATTGTAAAAGGATTCATGGACATAATTGGATAGTGGATATAGATATTCTTACTGACCCAGATGAAGGGTTAGATAAAACAGGGTTTGTTGTTGACTTTAAAGAGATACAACAATTAATGAAGAAATTTGACCATCTTCTTATTTTAAAAGATTGTGAAGAAAATATAAAGATAGTAGAAAGTATTCCTGCTGATTGGATAGTATGGACAGAATTTAATCCAACTTGTGAAAATTTGGCATTACATTTTAAAAAAGTATTAGCTGAAAAATTTAATATGGATGAATCTTGTATTACAATAAAAGTATATGAAACATATAAACCAATAAAAAAATCATATGCAGAAGTTTAAAAGTGAAAATAGGTAAAACATTTGTGTCATTTACTGGAAAAATAAATGTAGGAATATATGCATTTTTTATACAGTTAGATGAATTTGGACCAGAAGTAAAAGTAAATGATTTAGTACAAAAGATAATACATTTTAATAGAGTTGTTATAGAAGGAGACGAACCACTTAAACAACGAGATGATATTTTAAAGTTAATTAAAAAATCAGAAAAATATAATCCAAATATTAAATTTGAGATATTTACAAAAGGAATAATTAAATTTATAGGAATGGCCAATTTAGAGAATTTAATATTTAATGTAAATGTACAGCTAAAAAATTCAGGCGTTGAATTTAAAAAAAGAATTAATCCACAAATTATTAATTGGTACAATGAAATACAATCAAACTTTATATTTTATGTAAAAAATACAGACGACTTAGATGAGGCTACTTTATTAATACGAGAGTATGGAATCAAAAAGTCTAGGGTGTTTTTATATATTGGGGAAGATACATCACAACAAAAATTAAAAATATTAATTAAATTTTGTAAAAGAACAGGATATAATTTTACATTAGATTATAAACAATTATTTTGGGAGGAAGAATAAATATGGCATATAGTAATGAAACTAAAGAAGAAGCAGTAAAAATAATTTTAGATATAATTGGGGAAAATGCAGATAGAGAAGGGTTACAAGATACTCCTAAAAGAGTAGTTAAAATGTGGAAAGAAATATTTAGAGGTTATGATAAAAAACAAAAACCAAAAATTACAACATTTGAAAATGGTAAAGATGGAATTACTGTAGACCAAATGATTTGTGTTCCAGGAACATTTTATTCTCATTGTGAACATCATATGATTCCTTTTTTTGGTAGGTATTGGTTTGCTTATATTCCTAATGCAAAAGGAAACATATTAGGATTAAGTAAAGTAGCAAGAGTTGTTGATTATTATAGTGCAAAATTACAAGTTCAAGAAAGATTAGGTTATGATATTATTAATGAATTAAATAATGTATTAACAAGAAGACATGGAAGATTTAAACCTTTAGGTATGGGATTAGTTATTGAAGCAGAACATTTATGTAAATCAATGCGTGGAGTTAAAAAATCAGGTAAAATGAGGACAACAGAATTAATAGGAACATTTAAAGAAGAACCAGCAGTAAGAGCTGAATTTTTAGATTGGGTAAATAAAAATGGAAATTAAAACATTCGTATTAAGAAGAAAAAAGTTATTAGGAGAAATAATTAAAAGATTTTATAAACGAGAAATATTAAATAAAGAAATAAAAGATATTAAAAAAGAGT
>SDBV01005051.1_pt1 | contig 18743 bp, 18 predicted proteins | sample 2277081 | NCBI WGS metagenome assembly SDBV01 (sample SAMN10402039, study PRJNA504765) | marine sediment metagenome | isolation source: marine sediment core GS10_PC15, 223 cmbsf | place: Arctic Ocean: Southern Knipovich Ridge | collected 2010
TGATGTATCCATAGCATAAATAAAGTAATATTAGAATATGGCAGAATGCACAGATCCTAAAAGTCAAAATATAAGTGGAGCGTTTCCAGAAACTCAAATTGAGAATTCTGGTGCGCTGGAAGTAAATCTAGATGCTACTGGTTTAGAAATTTTTAATCCTAATCTAGCTCTTTCAGCTGTTCAGACATTTAATACCATGAATAATGTGGCTAATAAAATGTTTGGAATAGAAGCTCGCTGGTTCCGTGCTGTGCCTCAACAAAGATCTAAAGACGTTATATTTCAAGAATATACACTTTCATGCGTAGAGGAAACTCCTCTTTGTATAAAAGTCGTTATACCTGATGGAAATATGCCAGATTCTAACTATCAATATGATTTAATGGGGCTTGAATATCAAGTTCCAACTGAAGCTCAAATAGATAAAAAATATTGGGAAGAAGAAGCTGGATTTGGAACAGCTCCTCAGAGAGGGGACATAGTTTATCTTCCTCTCCCTAATAAATTATATGAAGTTGTAAGTTCTTTTTTAAAAAGGGGATTTATGGAACAAGAAACTACATGGATTATGAATCTTGAAAAATATCAGCCAAAAGCTTCAAGAAAAGAAGGAGATGCCCTTAGAGAAACTATTGATAATTATACTGTTTCTGAGGAATCATTATTTGGTGAAAAATTAAAAGAAGATATTGAAAAAATTACAGATCCAAAACAAATGTCTCCTTTATTAACTACTTCCGAGGATAAGTTTAAAGAAATTGATGATAAACTTCAAATTCTTCCTTATAATTTAGATGTTTATGGAATTGTAGTAGCTGAATCTATCTATGATCTTAATACTTCTAATTTAATTAATGCAGTCACTTATAAAGATTCTAATGATATTATATCAGGAAAATGTGATAGATCTATAACTGCTTGGGTAAATTCAAGGGTGGACGAAAGGAAAGAATATGATGTTATAAAAATCGAGCCTACCTTAGCATTAACCCCGCCCGCTAATTTTGCTATAACAGTTAAAGGATCGAAGAGATTTGAAATTGGGGATACATTTGTAATATCTAAATCTGAACAACTAAATTTTTATGCTAAAGTTATAGATGATGCACCACAGGGAAGCGGAAAATATTATTGTTTAATTGATCAACAAGTTATAGATCATTTAGATAGTATTCAATCTAATTGGTGGGAAAGAATACCTTTGACCTGGAAAATGAGAGTAAAAGATCCTATCACTTTGATAGATGGAATTAATGACTCTGATACGGGATTTGTTGTAACTATTAGTGCAGATCAGTATATTAAAATTCATTATGGATCTCAGGAGCATATTGCCATAATGAATGATAAATTAGACCAAGGAAGTTGGTATGGATTTGTCATTAATATTGGGAATTCATGGGGACAATATAATGTTCATGTGTGGAAACCAAGTACCTCTGATTCTGATGCGAAACTTCAAAGTGTCTTCTATGAAACTCTTCCATTTACTGCAGAACCAACTGAAGTTGAAAGATATACAGTTGATAAATCATTCTCCTATATAACAAATATTAGATTATTTGATTCTACCATCGAAGAGGAAAAACAAATTCAGGAATTACTCTCCTATTTTACTCAAAATGCTGATAAAGCATTGATCCTTGATAATTGTGACAGACGCTGGAGATCTCCATACATTTCAGCTCAGAGATAAATGTCTAAAATCCATTTTTTTATTTATACCAAAAAAGACGATGTCGTCCTTTTTCGCTCCATTGTTGTGATATATAAATAAAACAATGTTAAAAAACTGTTAAGATATGACAATCAAAGGAGAAAGAGAAGATCTTGAAAAAATGGTAGCAGGCTCTAGTTCTACTATCGATGAAAATGTAGCACCAACTGAAGATGCATCGGAACTAAAAATGAAACCGGCATTTGATATGGACTTTGTTAGGACTAAAAGAAACTGTCAAAGAAGAGCAAGAAGAATGGTTAATAACGCTACCGGACTTATGCTTTCTAATGAAATGGTCAAGGATAATCCATATCTTAAAAATAAGATGCAAGTTGATATTATTTCATTATCTGGATTACTTTATCAATTAGAAATTAATGAGATGATGCAAGAAGCCCTCATGGAGGAAGTGCGTTCGGGCGCAGCACATCCACGTATGTTTGAGGTCTTTGGCAACCTTAGCAAGACTATTGGAGACTTAAATAAACAACTCCTACAGACCGTAGAGGCTATTAAAATAACTTACCGTGATGTCAAGGGAGATATCCGTGAAAAAGAGGAGGAGCTTCGAGCAATTGGTCCCCATGAATCTGGTATTCTTAGAAATAAAGATGGAATTGTTGCTATGGGGACAAAGGAACTTATAAATGAAACAAAAAAAATAAAAGCTGCTCAACGAGATGATATTCAAGATGTTGAAGAAATAGAACAGCAATAATCCATATATGTTAAAAAAGCATTAAAATGGTACAGACACAAAAAGTATGGACTACAAAAAAAGTTAGTGAAGCTCTTGATAATTTAAGGTTTGGTGAAGAGATAGATTCTACATGTTTTCATGAAAGAGATTTTGAGTTAAAAGGACAAAATGTATTTTTTCAATTAACTCCGGATGAAGAACAAGAATTTATTAATTGCTCTCAAGATGTTGAATATTTTGTTGAAACTTATTGTAGATTTTTGACAGATGAGGGAAGAAAAATAGTAAAATTAAGAGATTCTCAATCAGATATATTAGACACATTGGGGGCTGAAGTTTGGTTGCCAGATATAAAAGACTTTGGCCCGGAGAATAGAAATTTTATTTTGATGGCAGCTCGTCAGACTGGTAAAACAACCACTATCTCAGCTTATTTTGCCTGGTATCTTTGCTTTCACACAGATAGAAACTTACTTATCCTTGCTAACAAACAAGAAACAACAGTAGAAATTGTTTCGAAAGTAGTAGATGTTTTTAGAGGATTACCCTTTTTCTTAAAACCTGGTATTAGATCTATTGCAGCCAAAGGATTAAGACTCGATAATGGGTGTGCACTTCATTCTCAGGCAACAACAAAGACAGCCTCCATTGGTTTTACTATCCATGTATTATACATTGATGAATTTGCTCACATTAATCCAAAAACAGCAAGGGCCTTTTGGAGATCTGTTTATCCAACATTATCAGCTTCTATAATTTCTCAATGTATTATATCGTCTACACCAGATGGAATGGACAACTTGTTTTTTGAAATATGGGATAAGGCAAATAAGGGGAAGAATTCGTTCAAATTTAAGCGGGTAGATTATTGGGAGGTTGCTGGTCATGATGATGAATGGGCTGAAAAGATGAGAGGAGACTTCGGAGATGAAGAATTTGCTCAAGAATTTGAACTTTCATTTGATCGTAGATCCAATTTACTTTTATCTGGATCGCAAATGTTCTGGATTAAAAGAATTAGCAAGGAATATGAATATCATGAATTAGAAAGAGGCGATTTAGATGATCTTTTATATAGAAATTGTCTTACTTGGCATCCAGATTTTAATCCTAATAGAAATTTCAATGATGAAGAAGATAGATTTATTTTGTCTAATGATATTGCTGAAGGAAAAGATGAAGAAGAATTAAAAGACAATGATTATAATGTTACTTCGATATACAAGGTAGAATTAAAATCTTTAGCAAAGCTTAGAACTTTACGAAGAGATGAGCATGTTATTAAAAATATGTTCCGAATGAGACAGGTGGGATTATTTAGGGATAATATTGGGGATGAGGAAGTGATGGCTAAAGTTAACAAATGTTTAGTCCATGATCAATTGGGAGGAAATAGGTGCAAATTAGTAACAGAAATGAATTTTAATGGAAAAGCATTTCTTAAAGAATTTGCACACCATGATGGATGGTATGCTGGCATAATGATGCATTCTTATCACACAGCTCCGATTCCTGGAGAAAAACCTCCACGTAAAAAACCTGGGTATAAATCAAGGCAAGATAAGGATCATTTCTGTAGAATGGGGAAAAAATTAATTGGAAAGAAAACTATTATAATAAATGAAATAGAAACTATTGCAGAATTTGGATCATTTGGAAAAGTAAAAAAATCATGGAAGGGAATAGCAAGACATGATGATACTGCTATCGCTGCTCTGAATTTATCAAGGTTCTATGAAGAAGATGAATATTCTGATTGGCTTTATGATTTTCTTGATGGATTACCAGATTCTCTTGAAAAGGAACTTGCGATGGAAATCCTGAAAGAGCCTTATGATGATAAAGATACTTCGGATGATATGTTTGCAGCAATGTATCTAAATTCTGATGAAAAATCAGAAGCCGAGAAGATAAAAGATATTTTTGCTGAGGCAAATAAGAAAAAATATACACCAAGCTCTTCTTTACCATGGCAGAGATAAAAGGATGAAATCCCTTCATTCTAATTACGATATATAATAAAAGATACACATTTATTTAGAAGGGAATTTTTAAGAAAAACTAGACGAATAAATAATAAAACGATAAAGTGTTTTGTTTACATAACTACAAATTTAATAAATGGCAAACAATATGTCGGTGATCATTCAACTAATAACTTAAATGATGGTTATTTAGGTAGTGGATCCAATATATTAAAAGCTAAAATTAAATATGGAAAGGAAAATTTCAATAGAGAAATTTTAGAATTTTTTGATACTAAGAAAAAAGCTTTTACGGGGCAATGGATTTAGAATTTAAGGAAAAAACAAAACAAGGAATTTTAGAAAAACGTTTGCAGAACGAAAATTATTTGAATAGATTTAAAAATAAGAATTAAAAATATGGCTAAATTAGCACTAGATTTATCGCAGTTTAAATCCGCGGGTGTCTACACAATAGAGGTTGATCAATCAGAAAGAATTATAGTAACCACTCAATCATTAAGACTCCTTCCTGGGTTTTCCAAGGTAGGTCCTTTTAATGCTCCGGTGTTTATTCGTTCTACTCGTGATCGTCAAAGATTTTACGGAGATGTTGATAGAAAACTCGAGAGAAAGGGATCTTTCTTCCACAGATCTATTGACACAGCTCTTTTACAATCTCCAGTATTTGCTATTAACTTACTAAATGTTAGTGGCGATCCGGATACAAGTACTAACTTAGATCAGGCTGATAGTATATCATTGTCAGTAGATTCAAGTACTGTAAATCCTGGAATTTTTTCCGATCTATACATCAATTATTTTAATAGAGAAAGATTTTGGAAAGCAGATTCAGAGTATCTTTTAGGAGTAGCTTCAAATAATGAAGGTGTTACTGGTGCAGAAAGTACTTCTCTTATACAAGTAGCCAATGTCGGAACACAAACTCTATCATTTATATTCAGAAAAGCTGTAGGCCTTCAAGGATATAGTGTATTCGCAAAAGATTGGTATGGTTCAGATACTAATATTCCTTTTGGCTGGATTCGTCCATATGATTTGATGAAGGATTATTTCATTCAAATGATAGCAATAGAAGGAGATTGGACTAATTATTCAGATCTTTCTACAGATCCTTTCTTTTCAAATTATTTTTCTTCAGAGGGTATTTTACCTGAGAAACTTAATGAATTTTTAGATATTTCTACTGTGAATCTAATTGGATCGTGGATCGGAACATTTATTCCAGATTTCAGAGATCAAACTGGTTCTAGTCAATATATTGAAGATATTGTTAATGCTTCTACTCAAATTACTGGAGTATTAATTAATGTGAATAAAGATGTTTTGGACCAATTACTTTGGGACGAAGATCAAAGCCAATGGGAAATTGGAGATGGATCTTCAGTAGATCCAGCTAATTATGTAGTGGATTTAGTAGGACACAATCTTATTGATAATTCTATAGGAAACTTGGCTACTACATTCTTAAGTTATGATATTGATGTGAGCCAAAATGTTATTCATGATACATTTAATATTACCCAATCAGATACTACAGGAAAGAGATTTGTCATAGATGCTTCGGTAGATTATATTACCGTAGGATCTCTTATTAAGAAAGATGTTTCTGTCGGAATAATTCCTGGAGTAACTATCGTAACTTCTAAAATATATGATGGATCTACATATGTGTTTGAAACTGCAGAACCTATCTATGATTATTCGACTACTGCAACAGAAGTTTTTGTTCAAAAACCAATTGATGATGCTTCAATAGCTACTCATTATTTAATACAAAAGCTTGATGGATTACCATTAACTACTAATCATTTACCAGGTTATAATACTACTGGCCAACCATCTATTGAAGAGGGTGTTATCAAGGTTTATGAAATGCTTGAAGATGCGGGAATTCTCAGAGGTCTTATGAATCCAGATATGATCAATTACAGATATGTAGTTGATACAATGGCATATGGTCTAAGATCTAATTGCGGTGGTAAAGTTTATCTTTCCAGATTAGCTAAGAAGAGAGGTAAGACAACTGCTCTTATTTCCGCTCCTTCTATTAAGCAATTTGCAACATCGCAGGATCCTTATTTCTCAGAAACCTTTGTGCCTGGAGTAGATCCTAAACCAATATTCTCAACTGAATATATTCCATTGGGAGGTAACCCTGATATGCCTAGAAGCTTTAGGTTTACTTTACCAGACGAAGATAATGGAGCAAGATACACTGGTATTTTCGGCCCATTCCTAAGATATACTCTTGGCGACACAACTATTGACGTACCGCCAGCAGCAGACGTATCTAACTCATACATAAGAAAATTCCTTGGCGGCGATCCTTATGCGATTGTAGCTAACCAAAACGGTATAATTTCTAACCCAGCCTTAGCTGGAGTAGAATATATGATTGATAAGTATGATAGAGATTATCTAGAACCATTTGGATATAACTCTATTATTGAAAGAACCGCTACGGGACAAATTCTTATTTATGCTAACGTTACAACATTCCAAAGCGTGAATAGTGACTATAATTATTTACACGTAAGGGAATTACTAAATACAATTGAATTACAGGTAGATGAAGTTCTACAGAACTTTGTATTCGACTATAATAACCCGGTAACTAGACTTAACGTAGTTAATTCTATTTCCCCAATTCTTGAATCAATTAAGGACGCAGGAGCACTCTACAACTATGAAATTATCATGGATGAAAGCAATAACACTGCAGAAATCGTTGATGAGGGATTTGCAATTATAGATATTGGAGTTTGGATTACTAAAGGTATGGAGAAAATTATTAACCGTATTACTGTAAATAAATCCGGCGGATCTAGTTCTGGAGGATTTACAGCAGTCTAAAGATAAATAAATAAAATAAATTAACTCAACATGGCTGAAAATTTTAAATCACAAGGCTCATTCGGCTTACCACATTGGAGAAACTCAAGAGCAGCACAGGAATTATATGAGCCGCTATATTTGAACTTATTTACAGTTCAAATCTCTCTTCCTGTGGGCGTAGGTTCAACAGAAGAGAACACAAATTTATTGCTTGAAAATGTTCAGACAATTGGAGGATTAGAATCTAATTCCTTTCCAACAACACCAGTAGGACAATTCTATAAGTGGGCTGAAAGAAGGTTCGCAGGGGCTAAGCCTGATAAAACGACAATGGATATTACTCTCAATTTTGAGGTTAATTTAAATAGAACTCCAAGTGCTTATGTGATTAAAACCTTAAGAAAGTGGAATGATTTAGTTTATGATCCACTAACTGGTAGGACTGGATTAAAAGCTGATTATGTTGCACCATGGGCTTTAGTAACTCTTTATGATAGAGCTGCAAATCCTTATTGGCAGTGGAAGATGTACAATGTGTTTCCAACTACTCCAATTCCTGTAGTAGAACTTAATTATCAATCAGAGGAAATCTATAGAATCGAAGGGTACGGAATTGCGTGCGACAGCTGGGATGAGACTATTGTGTAAACTTTTTATTACCTTCAACTATCCCAAAGGGCTCATATTTCGATATATGGGCTCTTTTTTTGTTGAAACTTTTGAGGTTTTTCAAGGTATAATGATATATAAGTAGAACTTAAAAAGTATTTTAAATATGACACATAATTATGATGGTCCTGAGAATGAGAGCAAACTAGAGGATTTCGTTAAAGAAAAAGAGGGAGATATAGCTCCAGGACCTGCAAAAGTTTCAGTTAAAAAATCAGATCAAGTAGGAGCTCCTCTTACTGATACTCCAAAGGAAAATATGCCATGGCAAAAGAATAAAGATCAAATTTCTCTTGGAAATCAAATTGGTTGGGATCAAATTAAACTAGCAGACTTACCAACACAGGGATTATTCTATCCGGAAGGAACAGAAATAGCTATAAAAGCAGCAACGGGTGCCGAAATTAGACATTGGTCAACTTTAAATGAGGATGATCTCTCTGCCCTAGATGATATGTTAAATTACGTCATTGAAAGATGTGCTACTATTAAATATCCAGATGGCGGAATTTCTTCTTGGAAAGATCTTAAAGAAGTTGACAGATTTTATATCTTATTAGCTATCCGCGAGAGAACCTTTGTAAAGGGAGAAAATATGCTCCAAGTTAAAATTTCGGAAACAAAGAAAATCGATGTTAATAAGGAAATGGTAGATTATATTACTTTCGATGAAAGGTTAATGAAATATTATAGTCCAGAAAAAAGATGCATTTCTTTAAAGTTTAAGAAAACTGGAAAAGTGATAGAAGTTAATTTACCTTCAGCTGGAGTTACAAATTGGCTAAAAAATTATATCACAAGAAAGACTCAAATGCAAGAAGCTTTTGATCTGGATTTTTTAAATTTTGCTCCGTTTGTTATTCAAGATTGGAGAGGATTAAATGACGCTTCATATGAAAAATATGTTTATGAATCTACTGATTGGTCGAATGCTGAAATTTCAATGCTCACAGAAATTAGACAAATCTTTGCTGATACGATCAATCCTGTCATCAAATATAAAGATGAGCAGGGAGGCGAGCGGATTATTCCGCTAAACTTTCAAGGAGGGATTAAATCTATTTTCCTTATTTCAGATCCGTTTTCAGAACTTGCGTAAAATCTATTTTATCCTTGCAGATAGAATGGGAATACAACCTTCAGAAATTGATAATTTAGATTTTTATATGGTAGAATATCTTCTGCAGGATTTAGAAGAAAAGGTTACTGAAGAAAATAAAGTTCATAAAAAACAGGAAGAAGAATATAAGAAACAATCATCTGCTATGAAAACTCCTCAGATGCCTAAAGTTGGATCCACAAATTTTGGAGGTTTTAAAACTCCTAAAATACCAACTCCTAAAATACCAAAAATGTAAAGGTCATATTTAAAATTTAAAATAAAAAGAGAGCTTCAAGCTCTCTTTTTTGTACTATGGAAAAATATTTACAAATACAGGAATTTCCAAATTACGAAGTTAGTAATTTCGGAAATATACGAAATATTAGAACAAAAAGGATACTAAAAACCCAAATATCAAAAAACGGAAAATATCCTCAATTAAGTCTATATAAAAATCGTAAATGTTATGCTATAAAAGTTCATAGAATGGTAGCGATAACACATATAGATAATCCCAATAATTATCCTGAAGTTGATCATAAAGATAGAAATAGATTAAATAATAATATATCTAATTTGAGATGGGCAACAGGAAAAATGAATAGGGAAAATTCCCTATTTAACAAAGATCCATATATTACATTTAATAGAAATAATAATAAATATCTTGTATATATTCCTTTATTGCATCAATATTATGAATATGATATGATTGACGATGCTATGTCTAAATTTTTAGGTTATTTAGATCAATAGCACTTTTTTTGTGAGATAGGATATATAAATAAAATCTCTATCAAATAGATGCAGACTTCCACAGAATATTTAAAACAAATACTTCACGTCTTAGCCGGAATAGACCAAACTATGAAACAAGAAGGCGGAGTTTCCCCTGGAACAGCAGACGTTGGTAGAACTTCAGGAAGAGCTGGATCACAAATAGGCCAACTTGCTACTTCTCTCCCTCAAGTTGCTAAAGGTATGATAGCCATGTCAAAGATCAAGAATAAGACGATGAAAAGGGCTATCAATAATCTAGATATGATCTATAAATTTTTAGATAAAACTGGGGATGCTAGAAAAGCCAAAAAGATAGAAAGGTCTCTTAAAATGTTTGAACATATAGGAACTTCTTTAAGAAAAATAGAGAGACCGATTAAGTCCATATCCATGGCTCTTATAAATATCAGCTTAGGTATCGTTGCTTTTGCTGGATCCATACTTATAGCCGGAAAGTTGTTAGGAGTTGCTGGAGGAGAAGGAGTCATGAATTTCTTGGTCACATCTATTATTGGGATTGTTGTGGTCTTTGGGGTTCTTGCCCTTGCTAATAAAGTAGTTCTCAGGGGAACTAATACTATCGTAGGTATTGGATTGGGCATGGCTGCATTATCACTAGGGATTGTCTCATTTGCATTAGCAATAGCAGTAGTACCTATAATACTAGGGATGGGATCTGTTGCTGCGGGAGTGATAGCGGTTACAGGTATTATTATTTTAACAGGCTTGGTATTCGCTGGTCTTGGATTTATTTCTGGCCCAATACAAAAAGGTGCAGGAGTTGCAGGAATTATGGCCTTAGGAATGATTTTCTTAGCAGGAGGAGTTATGGTCATGGCTCTAGCTGCAAAAGCGTTAACGGGATTAGGAGGTGAAGATGCTGTAAATAAAAAGGGAGAAAAACGAGGTAAGTTTGGACAATTAATGTCAGATATTGGTCCGGGTTTAGGAGTTATGGGAATTGTTCTAGTTTCTTCCGCTCTTCTATTTGCAGGTATGGGAGTCTTAGCACCTGTATTATTACCAGGTATAGGAGTAGGCATAGCTATGGCTGCAGGACTTATACTATTATCTGTCTCTGTCAAAAAATTGGTAAAAACTGCTGGTGAATTAGGAACTAAGCAAGAAATTCATGATTCTGTAGAAAAACTGATTGGAGGGGTTCTAGGAGGATTTTTAGATGGTATCGGTGTTTTATCTGGAGAAGGTAATGCTCTTAGGAGAACGACTAATTTTATAAAAAATAGCGTAAAAATATTTGCAGCAACAGCAGTTTTAATGTCCATGTCTATTGCTTTATCCCAATTTGCTAAAGCGATTTCTGCTTTCGCTAATCTTAGCAATATGCGAATTATTGAAGGATATGACAGCGAAGGTAAACCTATATTTGGTGGTACTGTTAATGTTAAAAATGTTGGTGATACAATTTCTGCAACCATCTCAGATTTTCTAACAGCTATTCTTACTTCAACGGATGGATTAACTAGAAGAGAAGCTAAAGCTATTAAGAAAATGGGTAGAGCCCTTACAGGAAGAAGGGGTATCTTATCTGGCGTTATTCAATTTGCTGATGTGCTAAAAACATTTGCTCAGTTTGGTCCAGAAGGAAAAATAGGATTTATTGATATGGTTCCAGATGGAACTGATGAAGATGGAAATGCTAAATTCAAACAAGTTGCAAGTACAGTATTAATTACTGACGTAGTTTCTAACATCATTGATTCTTTTGGAACTTTTGTAACAGAAATTACTTCTCATACAAAGGAGTTTACCCTTAGAGGAAAACATGGTAGAAGAATGGGGCATCTTGCTGAAGCTTTGCTTGGTAAAAAAGGAAGAAAAGGTAAAGAGAAATATGGTTTATTACAGCCTATAGCTGTTTTTGCTGAAACTCTTAAAACATACTCCCAATTTGGAACCGATAATATAATCCCTATTTTCGATGATGAAGGAAATTTAATTGATGAAGTATCTGTAACTCAAATTGCTAAGAATATAATTTCAACTTTAACTGAGTTTACGAAAGAGCTTGGATCCAGAAAACTTAAAACTGATACAAAGCAAGCTGAAAAGAATTTAAAGATATTTGACGATATAGTTTCTCGTACAGATAAGATCGCTAGATCTATGGATGGACTAACTAGATTTTCTAATACAATAGGAGAATTAGCTTCTAATATCGGACTTTTATCTTCAAATCTAGCAGGATTAAGTGTTGACAAATTAACAGGTCTTTCTGATATAGGAACGACATATCTTGCTAAGAGCAATGATTATTCTGTTTCTACAGAAAGAATAGCTAAAACTTCTCCGACTTCTCCAACATATTCACCTCCTGCAGCTGCAGCTTCTATCCCATCTGTTGGAACCACTGGTACTACTTCAGCAGCTTCAGCAAAAGAACCGAATTGGGACCTTATAGCTGCTCAAATCGGTGAATCTGTAGGATCTCAGTTAGTAAATGCTATGAAAACTCAGCAAATGAAATTTAAATTTTCTTCAGCAGGGGGAGATGAAGGCGTAATTGAATTTGGCTAAAACAATCTCTCAAAATATCCATATAAGTTTAAACACTAAAAGACTTATGGAGAAAAAGTATTTTCTATATATCAAAACAAGTCCGCTAGGATTAAAATATTTAGGTAAAACTATAAAAAATCCTTATATTTATAAGGGTAGTGGTAAAATATGGAAAAGACATCTTAATAAGCATAGCTTAGAATCTATTGATATCCAAACTGATATTATATTTGAAACGAATAATCTAGAAGAATTAATTAAAAAAGGAATAGAATTTAGTTTAAAATATAATATTGTTGAATCAAAGAAATGGGCAAATCTTAAAATTGAAAATGGGGATGGCGGAGATACTTCAAAATATATAAATTATAATAATCCCATTTTTCATAAATCTGATAGAAGTAAACACTTAAATAATTTTGCTTCTGAAAAAGAAAAGAAAAAAATGATCTCCAAACGAACAGAAAAAATTGATTATAAAAATACTGATAGATTAAGAAAAATAAGAGAAAATACTGATTGGGATTCTTGGAAAATATCAATAAATGAAAGAAAAATTGATTATTTAAACATGAAAAGAAATGTGGTAAATAAAAAACCAATTTTACAAATAGATTTAGATAAAAATGTTGTCAAAGAATTTGCCTCAATCACCGAAGCATCTGAATTACTTAATTTAGGTCGTAGCGGTATTATGCAATGTTTAAGAAAAAGAAATAAAACTGCTTTTGGATATAAGTGGGAATATAAAAAATAAATAGCATAATTTAAATTAGATAAAAATGAAATTCATTAAACCACATTATGAAATATTAACACCAATAAATGGTATTGAAATATTAAAAAACATCGAAAAGGTAGCAAGAACTTGCTATAAATCTGAGGATAAAATAAGTGAGGACGATTCATCTGCAAGAAAACTTGTACAGATGCTTATCAATCGTGGACATGAAGCAATGATTGAATTTGGCGATATTGTTGTAAAATTTGTTGTTGATCGTGGGATTTCACATGAAATCGTAAGACATAGAATTGCATCATATGCACAAGAATCAACAAGATATGTAAATTATTCGAAAGATAAATTTGGAAAAGAAATTACACTAGTAACTCCTGTTTTCTGGGATGGTTGTCCTGAGAATGGTGTCGATTGTGAAAAACATGCATTATTAGAAAATGCGTTATGCGTTATTGAAAAAACTTACATGAAATTAATTGAACTTGGTGCTTCACCGCAAGAAGCAAGATATATTTTGCCTAATGGTACAAAAACGGAAATTAATGTGAAATTTAATTTAAGGGAATGGAGACATTTCTTTAAAATGAGATGTGCAAAAGCAGCGCATCCCCAAATGAGAGAAGTAACAATTCCACTTTTACATGAATTTCAAGAAAAAATACCGATTATTTTTGATGATATTAATTATTAATGAAGTTCTTACATTTATCACATTCTAAAAATTTAGCGTCCATATTAAGATATGGATTAATACCTACTTTTGTGAATCTTTGCAGTCATTGGGAATTATTTAAAAATAGTGGGTTAGAGGAAAGAAAATGTATTTATATGTGGAATGCTGAAACATATAATAACGGAAAGTATCTGATGGATATGGTATACACAAAGATGTTTATCCATCCTAGAAATGAAATGTTTGATACTAGATACAATAAAATAACTGATGAAAATCCAGATTATTGGGGCTATGATGATCTATATGTAGATTTTAAAAAATTCGGAAATAAATTATATGGAAATGATAGTAAATATATTGTTTTTGAAATAGATTATAAAGATATAAATCCGTTAGGAAGTTGGCAGCATGTACAAGAACCAGGCGGAGATGATGTAGGAACTACTTGTATTATGGATGATAAATATTCCCATAATGATAAAGAAGTTTTTATATCTAAGGATCTTATATTAGCAAGTAATTTAAAAATAGTTGAAGAATTTAGTGTTCGAGTATATGGAAATGAAAAATTGGGATTTACTTTTGGAAAAAATAGAAATCACCAAATAGCAGTATGAAAGAGTTTTTAAAACGAATGTATGAACAAGCTTATGATATACCTAATTTTTATTTAGAAATAGAAAATGAATTATATTGTCATGTTTTTACAATTTTTTTCATATTAGCTCTATTTTTAGGGGCTGCTTATATAACGAAATTACTTCTATCATTAAGAGAAACTAAAGAAGAAAAAAGAGAGCGAAAAAGGAAAATGGATAAAATGATTTTAGGTGTATTAGAAGAAAAAGATAAAAACAAGAAAGCAAAAAATATTTAATATGAGCATAAAAAAATTGGGTTTGGTGATAAATGCGTTTGACGCAACTGAATTAATTGAACCAATGATCTCTAATATTAGGGATCAAATAGATTATGTTGCTGGTTTATGGCAAAAAAAATCTTATTGGAAAAATCCAATGTCTAAAGAAGATATGAACGAGTTGAAAAGACTCCATAATATCGGCTTATTAGATGAACTTATTGAATTTAAACCAAATTTTACTAAATATTCTAGAGAACAAGAATGTGATAAAAGAAATATGGCTATTGGGATAGCTAAACAAAAAGGTTGTTCACACGTTATGTCAACGGATGCAGATGAATTATATGATCCGCAACAATTTAAATTTGCAAAAAATTTAATTGATAAAAAGGGCTATACTATTACATATTGTTCTTATATAAATTATTATAGGGATTTTGATCATTATTTAGTTTATCCATTTAGACCATTGGTTCCTTTTATACATTCTACTTTTTTTAGATATACTTATCAAGGTCCTGCGCCAGGACCTACTGATCCAACTAGACGTATTAATAATCCTTCTAATATTGGGACATATATTTTTACGGATGATGAACTTCGCATGCAACATTTAGCATGGGTAAGAAAGAATATTCGTAAAAAATTAGTTAATTGGAGTGCTAAAAATCATTTTGAAAAAGAACTTATAAATAAGGCTGTAGAAAGATGGGAAAATTGGAAAGAAGGAGAAGACGCTATTATGTTATTTAATGTTCCAGATAAATCTGTCAGAGTTAATAAGTTAGAAAAAAGAATTACTTCTATTGAAATTCCATGGGTTGAAGAAAATATGCAAAAATGGAAAGAGAAACATGGATATGTATAAGTAAACTAGCGACTAAGATCTATAAGCTTGACGTGCCATGCCTTAAAGGGGGAAGTAATAGGTAGATATGAAAAAGGGACAACGTATTGTATACGTGTCCCTATGAGTTATTATTTTTTGAAATATTCTTCGTATATTTCTTCAGCTAATAAATTTAGCCGTTTTTTCTGTTCATAAGATTTTTGAGTTCTTTCATAAATTTCTGGATTGTTTTCACAAAGAATTTTCACTTCTATCATAACACTATCATAATCTGAAAAGGACTTCTCAGAAATTCCTCTTTCATCAGTTATAATTTCTGTAATAAGATCTCTCACTCTTTTCTGAAGAGATTCTTCATGGGAAACATCATTTCCAAAAAATGATTTATATCCCATATTTTCATTTAAACTTTCTGCTACTAGCTTTTTCATCCTGTACTTGCTATAAACTTAATATCTTTATCAGGTATATTTTTTAACTCTGGCTTTGATTTTGATCTTGCTCTGTGGGTCCTAACAAAGAAACCGTCTTTATCTGCACCTAATCCTACTCCTTTGAATGATTTGCCAGGAACCTTGGGGATTTTAAGATCTATCACTCTTCCTTCTCTATATTTGGATCCATGGATTCCAGCAATTTTAATAAGAGGATAGATTTTTTCTTTCATTTCTTTGGGGAGCTTTTTACTTTTCTCCACTTTAGATTTTACATCAGTACTTTCTTCCCTAATATCACTTCTTTCATTTAAGAAGGGCATTAATGATGGATAAAAACTTTCTCTTACCCCTACCATATCTCTCATACTTGTATTTGGTAATTCTTCATGTGTTATTAAAACTGCTGCTGTTGGATCCAAATGATATTTTGTTCCATCTTCCATATTAAGAACTACATAATATTGGATATTATGATCTTCATCTTCTTTAATTGAAAGAATTTTTCCTTGAACTTCAATATCTTTTCCAAGTACTTTTCCAATTATTTCACTTCCGACATGAATATATCTTTCTCCCCCTTGAGGAGTTGGTGCTTGTTGTAAGACTTGGTTTAGAGGTTTAATAGTGTAGGTATACATTAAATTAGGCCCACCATTGCTGGCTCCCTGGCCAAATCCAGCACCTCTTCCAACTGAATTACCATATCCACCTCGACCACCACCTCCGTAAACGGCATATCCTGCACCTCCAAAGTTTTCTTTTATGGTTTTAGCTCTCATATTCTATTTATCTATTTTAACCAATCTTTTTTAGCCATATAGCCGGATCCTAATCCATCTATATAATGAATGACTTTTGTTCCATCTGGCAAAACTCCTTCCTGAAATTGAAATGATTTTGGAAAGTTTCTTTTTTCTCCGGTAGGTTTAAAGTCTGCTTGAAATTCATCATAATCAACTTCCTCCCCTACTTCATTTTCTAAATAATAATCTTCATCAAAAGCATAGTAATCTGTAAAAGCTAAAGGGTCAGAAATATTATAATCTAAAGCTTCCATGAATTCTTCAGGAAAATAATTTTTTTCAAACCATTCTCTCGTGGCATCTCCTTCCATAGTATCAACTATAATGGGGCTTGATAATAATGCTTTTTTTATTCCATGATGACCTATCCCTAATTTTTCAAAGGGGGTGCCTTCACGATTAAAATTTATATTTTCATTTACAAATTTAGCTCTCATACAAGTATCATATATTCAATTTTAATATTAAATGTTTGAGGATTAAATACATAAAAACCATTAATCAAATTATCACAAGCAGCACCTGCGTCTGCTGATGAGGTCCATGAGTACATATCTCCAAATTTATTCCAATAATCATTTTCGGTAATCCATGCTAGATAATCTCCTGCACTCATTACTTCATCAGTTGAAGAACCATTCAGACCGACATCTAATCTCTTAATAGTTTTTTCATAATAAGTAGATGAATCGATGTATAGTGTAGAAATATCTATAGTCTCATTAATTCTTATATCTCTGCAATCTTCTAAAGTAGAAATTTCATATTTGCTATTATAAAGAGTACACTCCACTAATGATACATCATATAGCAGTGAATTATAAATAGAAGAATCTGATATAGTACAATTCCATACAGAACTATCATTTATTATTGATGTTTGAATTATAACTCTTTCTGATGCATCAACCATAAAAATATTAATTGCTGTATTTTCGATAGCAGAATTAGTAATATATCCTGCAGGTCCTATAAAACCCCCATAAATAGAAGAATCTATGATACTACAATCAATGATAGAACAATCGACTGCAGATTCTGCAGGCCCAATGGATATATCATATAATATGGAATTATCATATGTTGGTACAGCTATATTTCCTACAAAAGGCCCAAATGTTATGCTAGGATCAAAGGATCTTTCAAGTTCTGAAGTAAAATGATCTATTTTTATAGGTTCATAAATGACAACTTGATCCGGCACATGATTAATATACAGCCAGTGATCATATGGGCACAATGGAGTTCCATTGGAATAAATACCTTTCATGATAATTCCTTGCATTGCTCCATTTGAATATTTTGCATAGGGAAGAGCTACTGTCTGATCTTCTACAAGATTATATTCATCTGCGTTTGCTTGATATGCAAATGGAGAAGATGAATTTTCAGAAGCGTCTATAATAGAAAGAATTACATTAGAAACTGCAAAATCATAACCGTCTGAAGTTCCTTTGAAAATAAAAGTGCTAGGATCATAAGCTGCGTTGATTTTTATTCCTGCCACACCGAAAGCTATATTCAGGGCGTCCTGTATATTTATATTTTGAGAATAATCTGAAGTTACCGAAATGTTATTTTCTGTATAACTAAAATTTTTGTAATAATTAACGGAAAGATCCATTCCAAAGAATAAAGGATTTAGAGTAAGATTTGTGCTTACTAAGTTGGGCATAGTAAATCCTTGTTGCCTTTTTATAAGTCCCTTTGTTAATCCAGGAATATAATCAACTTCGCCAGGTCCTAATATTTTTTCTTCAGTACTATAGGATGAAACTGGAATTTTTAGATTAGAAAAATCTATTTTTGCTAAAGTATTACTTCCAGAAACTATCCCAATACCTTTATCTATGAATTCAAGGTAACGGTCCTCTCCTGTTCCCGCACAAGGTGATAATGCTGGATATACGTAATCATTGCTTGGGTTGTTAAATTGATCATCAAAGCTGGTACCATTAGTATTGCATGTAGCCATTATAAACGCATTTATTTTATCTATTTATTCAAACAAAAAAAAGAAGTATCGACCTCTTTATCCTGCTCGAAAATGATTTATGTCATA